>Ga0136643_10009241_pt1 | contig 14487 bp, 10 predicted proteins | sample TergutLab28metaG_FD_96883 | JGI IMG/M metagenome (GOLD analysis project Ga0136643, IMG submission 96883) | Labiotermes labralis P1 segment gut microbial communities from Petit-Saut dam, French Guiana - Lab288 P1 (version 3) (version 3) | ecosystem: Host-associated > Arthropoda: Insects >... | reverse complement strand
TTTTTTTTAAATAGATTTATTTCATGCCTCTACATGTTTCGAACACATGTGCTCATCATCAGGAGGTAAAATTGCATTACACAGCCTCTGGTATCATCAAACCTATAGGTGGCCGTCTCGTGTACGGGACGGTCACCTATAGGTTTGATGATACCAGAGGCTGTGTAATGCAATTTTACCTCCTGATGATGAGCACATGTGTTCGAAACATGTAGAGGCATGAAATAAATCTATTTAAAAAAAATTGTGTGCATCAAGTTGGTTAATTACTGAGATAAATTTAATAACATTATTCGAGTGACGAAGTTAAATACGTACGTAAATGTTAATTGTAAAAATATTCGCACATAAAACATCAAATATGTAATATAAATATGCATTTTAATATATAGCGCACCTCCCTCAGTTTCCAGTGTATTGTGCTACACACCTGATTTTTTCTTGCACTCATAATATTTTCAGTCCATCTTTTGTTATTTTAGGCTCGTTCGCAAAACTGCGGAAAACGACTCTTTAGCTTTGGCATGTCTGTCCCTCCGTCCGCATAGAACATCTCGGCTCTCACTAGAGGGATTTTCATGAAACTTGATATTTGAATATTATTAAAAACTTTGTCGAGAAAATTCAAGTTTCATTAAAATCTGGCGAAAAAAACGGGCAATTTACATGAAGACCAATATACATTTTTTTATCATATCTCGCTCAATTCTTTTTAGAATGAGAAATATTTCAGACAAAAGTTGTAGAGATAATCGAAACGCACATTTTATGATCAAAAACTTTTTTTCCGAATGTCATGCCGTTTATGCGAAAACTTGGAAAATATATTGTAGAACAAGACAGGCCGCAGAAAACAAAATAATGCGGCATAGGCACATTGTATGCTGGATAAAGAAGGCTAAACACAGAGTGCGCTATACTTATTTCTTTTCCACCGCAACAATGGTTAAACAAACGCCCCACAGTGTTACGATGCACGTAGTTTGTCTGCCTTGTTTAGCATCAGTTACTACTGACTGCCTGGTCTTTCTATCAGTTACCACATACAGTGATATCAAGAGGTGACGGTAAGTTAACCATTTTTCTCCGCAAATGATCCAACGCTGATCGTTTCCAAAATGTACGAAACGAGTTCTGTGTTCTGGAAATACGCTCCACTGCATATTGTACAGAATACTTTAAAGTGTCATTATATACCAAAGTAAAATAATGCAACACCAATACAAAACATTAACAGTGGCAGAAAGAAGTTCATAACAAACTACAGATTTTAGTTCGCTGTAACTGTTTCCTCCCATTAAAGCCTTGAAGTGTTAGAGGCATTCTACATGCATATCCTCCGATAAGAAATTTCGTGGGTGCCAGGAGAGAGAAAGCATATCGACCGCGATGTGTCTCAGAAATTAAAGCGCATAATCCTTCCTACCCTAAAACAAAATCTTACAGCTGTCCAAACAATGTTTAGGTTTTATGAGAAGAATACACTCCTGTACTTATTACTCTCTATAAATTAACGCATAATTTTGAGGGAGAGTTCACATATTCCACCTACTTTACGACTTCGGATAGATTTATTATTATTATTATCATTAGTCTCAAGCCTTCCTAGCGAGTGTGCGTATTTTGTGTTCTCTCAGGCAAGTGGCCTACTTCCATACTTGCGCTGGTTACATTCTACCGATAGCTCATGGCAGCTAGCAAAGAATTGTGTTCGGTTTGCGAAAAAGCCCTTCTTGGAAAACAGAAAATAGTAAGCCGTGGCGTATATGATTTGCGTTTCCATTCTTCACGTGTACAAAACAATAAGAGTGGTCAGACACTTTTCACTCCTACTAAGAAATCTTCCTACAAATGTGTGACGCGCACCAAGCTTCTAAGATCTACTAGGAACGACGAAACACCAGTCAAGCATCAGCGCTCCTTGTCAGCATCGGATGCCATAAAGAAAGTTACACCCCCGGAGAGGCAATTAAACTTGCCTGAACTTACAAGCAATGAGTCCCTCAGTGTTCAGACTGAAACAGTGAGGCTCAATGGACAGAACACTATTAATTTGGTTGAGACGCCCATGGCTATTACCACCAACTTAATCGCCGAGGTTACTCAACTTAAGACTGACAACGCTGTCTTGAGATTCCAGATCTCTGAACTGCAAGACCTTCTGTCCACAGAGTTGTGCCATGTGGAAACAGCAGCTGGTACTGTGTCCTCCCAACCAGGAGTCATGGCATAAAAGGACGCCCTAGCAATCAATCAACATCAAGAGGCGAAGAACGTGAATACGTCCAAAACTCTAAGAATATAACTAGTAATATATAGAAACCTATGGCCGCGAATGCAGTAGCTGAAGTCCCTTTTATAGAACAAATGGACTCCCGTAATGGTTACTATATCACCTGGTAAACCTGCTGAAGACGGTTTCATTACAGTGACCAAGGAAAAAAAAGGCTGATATTAGGGCAGTGAAGACTAGTGAAAATAACAAAATAAGCAGAAGATCCCTATGTACTGAGTGTGAAATTCCTCATCCCTACCTATTGTTTTCAAAATGTTCAAAACTAAGTCTTTATTTGTTTCACGTTTTCTTCCCAACGAAGTCTGCGCGCGTAACGCTGAGTACTCTAAAATGAGCTTTCGTCGATTGTTTGTACAAAACTGAAAATCAACTTTAATCCATTTGCCTCCTTTCAAGTTTCTGTTACGAGAGATGGCTCTCCTCTCATCCATAACACAGACGTGTGGCCTGACGGGTGTTCAATCGCACCGTTTTGTGGACGTCTCAAACCTGATTAAATTTTTAATTCGGATTCACACGTTACATCTAGACCCCTGTCACCTGGAAGGACCAGCAGTATGGCTGCCCCTACGTCTGACCCTGTTGCATTGATAGGCGAGGCCCAAGGAGAGACGCTACACCACATACTTAATGGTTAACTGTTATGATGAAAACATGGCGTGATTTTTCCATATCTAATATTCAAACTAAAACTACTTTAGAAATATTTTATCAAAATTTTAGAGGTCGTAGATCTAAACAAACTGAACTGTTTGATAATGTATGTTCCATGGATTTTGTTTAAACGAGACATGTTTATACGACTTATGTTATGATTTATGTTTCGATCACAAACTTTTTCCAGATTCTTTCACTATCTTCCTTCCTAACAGGGCAAGTAGTACGAAATCCAGGGGTACTGCTGTTCTAATAGCCGTTTCGTCTAGAGTTCGTACCTTCAAAAACAAGTACGAACTACGGTTTTATGACAAATGTGTGTGGCTCGAAATTTCCACCCAAGTGGACGCAGTTTACTTACTGGTAATCGCTATCCCCCCGGATACAAAACTGGCCGTTATTTCTGAATATTTTTGTACTTTGGAGAAAAATCTTAGTACTAAAAATCACAGTGCTCTTTTGATTGGGGATTTAAATTTTTCTAACTTTGATTGGGAGAGAGTTATTTTTTCAAAATGAAAGGGCGGTGCAATTTACACCTCAATTTGCTTCTTGGACCTTACGCAGTGCGTAGAGCCTGACAACTCTCTCGAACTAGTTTATAGTAATTTCAATCGTGTAAGCATATTCTTTGCTGACGTAGTTGTCAAGCCCGATTCATGCTATCCGCCTCTTGCCACTGAAATTCTTTTGGATTTACATAATTCCAAGTCATATCATGAGCATTCTTATTGTACATATGTATACTATTTGACTACAGCTTATTACTCAGCTTTCTTTCTAATTATGACTGGTCAGGTGTATAGAAGTAACAGCAGATTATGCAGTAGACAGATTTACCAATGCTATTCTCCAAGTTGGGGATTCAGCAGTTCCTCGGGATTTCATTGGAAAGTCCAAATTCTCTCTCTGGTTTTCTTACACAATGATTTACTTTAATCGAAAATAATTATTTCTAGGCGATGCACGAAAAATAAAAGAGATTATAATTATTATCATTATTATAGTAAATTTACTTACTACTGGAAATTTGTTAAAATTACAATTAATGCTGACAGACGTAAGCGGATCAAGAGCATAGACGAAAATTTAAAAATCCAACCTATGAAATTTTGTAAATACACAAAATTTGTTACGAAAATTAATTCCTCTAATACTCATCTTGGTGTAAATAGTACTCATGTAGTTTAACCCGTCGAGGTGGCTTAAGATTTTACAAAACACTTTCAATTTCCTTATAACACTTTTTCTCAGATGTGTTACTATTCTGGTTTAGTTTCTAATGATTTTTTTCAATTCCCTTCCATTCCCTATGTACACATTTTGCAAACTATAAAAGGCCTTGGACCCTCTCAGTCTGGCGCATTGTATGGTGTACCTGCTTTTATTATTAAGGGTTGCTCCACAATATTCTCACCGCTGCTTAAATATATTATCGATCTTAGCTTCTCAAAGGAACACTTTCGAATTCAGTGGAAAAAAAACGGTTGTTGTGCCTATTTGGAAAGAAGGCAACAGTTCTTCCGTCAGTGATTATAGACACATTTATCTTTCAATAACGGTTCGAAAGTTTTCTATTTTTTTATACACGATCACATGCCAAATTATTTCAAACATAAATTGAATTCCAGTCAACATGCTTGTACAAAAACCAATTTACAACAACAAATTTGTAACCTATCTTGAATTCATTTCTCCTCTAAACAGTTCGCAACGTCAAGTTCATTCTATTTATTTTGACCTTAACAGTGCACATGACCTTGTCTCACATTCTAGTTTACTTCACAAACTTCGTTCTCATGGGCTTTCTGGCGGTTACGAAAAGTGGTTTAATAGCTACCTTTCTAATCGGCAATCTTCTTTACGCATTTTAGACATCTTTTCCTTGCATTCCGAAGTTTCTTCGGGGGTCCCGCAGGGATCTGTTTTACAGACTTTGCTATTTAATAAACTCATTAACGATCTTTTGAGGAAATCAAGCATTCTAAATTAAGCATTTTATTTGTCCAACTAACGCACACAAATTATTACAAAATTGTTAAACAGCTAAAATCATTTAAAATTATAATAGTTGCTCCGACATGTTTCGGTTTACATAAACCATCATCAGGGAGATCTCTGCCTGTGCTTCGCTAAAGTTACAATGTTGAGTTCGGTTACATATCGTTATTTCAAATAGTGATATGTAACCGAATTCAACATTGTAACTTTAGTGAAGCACAGGCAGAGATCTCCCTGATGATGGTTTATGTAAACCGAAACATGTCGGAGCAACTATTATAATTTTAAATGATTTTAGCTGTTTAACAATTTTATAATAATTTGTGTGCATTAGTTGGACAAATCAAGGATTTATTGTTGTCAACATGCATGGTGCAACTATGAAGCATTCTAAATATTTAAATTTGCTGATGATGTTAACAATTTTCGTGCTCTAAATTCAGTTAGCGGCTACACATTGTAGCAATTTCATATGGAATTATACAAGATAGTTGTACTTCCACTTTATGAAATGGAAGAGTAGCAAAATTAGGGATCTTATTTGTACTAGAAAACAAGTGTTCTCCTTAAGCTTATAAATTATGGGACTCTACTTAACTTGTACGGACAATGCCAAAGTCCATGGGAGACAAATTGATTCAAAACTACATTTCCAGCACACGAAGACCACATTTTCTCCCAGTCCGTAAGGATGGTGGGCTTAATACGCACTATAAAGTACTCCTTTTTCACTCTTTATAGTTTATTGATATTGTACTTGACTCTAGTTAGGCCCAAACGTAAGTATGCATCAACTGTATGGAATTCCATAACGTTTACTGACGCCAAAACCCTGGAAAGCGTTCAGCTGGATTCACGCAGCCCGGTGTCAATAACGTCTCCTTACTCTTGCCCATGTTACTTAAGACGAGTGTCTTAAATATCTAAACCTTATACGTTGCACAACAGAACAATTTACCTTGATGCATTATTTTTTATTTGTGAATATTCAGGTTTTTAAGATGTTGCCAGTTCCTGTTGGATATTACTGGTATTTGAGTACTTCCTCGTAATTTTTGAGACTCCTCCCTCTTTACTGCTGCCTGTTATAAATCTTCGTGAGCTAGATGTGTTTCGGCTGCTGACCGTGTGTGCAAAGAAGATGACACCTTTAAGAAACCTATTACTTCATTAAAACAAATTATGCGCTGAACTGTTTCATTTTTACACCAGATTATTTAGGATTTTTCTGCGTTTAGGGCTTTTGCCTTAGTATTTCATGTTGATTTTGCGACCATATTGTATTTCATTTGTCCGTTTAGTGTTTTGTTTTTGTGTGTTTGTTGTCTGATTCATCTGTGTCCAGTTTATTTTTCCTTTGTTAATTTGTATCTGTATGTTGTGCTGTTTCTGTTATTGGCCATCTGGCTGTTGACTCGGCACATTAATAAACAAGAATTGAATAATAATAATAATAATAATAATAATTATTATTATTATTATTATTATTATTATTATTATATGTCTGGAAATCGTTTGTTTTTGTGCGTTTGTATGCAAGTACGTACGTAAGTATGTATGTTGTGTGGAAAATCTAATTTTGCAAATGTTCTTAGGGTTAGAATTCAGTGGAAAAATATTTCGTTACAACTATCACGTTCATGTCACGGGTTTAGATATATTCTCTATAATCACGTATAATTTTATTTCTTTTCTTTATAACCCTGATTTTGCATTGAAGTCAATTTTCTTTCCTTGTCTTAGATTTTGTTCTTATCTCTTCGTACATGTCTTGTAATCGTAATCTGTCATTAAGCTGTCGAGTCAGCATGTAAACAAACACGTTACTGAAGTAAAATTAAATATTATTTTTATCGGTGTCGCATTGTTAACCATTGTCGTTAATGTTACTATATTATTATTATTATTATTATTATTACAATACTAGTATGTCCTAAGACTATGTCACAGTCCGTTCAAATAATTTTCTAAAGAGAAACACTTGTCACGCCATTTCCGAATTGAAATGCTGCTCTTTCAGTAAAAAAAAAAAAAACCTGCACTCTTTGAAACCTAAAGTGACGACTCTTTTACGGCACTCTCTCCTTAATCCTCAAACGTTTGTCACATCCTCCATGTTCTTTCACTCTTTACGGATTCATTATTAACGTACCTATTGGAAACGCTACAGATTTTTGCAGGAAGGAGACAGGAGACAGGCACTAAATAAAGCTGGCTTTTTCTTAGCTGTTGTTAAGACGTAACTCGGTCCGTGCAGGCTGCTGTCCATGAATGCCCATTATGAGTTGCATGTCTCACAGTCACACATTCTGCTACACAGCCTGTCGCACTGCCCGCAGTCCTGCCTAATCCGCGCAGTAACGAACATGACCAATATTCCTGAACACAAAACCTGATTAGGTATTATTAAAAATATTATGTTCCATATGGAACCTACCGGCATATAATTCCAGATTTTATTCTCCACTCTCAGAATATCCAAGTTTTATGCCATAAATATAACACTTTATTACATCTCTTCCCGACATCTGCAGGTCTATACGTTGCAATAAACCAGAATTTTTTTTTCATTATCCTTTTTTCGTGCAGTAAGATAAGTCGCCACATATATATCAAGAACTTACTTACTTAATTACTTTTTACTTATTTACTTACTCCATGGAACAGAGTCCTTCTCAGCTAGTCAAGAAATTCCCCGCATTTTATGGAACTCGAAGGTTCATTACCGCATTCACAAGTGCCCGCTACCTGTCCCTGTCCGGAGCCAGATCAACCCAGTACATGTCCACCCCATCCCACTTCCTTAAGATCCATCCTAATATTATCTTCCCATCTAAGCCTGGGTCTTCAAAGTGGTCCCTTTCCCTTAGATTTTTCCACCAAAACGCTGTATATAACTCTCCTGCCCCCCACACATGCCTCATAACCCGACTATTTCATTCTCATCGATTTTATCACCCGAACAATATTGGGTGAGGAGTACAGATCATTAAGCTCCTCATTATGTAGTTTTCTCCACTCCTACGTTACCTAGTCCCTATTAGCCCCAAATATTCTCCTCAGCACCCTATTCCCAAACACCCTCAGCCTACGTTCCTCCGTCAATGTGAGCGACCAAGTTTCATACCCATACAAAACAACAGACAAAATTATAGCTATGTATATCATAATATTTAAATTTTTGGATAGCAAACCAGAAGACAAAAGATTCTGCGTAGAATCGGTTCCTAATTTTCTCCTGAACAGAATGTTAATGTGTTAAATTTGTTTTCAAATATTTGAACTGTTCCATCCTTTCCAATGAACTATCATCAGTCTATATTGTGACTTCGACCTGCATTCTAATCTCGAAACATGACCATGAACTTAGTTCAATCAACATTTACTTCTCGTCCAGTCTCCTTACTAGCAACTATTAAAGATCCTCTGTTTTCCTGTATAGTATGTCCGCTTCCGCCCAATATATTAACATCATCAGCATAAACCACAAACTTATGTGCACCAATTAATTTCAAGCCATCTTACTTTATCTTTACTCCCAGGAAATGCTCCTGGTACTCATTTCTGTTAGAGGCTGAGTCGACATCAGGGACATGGTGCGATCGGAAGGATTATGCCAATGAAAAATTCTAATGACACCATCTGAAATCGAATCAGCGACCTTCTGATTTGTAGCGCAACATCTTAAATACCTTGCTACCGCGGTCCTCGGCGTACTGTAAAGCAAAGATAAAAAGCAATGGCGATAAAGCATCTCCTTATTTCAAAAAATTCCTAATAGGAAACAGGTCTATACATCAACAACTTCACTATAATTAGATACAATAGAATACAAACACGTGGTAAACCTCCTATATGTTTTGGGCTTTATCAGTCATCTTCAGGTAGGTATTCAACAAAAAAATTACATGAACGGTTGGTTGTTTCATAGACGTGCAATAATACATTTAAGCTAAAAAATATTAAAATTGTTAAAAAATTAAAAGTATACATTCTGTGCCATACTTTTTTAACATTCTTAACTATTTTAATTTTGTGTATTTCAACTGTATTGCTGCGTCTATGACACAACTAGCCATTAATATATTTTCGTCGTTGCACATCGCCTGAAGATGGCTGCAAAAGGCCTAAATAATTAGAAGGTTTACAGCAATTTGGTTATCATTGTATCTAATTATAGTGCAATTGTTGATATACTTATGGCGACGTAAATGATATGTTGCACGCTACAAGTGAAAGTATGAGTATGTCAAATCTCTTAGGTACACAGGTTAAATACGCAGTGTGTTTGTAGGCACTCAGCACATTTACCGTAATGGAGCCGCTTTGCCATCCACCACCTGTCCAAATCATTTCACTAGTAGAATACACGGCCCCATTATCACTTAAACGACAAAAGATATGAAAATCCCAATTCTCTGCACACAGCACCACTAAGGCGTTATTCTGACAAATCCTCGGATCTATCGCCAAACACAGCATTATGTTGTCTATGCACACACATACTTACTTACTTACTTACTCCATGGTGCAGAGTCCTTCTTGAAAAGCTAACTGGTTTAAAGCTAGTCAAGAAATTCCCCGCATTTCACGGAACCCGAAGGTTCATTACCGCACTCACAAGCGTCCGCCACCTATCTCTATCCTGGGCCCGCCCAATCCAGTCCATACACCCACATCCCACCTCTTGGAGATCCATCCTAATATCATCCACCCATCTACGCCTAGGCCTCCCCAGTGGTCTCTTTCCCTCCGGCTTCCCCACCAAGACCCTATACACCCCCTTCTCCTCACCCGTACGCGCCACATGACCAGCCCATCTCATTCTTCTCGATTTTATCACCCGCACAATATTGGGTGAGGAGTACAAATCATTTAGCACCTCCTTATGCATACACCTTGTATATATTCAGATAAACCTTCTACTAATCTACAAACCTCCCGCGTCTTGAGTTTAATTCTTACCAGATAAAAATCTATTTTTGCAGATAGGACACTAACATTGCAATTCTCTCACACTCCATAATAAAAAATAAACTGTATTTTATATTTTAAAGTATTAAAAATATATAAATATAATTACACTCATAAATGGCGCAAAAGTATTACATCTATACAGTGTCATGTACAAAGGTCTGTGAGATAAATGTCTTTTAAAAAGTTGCTGACGATCAATCAGAAGATGGCTCTTATAAATGTCGGCCGAGGGCACAAACTACACTAACAGAATTTAAGTTGCCTTCGTCAGTACTTCAAGACAAATGTTAGCTACCATCCATAGCCTTCCCAATTCATCAATCACGAACTATTATGCCACAAACAATCAACCCAATACATTTGGAAATTTTGGTATTAATAGAAAACACGGAGATGTCTAGGTGACTCTACATCCTTGAAATACACCCTATATGGAAACAGCTTAATCAGGGATCAAAAGGCGTAGTTCTGACCACAGCAACAAACCCCAGAGAACAGGATATTCCTGTCAGTTTCCATGACTGGTATGTCATCGCAGCGAAGTAATTACTCCCCAGTGGCGAGAATTACTAAAACTGTGGTGTTAGGTTGCAATGGGATTTTTCTGTAACAAAATTCAAATAGGCAGCCGCAGGCGCCACAAAAACGAGTAACGAACAAAGAGGAGGCCAAGCAGCTTGTTGAGAGGGGAGGGGGGGGTTGGTGTGAGAACACTCACTCGAATAAGACGACCAATCGACAACTCGAATATTTAACTATCACTTTTTGCTCCACGGTTTCTGGCAAAAGCTGGTCCTGGATTTACGAGACACAAGAATGACTGCGAAAGAGAAAAATATTTGAAAAGATCGCATTAAATTACGAAACGGGGTAAAGAGCTAGAAGCTCGAAGATGGTTGTAGAATATACGAAGGAGAGTCAAATGAAAACCTTAAAAGTGCGATAATAATTCGAAACACAGCTCGATTGTCTTTAAGTAGACAACAATGATACTCATGGTTTGAAGAGTGACCGACAGGTGGCAGTACGATGCAGGAATGCAACACGACGGCGCAGTAGTAGTTTAAAGATGGCGGTCCCGCTTGCAACATGCAATTTAAGGTTTTCGTGTGACTCTCCCTCGTATATAAGGCCTATTCTGTGTGCTCATCTATACGTAAATACCATCACGTTTCATACCCATATATATTTTCAGTATCATATATCTTGACATGTTCACTGTATATGAGGCCTGTTTAGCGAAATTTAAAAATTATGTAATACCTAATTATAAAAAATCTTCAACCTATTATACTTTCTTCTTCTTAGATCCTAACATTCTCGTGTTAGGAGCAGACTGAATGGTGCAGTGAACAGGCTGCCGAGGGTAGTATTCTACGTGAGTTAACTGCATCTGGTCTTGTGCGTTTGCAACGTCCTACGGTTTAATTGTCATCCGGAAATTTACGTCTGATGATTTCAAGGTTTTTGCAAATAATAATTTCATCGATGGTGAATCTAAAATAGAACATTGAACTAGCCTACTAAAGATTTCTTTCACATTCTCTCAAGCCACAACTATTCCGTCATTTTACGCCAAACAATTACGGTGCTTGTGAAAATGTCATTTAATAAACCCATAATTAAATGACCCAATACATTTTTGTGGGTTAATCTTTGAGACTAAGTAGTGATGCGAAACAGCCAGTACTCCACATATCGTATTTAAACCTAAGAATAAACTTAAATACACTCAGACAGATGACGTACAGGTCTGACAAAAGCGATCTGTGAATTAGATTGATTTAAAATGAGTTATTCCTAAAGATTCGCGCTTTTCCAGAATTCTTCAATCTACCCTCTGAAAGAGACAAAAGTACAAATGATGGATATACCTACACACAGAGAGCAGATAGACATGTCTGTGAATTCATGCTACACCAAGCATCAACCAAGATTCCTTCTATTTCACTCTGGGTTTTAAATTACAACCAGCACGGCAAGTGGCATGTTTCTATTGTTCACATTTAGAACGTCGGGGTATGAGCACAAGTGCAGCACGATATGGGAAGGAAAAGCTGAGAATTTAGGGTACGAATGCTTACGAAATAATATCATGATTCAAGGATATTCGTGATCACGGATGTACTAGCCATTTGTTCAGGAAAACTGTAAGCCGTATATTTGTAATACAGACAGATTTAGAATATAGAATCATACCCATGTATTATGTGGCAGGCAGTGAACAGCAGCCAATTAAACAGGTGCATATTTTGTCCAAATCTGAAACCAGCCAATAAAGGCAATCGTTTCTTCCTAATAAGAATGCGCGACCTAGATTTCCTACTCTGGTTGGTAAATAAATAAACACCGTTAACAAAACTACATTTTGGTACTTTTTATTTGCAGCAACATGTTTCGACCCTAAAGAATCATCATGTTAAAACTTAAAACACTTAAAAAGAAGTATATAAAGTTACATTTGTTAAATGACACTTTTTTCATGTTGCTTACGTCACGAATTAAAACAGGTTAAAATAAATAATATAGTCGATTGGTGGGAGGCAGAGTGTCGACGAGGCTAGCTGGAAAAAATGGGCTGTTCTGTTATTCATACTGTACGGGTGCAATATAAACAACAGGACAGTTTAAAAGGGAAAAAAATATTATCTCGTATTACCGAAAGCAATTTTATACTTTTCCGTTTAAATGTTTTATGTGTTAGCATGATGATGCACTTTAGTGTCGAAACACGTTGCTTTAATAAAATTACCATAATACAGCTGTGTTAGCGGTTTTTATTTATTTACCAATTATACGAGAACCTAACGGGAAGTATAACATCAAAATTTTAAATTTGTGTTCATCTAAAACCTCATGCAATTTCCTGTGTGCGTGAAATTCATTTTCAACTGAGACTGTGCCAAAATACACTACAGATTTTTTTTATATTTCGAGCCCCTCAACAATTTCATAACAGTCGTGAGGGGAGTATAAAAATAGAAGGTATCAAATAATGCCAAAATTCTCTGTCGTGTTAGGCATGCAATTACATATACTGACTCGCAATTTTATTACGTATTGCAAAGTACGTTCATAAATAATTTTAATGTATTTCGGGTCAAATAAATGTAATTATCTGAAAGGATTATGGCTTAATTGACAAAGTGGCAGTCGGTCACATGGTCAAGAAATTTTCTACATTTGCGGAGCCTGAAAATTCTTTACCGTGTTCACAAAATGCCACGAGCTATCTTTGACCTGAGCCATACGAATTCAGTAAACTTCGAACTCCTCTGTATTATGATTCATTTTATTATTGTCCTATCGTCTATGCCCAGATCTTCCAAATAACATCTCCCTTTTATGATTTCCAGACAAAGATTTTTTAATAAAATTGTCAACTCTTGCATGTGCGCTAAATTACTTATTCATATTATCCTTCGATAATTCTAAGAACACATGGTGAAACCTGCATATTATGAGGTTCCGACTATTAATTTAATTTTAAAGGTAGGTTTATCAGTATAGAAAATGTGCATGTATGAATGTCGGAAATTTGCGTTCTGTTCCTAGACGAAGCTTAGTAGGGACTTTTAAGGGAAACTACTTTAGAAGTGTTTTGTTCTTCGTGGAAAATCAGCTCTTTCTTTCTCATAAAATGCAGCACAAAGTACTTTTACAATACACGCTACTCGAGCCAATTTTCCCACTTTTTCAAGGTTAGACTTAAACGAAAAAAGGGTTAAAACGTCCCAGTGTCAGAAAATTTTATCATTCCATTCTCTATGTACTGTGCATTGCAATGTAGCTTATTAGTGTAATGTCATTTTGGCTAGGAATCTCCACATTACGTTCTGCATAAACACTGTTCTAGAATGCCATGAAACAATAGACAAAACAAAGGAGAGAACATTTTAAGCCTGAAAATAAACAGAACACCCAAAAAATTCAAAAACGAAATTTACCGAAAAACCCCTAAGGGTACCGATCAAACTACATATTCCTCTTTCCATCTAAACGAATAAAAGCCATATTCGACTCTCTAATCAAGAGAATAAACAAATATCCCCACGAAAAGGGAGAAAAATACACGAAAAATCCACAAAAGCCTAAAACATCTTTATAACAAAAATTATGACACAGAAAGCCCACAAATACAGAGCACAAAGGACATGGCGTCCATACTACAGGCCCTCCACTCCACCCAAAAAGAAAAAAGGTACACCTTCATAAAGAGTGTGGAAATAAAACTAGATACATAACCAGGAACGTTCAAAGAAACATGCACGGAAATTGGCACAGACATCAGAAACATCAAGGAAACCCTGTCACAGACATCACACACAAATACAGATTTAATATCAGTGGAATCTACCGACTCAAATGACCAGATTTCCGCATATAATGTGTAGGCCAAAGACGCCAATTCCGTAAGCGACGCAGGCTTCTGAACACAACAAGGATTCATCCGGCTGTGTCACACGCATCCTCAGCACGGACCACTAATGTGAAAATATCATCGACACACCCGAAGCAATATAACCCATCCAACCCCACAACACAAAACAAAAAAA
>Ga0136643_10009238_pt1 | contig 14489 bp, 19 predicted proteins | sample TergutLab28metaG_FD_96883 | JGI IMG/M metagenome (GOLD analysis project Ga0136643, IMG submission 96883) | Labiotermes labralis P1 segment gut microbial communities from Petit-Saut dam, French Guiana - Lab288 P1 (version 3) (version 3) | ecosystem: Host-associated > Arthropoda: Insects >... | reverse complement strand
ACTGAGGCTATTTATTACTAGCCGTTATTTTCTGTGCTTTTCAGAATATAACGGACGTCAAACGAGAGGGCAACTAGATGTTTTTTCTCGCTTAGGATTGACTTTTAATAGCTGGTCTTTCTTTTGCTTGCATTTTGCGAATGGATTTAATCCAAATAATCTGTAAGACATATAAAGTACTTTGTGGTTTTGATACTCTAAATGTCACCTCCTCCTATGTTTTTTTGTTAACTTTAGAATCTAGGCGCTCACCTCTTTCTTGTGTAATAGTGCATTTATTAATATACTTATAATTCTTTTTGTGCAATCTAACAAAGATTTTGCACAATGTCAAGCAAAAAATTTTATTATATTTGTAATGTATGTCGGCCCTTAAATGGCAAAAAAAAGAACGGTACAGGCTTCAGCTTGACCGTTCTTCTTTATTCCTCTGAAATATTTCCTCAAAACAATTCGTCAATATAGGTATATAATTTCCATGTTGTGAATGTTCCCGCATCAATCATACGGTTAATTTCATCACGGCTTGCCCACATTGCATTGCAGGTTTCATCAGGCGCAAGCATTACAGTTGATATGTCTACATTTTGCCGAAATAACCAAACATCAACCAAACCGTAACATTCAACGGTACCACATGGTAAGTGATGTTGAATCATCCGCCCATTCTGCGGCTCAAGAGTAATACCTAATTCTTCTTTTACTTCTTTCAATGCTGTAGTTAAGCTATCATCACCCGCAACCGCATTTCCACCTGTACATTCCCACATATTTGGGGATGTCTTGTTTGGCGACCTTTGGGATATGAGGTATTCGCCTTTGTCGTTCTCAATCAAAACATAAACCTCCAGGTGGTATTCACCTTTGTTCATGGGCTTTCCCCGCTCATGGACACGTCCGGTTGCGCTGCCGCTTTTATCTAGTATATCCCAATATTCAGGCAAGTCTATTCCTCCATTCGCATATGCATAGGTTCAAAATTTTTCTGTTTATTAATTCCAATATAATTAATGATCTGGTGGGTCGCCCCCAATCGGAGGTGTCCATGTCCACATTAGCCGTTCTGTTTCAATCTCTTGAATTATCCACCTGCCGCCGTGGTTGGGATAGGCATGATTTTCTTGAAAAAAGAAAACCCGTGTATCGTTTTTATCATTATCAAAAAAGCTAATGCCACGATGAGGTAATGTTCCCTGCCCCATGTAATTCTTTATAACATAGGCTTCGCCCGGGAGCAACGTTATAACATACCCAATATTGTCATGTGGTCTAAAGCCCCATGTATCCATATCTTCCAGCCAATAAGATTCTAACATTACTAAGGCGAGGCGCGAAAGTGGCTGGTTTGCCCATACCACTAGGGTTGTACCTTCGCCATGTCCATGCATATCTATGTCAACTTGGTGGAGGTTAGCAAATGTGCTTAGGCGTTCTTCCGTTGCGGCATCAATTTGGATTATTAATTCCTCTGCGGGCAAATTCTCGGCTGGTGTTTCTGTATCAGCTATATCCGTCTGGTTATTCTCGTTTTGCATTGTTGGAAGCGCTGGTGTGTAAACCTTATCATTACAAGCCGCCAAAGGGATAAGCATAAACAGCATCATTATTGCAACCATAATCTTTTTCATGTATTACGCTCCTTATATTTAAAAAATAAGTTACCTAACAAAAAGATGTATTGATAAATTCCGCTTGAATAATCGGGATGGCTCTCCATAGCCTAATCAGCATACCCATACTCAATATTTATCTCACAATCATATTGTGGTAAAACCCTCATTATATCTTCAGCTACCAACTCTCTCAAAGCCAGTGCTTTGTCTCTTGTTATCACGAGGGGGAACTCCAAGTCAAACACGATAATAGGCTTGGGTATCGCTTCTACTATCCTAAATTCGTTCGTATGCAGCAAGGAATGCTCTTTTGTAATATAACTTTGTATTATACGGATAATACCTTGCAATCTTTCATCAGCTAAATCAATTGGGGTTAACTGTATCGCCAACGGAATTTCTAATTGGGCCAACACAGCATGCTTGATTTTTTTAACAATGTGGTGGGCATCTGCAAGTGTCATATTCAGCGGCACCTCAACATGAACACTTGCCATGTCGCGCCCCGGCCCATAGCTGTGTACAACCAAGTCGTGCACGCCTAAAACACTTTCATGCCCTTTAATAATTTCTTTAATTTTGGCCGCTACAGACCCATCTGAAGGGTTGCCGATAATCTTCCCAAGTGCTTCTCTTGCGACCTTATACCCCGACCAAAAAAAGACCAGGGCAAGCAAAACACCTACATAACCATCCACAGCAATACCTGTCAAAACAGTAAATATTAGAGAGAACAATGCAACTGCGTTAATCATTACGTCATTACGAGAATCAATGCCAACAGCCATTAGGGTATTTGAATTTATTGCCTTTCCCAACCTCTTATTAAATCTCATCATCCATAGCTTTACCACCATGCTAAAGCCCATTACCACTATTGCCCAAATGGAAAAATACACAGGTTCCGGGCTTATGATCTTAACTACAGAACTACGCATTACTTCATAACCGGTAATAAGAATTACACCTGCAACGGCCAGACTAATGATATATTCAATTCTAGCGTGCCCAAAAGGGTGTTCACGATCTGCCGGCTTGGCAGACCACCGAAAGCCTAGTATCGTGAGTATAGACGTTAAACAGTCCGTTAAATTATTGAAAGCATCCGCCGTGATGGCAACACTGTTAGTTACAGCGCCTACCATAAACTTTAGGACAGATAGAAGCATGTTTAAAATAATACCGCATACGCCTGAAAGCCTACCGTACTTTTCTCGTACGACAGATGATTCCGTGTTTTGATAATCTTTAACAAACAATTTTAAAAGTAACATAGGGCAATTTCTCCTTTAAGGATAATTGTTGACATTTGCATCACACTTGCATCATAATCAATTAATAAATTTATAGGATGGGAGACATATTATGCTTAAATTTTTTACTAACGAACCTTACGATTATAAGGTAAACTTCACATTTGACGAAAAAATAAATGTGATGAGAAGTGCGGAAATAAAGACGACATTAAGCTACGATAACACTGCTCAGCTTTCTGTTTGCTTAGGCAGAAAGACGCATGTGAATGGGCTGGTAGTTATGCGCGCGGTTGCAACTGCAATTAACACCGTAAAAAAATTTGGCGGGAAATCAGCACTTGTTGCAACCGGTGAAATTGAAAACATGCTTGGGGAAGATGGAATCCGTGCATTAGTACTCGGTGCATTATTAACATTTGATGAGCCTGTCCATTTTAAAAGCAAAACCCCGGAAGACTCCCCTAAGTTTAGCCTGTTCCTTGATAAACCAAATGAAATAACAGAAGAGGTTACAGTTTTGGCAGACCATATTAAATTGGCCCGCAAACTGGTTAATATACCCGGCAATATGATGACACCCCAAATTATGTCGGAAGAAATGCAAGCCCATGCAAAAGAACTTGGTTTGGATGTAACCATTTTTGACGAAGTGCAAATTCAAGAAATGAAAATGGGTGCATTGTGGGCAGTGGGTTCGAGCTCAGGAAACTTGCCACGTTTGGCCGTAATAAGATACATGGGCAACCCGCAAAAAGCGGATGATATAACAGCACTCATAGGTAAAGGACTCACATTTGACACAGGCGGATACAACCTAAAGCCAAAAATGACAAATATGAAAGGCGATATGGCAGGTGCCGCTACTGCATTTGCTACGGTATGCGCCCTGGCAAAAAATAAGGTAAACGTAAATGTGGTTGCGGTTATGCCTATGGCAGAAAATCGCATTTCTCGCGAGAGCTTTAAGCCAGACGATGTCATTTACTCTATGTCCGGCAAGTCTATAGAAGTGCTTAATACGGATGCAGAAGGCCGTGTAATTATGTGTGACGCCATGACATATGCCATACAGAAAGAAAATGCGAAACGTGTTATTGACATTGCAACCCTAACAGGTGCAGTGGTAGCAGCCCTTGGGCACTATACCGCAGGTGTCATGTCCAACGATGAAGCGTTTCTTAATCAGTTTTTATAGTCTGCAAAGCAGACCAGTGAGCAGTACTGGGAATTGCCCCGCCATGACGAATACTATGCAATGATTGAAACCCCTATGGCAGATATAAAAAATGTAGCCGAGGGCTGCGGTGCCATTACCGCAGGTTTATTTATGGAATTTTTCGCCGAAGGCTTACCATGGATACACATAGATATTGCCGGCACCTCATATCTTTCTACACCTAAGTACGAATTTTATAAAAAAGGCGGCACGGGTGCAGGTATAGAAGCACTGTACCGTTTCTTTACAGATGTATAAAAAGAGAGTTTTTTATGTTATACAATCTGCTGTGCTTGGTTTCCTTTACTTTTTTCTTTCTTACCATATCGTTTTTAGAAGCTGGGCAGAAGAGGATGTATTTCTTGCTACCATAGGGAATTTGCTCCTAATCTTTGTTATACTGGTAGTAGAACGCATGGAAAACTACATTGCAATTAAACTTAGTTCGAGAGTTAAACAAAAGAAAACTCACATGCTTTCAAAAATTTTAGATGTGTATTTAAAAGAAGCTTCGCTTAAATCTGCCCTTTATTGTTTTTATATTGTTCTCTTAATTTGCATTGCACTGCTTGCCGCAAACCCTGAATTTGAACCATTACGAGATATGAAAGATTATTTTCTATCCGTAAGGTATGGCATTCTGGTATTGATTGCTGTTGACAAATTTATGGATCAAGTATTTAAGGATCTAAAAAATCAAGAAGTCGGATTTAAATAAGGTTTCTGTTCGTTATCCCAGTAAAAATATAACAAATATGGCAAGGGCAAAAACATAATACAATGCAAAATACTTTAATTTTGCTTTTTTAACAATAGAAAGCATGAAATTTATGGCCAAATACCCCGATACTGCCGCTGTTATAAACCCTGCACCAAGATTAACAAAATTTAAATCCTCCAGCAAAACTCTCCCGGATACAATATGTCCGGCACGTAAAATGATCGCGCCAAAGGCCGTAGGTACCGACATTAGGAAGGAAAATTTAGCGGCACTTTCTCTATTAAGGCCTCTTGCTAATGATGCAGTAATGGTACTGCCCGACCGTGTTAGCCCTGGAAAAACGGCAACCGCCTGTGCTAAGCCTACTAAAATTGCATCTGTTACTTTTAGCTCTTCTATTTTCCTTTCGCCTTTTGAAAACTTATCGGAAAGCAATAGTACAATACCAGTTATAACAAAACCTACAGGCAAAAAGTGCAGCAAGTGAAACATTTGCTCGATATAATCGAGAAAAAGTACCGTCACGATCATTACCGGCAATGTAGCAATGATGAGTAGTGCCGTCATTTTCTGAAATGGGTTGCATACTAAGCCCCAAACATCTTTTCGAAAAACCCATAAAAGTGGGACTAAACTACCCATGTTAAGTACAATTATAAATGTGAGATTGTCCTCCCCTGTTATTCCAAAAACTTGGTGAGCCACAAGTAAATGGCCAGAACTTGACACAGGCAAAAACTCTGAAAGTCCTTGGATAAGCCCTAAAATTATTGCTTCTAATATACTCATTTTGTTTCTCCGTTTCTATTGCTTTTGTAAGTAAAAAATAAATTCAAGTGGCTAGTGACACTAGCCACTTGAATTTTTTGTCTATAATAAATCAGGGTGTGTAGGATGGATTCGGATTATCCCCAAAGGCTTCATAGTCACTTTCTATAACGGTAAATACTTCTCCCATCACCATAATTTCTTCGGGAATTTCTATGTCTAGCGTGTAATCCACCCGGCCTAGAAGGGTCGCCGTTTCTTCTTCCGGGTCAATTTCAAAATAGAATCCACCGGACTGAACATGCACTGAAAGCACCTCATAATCTGTTGCCGCTGTAATCACACTACTTAAGAAAATTGTGATAAATGCAAAGTAGATCAAAAGTCCAGAAATATCTTTTATGGATGTAATGATAGGGGCAGAACCGGCGGCTTGGTCTACATTTACTTTTACAAGCAAAAATGGAACAAAGAAGCCCAAAAATGCCGCTAAAGTCATGGTTAATGCAAGAGAAATACCCACTGCAAGGCCTAGCATTACATCTCCTTGCCAAATGGTTGCAATGGTGCCGGCAATAACCGCAGAAATAACACCCAGCAAAAGCCCAACGCCAACCTCTTTTGCAAGATGGTTGAAAAATTTACTCATGTTTATATGCCCAAGCACTACGCCCCGGGCAAATGCGGTGGAAGATTGTGTACCAATATTACCACCCATGTCCATAATTAATGGGATAAAGAATGCCACAAATACAACCGCTTCAAGAATCTCTTCAAAGCCATCAATAACAACTGCGGCAAGCATACCAGCAACAATGGTAATAAGCAAGAAGGGCAAACGTACTTTCAAAATTGACCAAAAGCTACCCCTAATCAGTGTTTCGCTGCGGTTTGCTTCTTTACTTGCAAAAATACCCGCAGAGGTTAAGATATCCTCTGTTGCTTCGTCTTCTAAAATATCCAATGCGTCGTCAATTGTTACGATACCTACTAGGCGATTTTCTTTGTCAACAACGGGTATCGCCAACCAGTCTAAGTTTTTTAAAAGGCGGGCTACTTCTTCTTGGTCTGTATCTGTTGATACGGTTACACTGGCTTTTTTCATGATTGTTTCAATTTTAGCCTCTGGCTTGGCAACCAGTAGGTCACGTAGAGAAATCGCACCTTCTAGCTTTTTTTTGTCATCTGTTATAAATACGTTGTAAATTGTTTCTTTGCCAACTGCGTCTATCTTTACCTTTTCTAAGGCTTCTGCGGCGGTTAGCCCTTTGGATAACCGTACATACTCCGGCGTCATCACACGCCCTGCGGTTTGCACGCTGTAGCCCATTAGCAGGTTGGTCATTTCGCGTTCCTCTGTAGAAATGGCCGCCAATAATTTTTTTGCGACAGATGCAGGCAGTTCGTCTAACAGCCTTACACGGTCGTCTGGCGCAAGCTCATTTACCATTTCAATTGCTTGCGCGTCTGTAAATGAACGTAATAAGTTTTGCTGGTCGTCTGTATCCAGTTCTTCAAATATGGATAAGGCTTCATCTTTGGCAAGCAGCCTAAATACGATTACTTGCTCATTCGCTGATAGGTCGTGAAATAAGCTGAGGATTTCTGCTTCTTCTGCACTTGCAAGCAGGTGTTTTAGGCTATCCATGTCTTTTTGTCTTAGGCATGAGAGAATATTATCTTTTAACATTGTATACCTCCGAATTGTTATTAAAATTAGTTTGCCACCGGGTGTTCTTACAATACATTTGCGGCATAAAAAAACCACCGCCTTGAGTTTCTTCCTCAAAGGATGGTTTCGAAATACTAGTTTTTGACCGCACAAAGCTAGAGGTACAGCCGCTTCATCCAATTTGCTTGAGATGCATGGACATTGGAAAGCCAAACCTTGTTATTTATGCAGGTGTAGTTCACTATCTCTCGAATTAAACCATCATCTGAGCACTGGGCTCCCCCGCCTGGGTCCATGTCATCACCACCTTAAAATAAAATAATCCTCTGGCACCATTTCAAATGATGACAGAGGATTTTATATATCCTCACAAAATATTACTCCACACAAAAGCACAAGGAAGTATATTCCACTCATCGTTCAAGCTTCAACTTCGCAGGGCGCAGAACCTTTTTTGCAAAAGCGGCTAAAGCCATCGGGTATATTCCCGGTTCTTAATGAAGTTGCACTATTCCATGCCTTGATTCGACATGGACTGTTAGCCCTCTCATTGTGTCTCCACAATTTCGCGACGGCAACCCGTATCCCTGCGGTAGCCTCACCTACCGAAATGGTTTGTTATTTACAACTCGACAAGTCTAAAGGGTTGGTTTTATTTTGTCAACCCCTTTTGTTAAATTTATTTTAAATTAGACAATTAGCGTTCTTCCAGGGTAATAACGTTAAGGCGTAGGAAGTATTGATTAGCGTCCTCTAGATAAAATTCTTCCAATATGCCTGTGACTTCAACCCAGGTTTCGTCATCAAAGGGAGGGATTTCGTTTAGGTACACTTCAAACCCATGAAAACCGCAGCACTCCCCTTCAAGTCTTGCTACAAAGTAAATGGCTTCATCTTCCCAGTATGAAGACAAAAACTCCCCTTCAAAACGAATGGTACGTCCTAAAAAGTGATATCTATTCCATTGGATGTCTTGTATCGTAAAAATAAAATCTGGGTCGGTAATCTCGATAATATAATCCTCTGTATTCGCATAATTTTGATACGCCGTATCCCAAGCAGCATATTCGTAGTAATTATTATCGCCATTGTCGCCAGAACAACCTATTAATCCTAGAAGCAAAAAAAACAACGCAATTGCAGATAGGCTTTGCCTCAGGTAAACTTTTTGAAGAAAAATTTTCATTTACGTACTCCTACTATATATCTGTTTACTGCACAAGCGTAAACTCTATTTCATGGTTATGGACTCTGCAAGTTGCACGCCACGGAATGGGTAATATCAACACATCATTTTCAATTTGGGTGGATACTGTAGTTCCATTGTGGGTGAATGAAATTGTTGTTGCGTCCCCACTTTCATCTTCCATAAAAGTGCCGGAAATGTTTACGTTATGGAAAAGACGAGCGACAAAGCGGCCATTGTCGTACAAAACAACCGACTGGCCTCCGGACACTGCAAAGGTACGCGCATCCGGCCGGGTAGCCAAAAAAATGATAACTGCAATGATGGCAAGGATTAGACCGGCGGCGCACATAGCCATTATGGTTAATCTTTTTTTCTTTGCTTTTTTTTGGGCGGCCTCTCGCCGCTCTTTTTTTGCATTCATATTAAAAATGCCTCCTTTATGCAAGCAATTTTCTTAATGCTGCCAAAACTTTTAGCAGAACAAATGCGCCAATGTTTACCATAATGATTGTTGTTGTTGGAGGGAGTTCAAATAAAAGTGCAGAAAAAATACCAATAGGCGAACAGGCCACAGCAATAATAACTGCACAAAGTATAACGCCTTTATAGGTTTTTGCAAGACTCATTGCCGAAAGTGCCGGGAAAATTATAAGAGATGCCGTAAGCAGCGAACCCAGCAAACTCATAGATATTGCGATAACAACGCCGATTATTACCGATAGCATAAGCTCGTAGAGGATTGGCCTTTGCCCGGTTGCTTGCATAAACTCTGTATCAAAGGTAATCGCAAAAATTTGCCGATGAAAAAAGAGAAAGAACGCGATAACCCCTACCGTAATAAAAAAGGCTAACCATACTTCTTGTGGGCGGGCGTTTAGGGTTACAAGGCGTGTACCGCCAAAGAGGGTTTCGCTAACGGCTCTGTCTATATTACCACCACGGATAGAAAATGTGTTAATAATAAAATGCCCAATGGCTAATGCGCCCACAGTAAGCATGGCAAGAGAAGCATCGCCGCTCACTTTTTTAAAGCGGCTTCCGAATCCAATTAATACAATAGTGGCCGCAACAGTGAGGGGCATCACCAATGCCATTGCATTTGTCATATCTATGACAAGGGCAAAGGCCATGCCCATAAACGCAACATTGGAAAGCCCAAACCCCATAAAAGAATAGCGTTTTAAGACAAGAGGGACGCCAATTAATGAGGCACATATTGCCATCAAAACTGAGGCAGCCAATGCATACTGAGTAAAAGGAAAACGCAACAGTTCGGTTATACTCACTGCAAACGCCTCCTTTCAGTATAATCACTTACGGTGCCGAAAAAAAAGCCTTCTTCATCCGGCGTTTGGCCTTTAAGTTCTAATATATGTGTTGCATGTTTTTCAGCCCCCGCAATGTCATGTGTTACCATAATAATTGTGATTTTTTCATCCCGGTTTATTTTGCGTAAAAGTGCATAAAACTCCTTTGTGGCTTCCGGGTCAAGTCCTGCTGTTGGCTCGTCTAAGATGACAGCGCTTTTTGCAGTAACCAGTGCACGGGCTAATAACACGCGCTGCTGCTGCCCGCCGGATAACTCGCGAAAGCACTGCCCGATAAAGGCAGTGACACCGGTTTTTTCATATGCCCACGTAATGCGCGCACGCGCTTCCTTGCTATAAAATGGCTGGTACCATTTTCCGCCGCTTAGTGCGCCTGAAGATATAATTTCTTTCGCAGAAGCGGGAAAGTCGTACCGAATCGCCGCCTGTTGGGGTAGATATCCGATTTCGCGCCTATGCACATTAAAATATACACTGCCGTAAATTGGCTTTTGAAGCCCTGATATTGTTTTAAGCAAGGTACTCTTACCTGCGCCATTTTCGCCAACAATGCATAGGTAAGCGCCGCTTTCTATACTAAAACAAATATCATCAGAAATTGATTTTCCGTCATAACCAATGGAAAGGTCTGTTACTTCCAATAATGGCTTAATCATTGTAGTGCCACCCTTAATGCCTCAAGATTTTGCTGCATACCACTGAGATATGTGAATCCTTGTTGTATGTGGTAGCTGCTAACGGTTTGAAAATCTTGTAAAGACAGGATTTCAGTATCGCCCATTGCTGCATTTGCGACGGACTCCGCAATAGAATGACTATTGATAATCATTATCGCATCCAGCCCTAAATAATGGAGAGCATCTACAAGTTCGGCTTGTCTTTGAAAGCTGATTTCGGTTGCGGCGAAACAACCATCAAATGCGGAAAAGAAGGTTAACCCATAGTCAACGGTTAGGTATAAAAACGGAAACCTGTCTACAACAAGTATTGTGTCTCTTGGGGAAAGTGCGACCATTTCGATAAATTGGTTGTGCAGCGCATACAGCTGTGCAATATAGGCTTGGGCATTAGCCATGTAGTAATCGATATTATCTAGGTCAAGCAGCGCAATTTCAGCGGCGATACGTTCTACGAAACGCATTGCAAATGGCAGAGAGAGCCATACATGCTCATCATGAAACTCGCCGCCGCAGCAATCTTCACCGCCAACTTCCCCTGATATTACGCCATCAACCGGAAATGCCAATGTTTCATGTATGGTTAGCATGCGCATAATGGGAACGTTGCGGCGGTATGGGTTTACAGGGTTTGCCATGGCGTTTAGAACCCAATCATCGGATTTGCCACCAACCCATAAAAATAAATCCGCCGCACTGATTGCCCCTATATCTTGAATTGATGGGGTGTAGAAGTGTAGATCGACACCACTGTCCAGTAGATATTCCACGCCAATCCCGCCTGGGTTGCTGCCTAAAATTACCCTTGTCCAGTCATATAAGGGAAAAATAGTTGTAACGATGTTACTTGAAGTGCTAGGATAAGCGCTGGAATAGGTTCTGTTACAACCAACAAGCAAAAAGCAAGTGATTGCGAGCAAAACTAAACATGCTGCAAATTTTCTTTTTTTCAAACTTAGTCGCCCTCCACTAAAAGCATCGTTCCGCAAGCCGCAAGAATTTCCCAACTGTGAAAGTGGTTATCCAGGTCAGGTAGTTCCAGGGTAAAGAGAATTGAGTATCCGCTTCTGTCATACGCATCTTCCCTGGTAGGTGCTGCGGTGGCGATGATATACACCGTAAGTTCGGACAGGGTTTCTACTGTTTCGCTATTTAACAGGAATGTGTATACATCGCTTCCATTACGTAGACTTACAAGCTCGTTATGATGCTGGCCAAGTGTTATTGCTTCGCGGCCAATGCCATTTTGAATCATGTTAAACCAGTGGCCATTTTCAGGATTTTGCCACAGAATCAAAATTTCCTGTGGGTTTGGGTCGGCGGTGTGTGCATTTAATCTTGTCGGACGGCCGTGGTCGAAGAAGCTGTAAGCGAATGCCACAAGACGCACCAAATGCTGCCCATCTCCGCCGTAAGCGACATGTAATGTAGCCGGAATAGCGCCTCCAGCAATAAGTGCGTCGGCTGTAATGCTTATATCGTTAAAATCATCATCGTCGGCTCTAAATACATATTCCATTGTTTCGTTACGGTGCAAGTTGTATGTGCCACTCCATAGAGACACTGTGTTAGTGGTCTTTTCGATTGAAATTGCAGGGCTAAGCCAAGTGACAGTATCGTTGTTATTGCTGCTACAGCCCACCAAAACAAAACCCGCCATTAATGGGAGTATTAAAAATAATATCAATTTTTTCATATTAAATGGCTCCTTTATAATTAGAATTTGAATGTTGAAAGTTTATAACACTTCTGCTTTTAATTATTGAGCCGGACTTTTAAGGCAATAAGGCTTGTAGAAGGTAAATGCTGAAACTCAACACATACAACTGAAAGTAATAAGGCAGGCACAGGTATTGCAGACGATCTGCCTACAACACTGTAACATAATGGCTGATTTTTTATGCTGATAATATGTTGACAAATTTTACAACAACCTTTTTCGCCAATACAATCATTTCCATGTGCTTCATCGTGGCAAACATGGGTATGGCTGGCCATGGCATAGGCAGAAGAAAATACAAACGGTATAATCAAGCATAACACCAATATAACTGCAATTATCGTTTTAATTTTAGTAGTATGTAATTTCATACTATTATAGCCCCTTATTCTAAAATATTTGTTCCCTAGTCTCAATGAGAGTGTCTGTATCCTCTACTTTTCATTCCCACAGAATTCGAGGAAAAGTCTTGTCTGCCACAATTAATGCGGTTGGTAGCTTATGCTAACACATCTAATAGTTAGCGTCAACTAACAATTTGCTATTTATCACACAACAGACCACCCCGAAAGTATTACAAAATTGCAATGCATTACAGCGGAATAGTTATGAACCATTCCCTACGCTATATCTTGCAATGCGTCTATAAGCATGGTAATATAATATTATGGCAATCGGGGGCAGCAAATGCTCCAAAACAAAATAAAAAAAAGAACCACGGCCGCCGGGAGGTATTAGAGTACCACACGGCGCAGTGCGGGGATGAATCAGCCCATCACCGACACAGGACAGGATTACCTGCCACCATAGCACCGCATATTTTACATCATTTTCCCCTATTCTTCAAGCGGGGGTGGATTTTGGTTTAATTGTGGCATGTTAGGTGCAGTGTATTTTTTCTGTTGGTTTGTTTATGTGCAATTTACATATTCAGGCGTGTTAGGTGATGGTGGATTATACCGCCATGCCTGCACGCTTTATTTTTTGCCCTCGGTTGCTTGTAATTTATTTTATAGCGGAGGAGGTATATACTTTGCAACGACATGGTTCACATACAGTAGATAAACTTGGCAGGATTCTTTTACCGTTAGAAGTTAGGCAGGCTCTTGGCATTGATGTTGAAACCCAAATTATTGTGTATGTTAGAGACGATGGCGGTATTGTTCTTTGGCCGATAAAGGATGTACAGCCAGTGGAGAAAGTGCAAAGAAAGACAGGTCACGGCGGGCTTGGACCGATGGTTTTTTTGTGAGATCCTGAACTTGGAAGAACAGCGTTTTGACAAAAAAATTCAAGTGGCTGGTGACACTAGCCACTTGAGTTCTATTTTTGAAATAGTTTTGCTGGAATGATGAATTTACACCAGCTTTGCGTAATCTTGTCCATCATAGAAAAAATGATGCACGATTACCAACTCATGGTCATAAATTTTATATAACATCACATAGTTTTTTATGACAGCCCTGCGATAGCCTTCTCTGTTAAGCCTTGGGTCGTGACACGCTTCATAGATGTACGGATTTTCCTCCAGCCTGTCATAACATGCATAAACTTCATCGACAAAAGAAACGGCGGCACCCGGTGCCGCCAAATCTTCCGAAATATAAGTGAGGATTTTACCCAACTCGTAGTCGGCTCTATTGGAAATATCCACTCTATACATTGTGCTTTTCTCTTAGTCGTTGGAGTGAAGATTTGGCGTTTTGGGTGCGCCCGGCGGCAACATCCGCTTCGGATTGCGCTAATTTATCATAGAGGTTATGCATGAACAGTTTTTCTTTGTATATTTTCATACTCATGATAACCATATCGCCGTAACCATTTTTAGTTACATAAATGGGTTCGGTAGATTCTTGGCACATTTGAGAAATCGCACCTGTGTTTTTCAAATCACGTATGGGAATAATTTGCGGCATAAGACCAACCTCCTTGTGGCATTATTATCCCACAATTGCACACGGATATCAAACGCTATGCAAATAATTTAAAGAGAGCGTTATTTACACCCTTCGCAGCTTACATCCTATGCTTCATCATCAAAATCTTGACCTTTACATAAAACCGTAAGCAACCCTATTACTAAGATTTCTTCCAATTTATGTAACAGGTATCCATACTGCCTTCTTGGATCGGGTACTTTTCCCCCTATTTCTTTTAATACTCTAATATCCATCTGATTCACCTCATGGATATTTGTAACACATTTTTGCTATTGCCTCAACCCCACTGTTTTAGGGGCGAGTAAGTGCTGTAGCCCTGTTACCACCAAAGCTGATTAAATCGGGAAAAACTCATCCTAATAAATCCACTAAAACCCTCCACTGTGTTT
>Ga0136643_10009237_pt1 | contig 14489 bp, 6 predicted proteins | sample TergutLab28metaG_FD_96883 | JGI IMG/M metagenome (GOLD analysis project Ga0136643, IMG submission 96883) | Labiotermes labralis P1 segment gut microbial communities from Petit-Saut dam, French Guiana - Lab288 P1 (version 3) (version 3) | ecosystem: Host-associated > Arthropoda: Insects >... | reverse complement strand
ATGCTTCTCATGTAGCCCTCCCGACTTAAATTCAGTAGTAACCGATTTCATGTTTTGTATACATGTAAAATAACCACTGCCACCGGGTAACAACCCAATTGCAGTTAATAATAATAATAATAAAGAATAAAACACAGAACTATGACTTTGCCTGTTGTTTTGTATTGGTATAAAACTTGGGTCTTCATACTATGGGAAGAATATAGGCTAAGGATGCTCGAGAATAGGGTGCTGATGAAGGTATTTTGACCTAAGAAGTGTGACGCAACAGGGGCTGAAGGGGATTGCACAGTGTACTCCTCACAAAATGTTGTCCGGGTGATAAATTAACAAAGCAAACGAAGGGAGGGGCAAGTGGCACTATGGGCCAGAAGAAAGATGCACACAGGGCGTTAGTGGGGAAAACGGAAAGAAAGAACCACTTGGAAGACCTAGACGTAGATGGGAGGATTATATTCAAATGGATATTCAAGAAACAGGGAGGTCGTGGCCTTAGTTGATGTGGCTCAGAATGGAGACAAATGGCGGGCGGAATTGAACGGTAAATAGTCATCGGGTTCCATAAATGAGGGTAATTTCTTGACTAGCTGGGTAACTATTAACTTCTCGAGAAGCACTCCACTCCATGGAGTTACCAAAGCCTCTGTAACTGGGGATAAAGCGGTCCGAGCATGAAGCTGACGACTAACTTCTATACAGTTCTGAGGTAATGCCTTTAGATGAGACGTCCCGTTGTGATGAAAATATACGAAGCAAAGGGTGAAGGCCACCATTCACAACTACGTTTTATGGTGCACTAATATATAACTTCAATGCATTACATTTATATAACAATGTAACAAAACTTAGTTCATCTCTTTACTCTCTGAGGTAATGTGTACAGCCTCACTTCCATCTCCCCTAAAGGTTTATTCCATAGCGTGGTGGACAGAGAGCGATCTCAGGATTCCTTTTGAAAAATTCGTAGCGTTCTGAGGGGGAGGGGGGTTGTGACAAGGACGGAGTTGTCTTAGGCTAAGCGCGCACTGGCAACTAAATAGTTGCGGTGATAAAACAGTTGCTGTGACCGTGCGCGCACTGCAACTAAACAGTTGCTTGTGCGGGCAACTTTTTTCTTTTAGTACAGAATGGACTTCACAGAGACAGCATGTTTATGTGCTCTTCTAATTAGAATAAGGAAAGATCGACGCAAAAAGCGACACTGGGTGCATCCAGTAGTCAGTAAAAGACTTTTAAATGGGCAGTTTTATAAACTGTATGAGGATTTAAGAAACTGCCGAGGAAAAATTTTCAGCTACTTCAGAATGAGTATAGAAAGTTTTGATAAACTGCTAGTGCTCGTTGGGCCACGAATTATTTACGGAAATACTCGACTACGCCTGTCTGTGCCACCACAAGAGAGAATGGCAGTAACACTAAGGTAAGGCAATACTTATTTTCGCGTATTACTGTATTTCAGATATCACTCTCTGTAAGATATAGTTATACAAATGATGTCACAAAATTTGTATAGAAAAATGAAAAAAGAAATTACACTTACAGATGTGCTGTTGAACCAACAGTTAGGAGAGAAGAGACGTCACTACTGCTATCTTCACCTGGCAGGAGAGATGCGTTACTGGAGATAGGGCTGGGACTGGTATGATATTGAGGGAGGACAGTTGTGGCTTTGAGGCTGGACTGAGTAACTGGACAAGTACCGGGAGAGAATTTCTGAATTCTGCATAGAAGTTACTAGTTGTGGATTGGTGGCAAAATGCGATGAGTTTGGAACGAAACTGTTTGCGTTTGAAAAGGAAGGCAAGGAGCAAGAAGATGAGTACCTATCCAAATTTTGTTGCAGTTTGACGTGTCGCATAATTTTTAGAATTTCCATCGGAGCCAGAAAATTCTGTTCGTCATTAAACTGTATGAAATATGGGAGTAGAGACAGTAAAAAGCACTTATCTTCATCTGCCAGTGCGCGCCTAGCCTAAGGCTAGGCGCGCACTGGCAACTTTAGTTGCTCAACTATTTAGTTGCCCAGATGGAGAACACTGCTTTATACGACAGCGCGCTCACTGGCAACTTTTCTGTTGCGGCAACAAAAACGTTGCTGCCGGTTGCAGCCAGACCCATTCTCGAGGCAACAGAAATCCTCATACAATTTATAAAACTGCCCATTTAAAAGTCTTTTACTGACTACTGGATGCACCCAGTGTCGCTTTTTGCGTCGATCTTTCCTTATTCTAAGCAGAGAGCACATACACATGCCGTCTCTGTGAAGTCCATTCTGTACTGAAAGAACAAAAGTTGCCAGCACAAGCAACTGTTTAGTTGCCAGTGCGCCTAGCCTTACAGCGAGACGTTTGGTGCTGCCACACGAAACTTGCGCGTCAACATAGCCGTGTTTTGCAAATTCACGTTCGGCGAGGATCGACTGGACTGTCGCTCGCTCATAGTTTACTTATTTACGACGTCTCCAAGTCCAAGACGCAGAAACTACGCTAGACAAACATAAAGGCTGCCCTCTACTTCACACGTGGCAACTAGACACTTTGCTCCATTTGAGAGCATGATCACTGAAACATTACTGTCTGCAGAACATGTGTAATGGCAGTCTATAATAGAACATTCACTTTTCGGCTTCAATAATCAACACGAAAAATACATAACCTCAAGAAAAAAAAATCACTAAAGAAATGTGTACACGATCTCAACATATAGGACACAAAGGTCTTACTACGTGATTTTCCACGTACTGAAAACAGGGCTTTCAAATTTAAATCAAAACTACAAAAATACGGAGAAATGTTAATTAATACGCATTGTAATCTGTTTGCGAAAGCACACATTTATTACATTTAGGCAATATTAACTCTACACTGTTTGGGCATATAATAAAGAGACTGGTTAAATAACTGACTCCTGTGCCTAATTGTGACGTGTGTTGGTCTGCAGGACAAATAAAAATGACACAAAAAAATTGTGACCAAGGTGTCAGATATATCATCTGTGGGCAGACATACGTCTTTGTATTTTCCTAAGCCGTTCTATTTGCGTAGTGGACTAACGTATGAAAAAGACAAGGCAAAGTTGTCCCTGTGCACGCTGTGGAGGCACACCTCCACTCATTCTAAACTTGGGAATTAGATGGGGTTTAGTGGTCACACAAGCCCCGATGTCCATTGATTGCTGGGTTGGATGAATCCTATCATCGTTATGGACCGTTTGGAGAAGACAAATTTCTTGTCCCTGCCGGAATTCGAACCACGAGTTGTCGCGTATCCATTCAGCGTCCTGATCACTACACCGACTATGTGTTCCCGGTCGGTACTGTAGTGAGCCCATAACAATGGATGTCATGTGTCATACACGATCGAAGACGCGGGATAAAGTAGCATTCAACCATCCTACTCATCTCGAGAATCGTAAGCAACTGTTAATAACATAAGCAATAACTACTGTTTTACTTGCTCTAAAATGTTTGGACAATTTCCAGGTCAAACAAGGACCCCAGCAGACACTAACTCCATGCACAAGAGTTCATCTTGTGCAGACCACAGTTCCTCAGCTAGCTAACGTCTTATGCGTATTTATTACGATCGCATGACCACTTAATACAGCCAACAACTTACCTCCACGGAATTCGTACAGTTACTCCAGGCGGCTGCATAGATGGGCCATCTTGTGCTTGCTCAAACCACACAGTTCAGGTTAACACATTCATCAAGCGGCACTAGCGCCACTACAACTGTAGAGATGGGATCACACTTCATAATGACATCACGACACAGCCAACTGAAGTTGTCGATCTAACAGATTTATTGTTTTATAAAACAGCAAAACAATAAAACTCGAACATATGTATGCCTACTGAGGTTACCTCGAGTGTTTATGACGATGCGTTTTGGTTGGAACATAGCAACGCGATATTTGCATCAGGTATCGATCAAGTAACGGTCGAACATTGTTCGATATCTCTCTAGAATACTAGGGCAAAACATTTAAATACAACTTGAGTTTGTGTGTGTGTAATACAGGGTGATTCTATCGCTAGAGTCCCCAAACTATTGTCTATAGATAGTTTGATGCCTCTAACGACAGAATAACCCTGTATATACGCTACGTATACATATATAGGCCTACAACCTACCTAACGTTCCTAATTGTTTCGCCGGTATATTCTATATATATATATACGTACTGTAACTATCACGTTCACATGTGTATTTTCCGTTTTGTCCAACAGAACCATTACATTTTTTTTATACCGTACGTACTTTTTCTTCCTGGTGTGTGCTCATTGCGTTACAAAATGAACACACGTACTAACTCCATCGATCAGTCACTCTCGAAAAGCTAACAGGTCCCGAACTACTTCAGAAATTCCTGGCGTTTTATAGAATCAGAATGTTCTTTACCATGCTCACAAGAGCCAATCCCTTGTAACTGTTCTGAGCCAGATTAATCTGGTCAAAACCCTCTCATTTTGTCTCTTTATCATCAATTTGAGTATTATGGTCCCATCTCAGCATGTGTTTTCCAAGTGGACTCTTTCCCCAGGTTTCTCACCAAAATCCTGCATGCATTTCTCTTATCCCCCATAGGTGCCACATGTCCTACCCATCTCATTACCTATAATATGATAGCAAGAAAATGGAAGCTGTGCATTGGACTGTAGAGCTACCTAAGAATAAGGAGAAGGAGGAGGAGGAGAAGAAGAAGAAAAAGGAGGAGGATGAGAAGGAGGAGAAAAAGAAGAAGAACAACAACAACAATGGTTAGTGAGAAGTACAAACTATGAAGTTAGTCATTATGCAATTTTCTCCTGCCCCATGTTATTTCCCCCTCTTGGGCCCAAATATCTTCCTCGGCACACTTTTTTAAAGCATCCTCAGCCTACAGTCTCCACTTAATATGAAGACCAAGTTTAACACCCATGCCAAACAAAAGGAAAAATCATATTTTTGTGTGTTTTATGATTTATTTTCCAGCAAAGGGTAAGACAAAATATTCTGGACCAAATGGCAGCAAACCTTCCCCGAATTTTATCTGCTCTTGATTCTTTCATGCGTGTAAGTTTGAATTTACACCATAATTCCCAAGTGTTTACACTTCACACATTTCCAAAGGATTTGTTACCTATCTTTCTTGTTGTAATTTTGCCATGTGTTCTGTTTACAAGATATAAACAAACACTTTGTTTTTTTGCTATTTGCTTCTAGACCAATGTGCTTACTAATAAACAATAAAACTTCTGTGTTTTTCTTTATAGTGTCTATATCCTTGCCCAGTAAATCAACACCATCAGCAGAGACCAGAAGCTGATGGGTCAAATTCAATTTCACTTCCTGCTGGTTTGATTGGATATTCCTCATGGCATATGCTTAACTTGGAAACAATTTTAATAAAGCACCTCCTTACTTCAGAAAATAATAGGGGTTACAAACATTTGCCTATCCAGACATTATTACAGTTTTAAATGGGTCAATTTTCATTAACCTAATTGGTATTAAAGGGTATGTTGATGAAGTCTTGTGTGACACTGGCCACGCTAATCAACAAAGCAGCTAACTTCTTATAATAAAACCACCTAGATGCACTAATTTCTCAAATTTATTTTTGGAATAAAACTCTATATGTTTCAGACAGAGGAACTGTCCGAAACATGTAGAGTTTTATTCCAAAAATAAATTTGAGAAATTAGTGCATCTAGTTGGTTTTATTATAAGCATTTATCACGATGCATGATCACCTGAACGTCAACAATGCAGTTACCATGATCAGTGATCTACATGTCTTTCAAGTACAGGCACGCTGGAATTCTGACGCTCAGCTTTACTGGAAGGGATGGAGTGCCTCAATTATGGCATGTCCCAAACAAAACCTTTTGATATTCTCTTATTGTATTATGCTATATCCGATCCTGGTGCCTCAAGAAAGTAACTCAATGACGCAGAGTGCCTCTCAAAAAGTCAAAAGTTGCACAGTTCAACTAGAAATTTCCCACACTCTATGAACCATGAAATTTCATTGCCGCACTCACAACTTGCCACTGGTCCCTATTCTTAGCCAGTCCGCTCACACATTATGCAAGGTTCATTGTAATATTATATTTACACATATAGCTAGATTTTCCAAGTGGTCTTTTCCTTTTAGCTTTTCTGCTAAACTCTATGCATTTCTCATGTCTACCATATATGCCACATGACCTTCCATTGCATTTACACTTATATGATCACACTAACACTGTTTGGGAGGGAGTGTACAAATTTTGATGCTCTTCTCTCCACATCCGTCACCAGCCTCCAGCTACCTTCCCTCTTTGATCTCAGTATTCTCCTTAACAGACACCCTCACTCTGTATTCACACAATAACATTATGGCTATAAAATGTCAACAATGTGGGAAATGTGGAAGGACAACTACTACTAGTCAGAATAAACACAACTGAAGCACATAATATTAAGCAAGATACATTGTGCTGGAAAATTCCAAGGAAAATAATAAATTCATATGGGAAAATGCCCTCATTACTGGCAACTACTGTCACATAATGGTTACTGCTGCACACTAAAATTAGCCTGATGAAAATGGTGTGATGTGACAGAGGCAAGGAATGGCTACGTTAATGGAAAGAAGCTTGTGCCATGGTAAAGAATGGGCAAAAACTATATTCAGTCACAATACATATGCAACGCACATTACTTAGCACCTGCACTACACTGACACCAGGATATTTAGATACCAAAGAACGCTGGAAACATTTGATCTTACTTCTCGAATATGTAGGGGGTTCATGCATGTTTGTCATCTTCACAGCCATTGTAATCTATTTTCCACCAGTGTGGGTTACCTTATGAAAAGCTTTTCCTATTCTTCTCTGTCCTCCCATAAGCATATTTTGTCTGCGTTTGATCATTTGCTGTACTCTTTTCTAAATCCTTCATGAAAAATCCACATCTTCTACTTGTAATCTGCTTACAACTTTTCAGCTCCAAGCAACACATGCAACATAACACTATAAACTGTAACACAACCACAAATTTTAGAAAGGAATTATTTATCACATTTTAAACTGAGTATTTCTGCTCTTGCTTTTCAGTAATACTCAATACTCAGTTTTGTCTGCAGGCTTTCTAGCATGTTCTGTGGGTCTCATAATAGTCCAACTGCCACAAGGAAAGAGCAAAAGTTGGAAAAAAAGTAGTTATTAACTTACACTTGGAAGAAGTATTTAAATTGGATTGGAATAACTACAAACACTACAGTTTAGATAACAATAATTTCAAACTTTTCTGAAATTTCCCCAGGTTCAAAAATCACCTTTAACACTATGTAAAATAAAGTCGTTACCCCACAACAACTTTAGAAAGGCTGCGTTTCCACCATATGTTCAACTCCAATTGCCTGTGACAAAGAAAATGGAATCAATGCCATACTAAGCCACACAACAGATCAGAATAAAACACAGTACATCTACATCTACAACACAATTGTTTTATTTAGCCATTTCCAACTTTAACAACACAGAAACATCTCTTAAAAATTCATTACATCTTCTTAGTAATTTAAAAAGTTCTGCTGAATTCACTTATAGTGTTAAAACATTCTCTGAAGAAGGATAAATCATTGTACAATTAATAAAAGAAATGTTCAAACAGCTGCAAAATTGCAGAATTTCACCTCAAACTTAAGAATGATCAAAACTCTTCTGAATCAGAATCATTCTTATTTTGACAACAAGATGATAAAAAAGTAAACACTGACATACTGAAATACCAGCATCACATCCAAAATATTTACAAAACATGAAGGTGGGCTCCTTCCTTCCTTCTCTTGCCATGATTGCCAGTGATTTTAACTGTGTGTAGTCTGTATACAAAAAAAAATCTGTCAGATTTGGTGCACAGAGAAAGCATGCAACAATCTGATCAATCATGTTCATATATTGGCATCACAACCCACGTGAACTGCCAACCCCTTCAGTTTCCCAGTCTAGACACCCTGTTTCATGCATTTTGTCCCCCACGTGTAGTTTCGTTGTAGTTTACTTTTATGTGCACCATTCATTCAGCACCATGGAACTTGTGCAAGACACCAACAGGAATTCTGCTCCCTGACCACAGGACTGTTTTCAGAGTTCATCGTGTTTGGGACCTGAGAACTCTTCATGTGAGATGAAGCCATTCTTGTCTTTGTCCTCGTGCTGGAATATCTCTTCAACTAATTTGTCATGGTCCTCCAACATCCTCTTCACTTCGTCACTTTCAGCAGCACCTTCCTGATCAGCAGCAACCATCTGTTTCTTCAAATATTCACTCACCTGAAAAACAGTACCTGCATCACCAGATGTCAGAAACTGAATCTTTACAACTTCATTGAACGTTCACAGAGAACAACCAACAAGATGCAACGTTTCACAATTTTATTTATTTCTGTAAGATGCTCTACATGTTTCAGACGGTTTTTCCATCCATCATCAGGAGCTCAAAACTGCACACACAGCATCAGGTATTTGTCAGACCAATACTGCTATCTGCATATAGCAGCAGATAGCAGTAATGGTCTGAAAAATGCCTGTTTTGAGCTCCTGATGATGGATGGAAAAACCGTCTGAAACATGTACCGCGTGTTACAGAAATAAATAAAATTGTGGAACGTTGCATCTTGTGGGTTGTACTCTGCGAATATATTAGTGATGCATGGACCTACGAATGTTAAATTCATCGTTAAGATTTCACATGTTCTTCACACAAACTGTATAAAATGAACACATTACTTTAAGTTGTGTTTTTGGTCCACATGTTTTGTCTCCCAAACTATTGATTAGCTTTCAGCCAAATCTGGTCTTGAAAAGGCTTAAACTAAAAGTCGTTGATGATTCATTTTTGAATCATGTTGGCCATATCTGGTACCTATTTTATGTAAAGCTAATCAAATCGAATTTTATCAGTTTTCTGAAAAATAATTCACTGTAAACAATTTGTACACAATATGAAATACATGTTTAATTAATGTCAACAATTTTAATTACATAATTTTCTGGATGATGAATATACAGGGAGATACAAAAAAAAATCTCACTCTATGTAATGGATTTTTATGTTAATGCAGGGTGCAAATATCCTGGGCACCTGGTTGACCAAATTTCGTATAGTGGTGCCTAGCATTTTCAGCATAGTATTCTCTGATTGATTGTATGTACAAACATTTGTAACAGTTCACATGCACCAAGCAGAAAGTGTCAGCCAGCAGTAAGATTCACAGGTCAGTCCAGAATTACAGTTGCTCAGTATGGAACTTGGTTCATGTCATCATTGTGGCGCCTAGAATTCGGAGTTGGCTCCTAGATTTTTTTTTTGTGGGCCGGGATAGCTCAGTCGGTATAGCGACTCGCTACGGGCTGGACGGTCCGGGATCAAATTCCGGTGGAGGCGAGATTTCCCACAACCGTCCAGACTGGCCCTGAGGTCCACCCAGCCTCGTATACAATGGGTACCGGGGTCTTTCCCGGGGGTAAAGCGGCCAGGGCCTGGCGCTGACCACCCACCCCATCTAGCGCTGAGGTTAAAGAAAGAATAGGGCTATACCTCTACTCCCCCTCTGGGCCTTCGTAGCCTGTTCTAGGGTGAACTTACCTCCTAGATTTTTGGAAAAATTTCAGACTCCTGTAGTAAGGTGTATTTGTAACTGACAAATAATTGTTATGGTTAGTAAATGCACGTGACTTTTTTCACAAAGAGTGCATCTGTGTGTTTTGTATGACTCTCACAGTGAGTACCGACTATTTTCTAGCACAGCTTTAACTGATCGGCGTTTATAAAGGATACCGGCAGCGTTTTCCATGAGGTACAAACTAAATTTTTGTGTTTAATTCAGAAGACTGTTGGTCTTTTGATATATGTGATGGAAGAAGTGGTACTGGTACAAGGTTTTCTCCGAGCAGTTCAGTTTTCTCCTGTCAATGTCATTCCTCCAACGCTCTATACTCATATTCCCCTTAGGGTCAAGCCTGGGAAACTTCAAACGAAATAATTTTGTTTCGGATATCGGGAAGCCTTTGAAGGGTTAAAAAATTAATGTAAAACTTTGGTTTGAAGGAGTACAAATCTGGTTTTTTTTTTTTTTAGTGTCCGGGTCAATTGAATTGCCCCAGTGTCATGATCCGTTCAGTAGAACACCAGAAGAATGACGACGAAGAACTGCCGTCTTTGTAATCAGAGAACCGACACACCAGGTCATTTGCACCACGTGTTCAATGTGATTCCTTTGTTCACGAACGACACGCCACTGTTTTGTACATAGTGATAAAAATTATCAGTATCCAGAGGCAGGTTTTTCTGCAACCTCTAACAACTCACCTCTTCGCGGGACAGCATAAGGTCCTTGTCGGCATCAATCTCCTTGAACACGTTCACTGGTGGTGGGGTGTCCCCTATGTTGATCATATCCACTTCGAATGTGAGGGTGGCACCTGGAACACATTCGTTATGTTAGAGGCGTAAGAAATGAACATGCTGCATATTGCACTACGCACAGCAAAGTCAAAAGTTCTAGCCATATTCCTAAGCACCAGCTAGGCAATGTTCTTATCAGGAAGTGCTTTGGAATAGATTATATATTTGTACGTTACATACATGTACGCATCAACATACACAGGTACCCGATGGAGTCACTGGAATTTTTCAGTGACATAATCCTTCCGGCCGCAGCATGGCATTGGGATCGACAAGCCTCTAACAGAAATGAGAACCAGGAATATTTCCTGTGGGGTAAAGGCGGTCGATGCGCAGGGCTGACAACCTTACTACATTCATGTGCAGACTGTCTTGAAATTTGGGATCCTCAAACTCCTGGAACCCCAAGGGACTCTCCAGGCCTTTACAGGGATTGCTTGATCTTCATAAACATATTCATGCACAAACCTACTCTAAAATATATTACGCAATCTGGCAGAGGCATCCCGTTGTGCTATGAGGACACATACGGCACGCCTTACACCTTTTAATTGCGTGTGTTCCTACTAAAATATTCTGCTACGCACAGCAATCTTCAGGCAGTCCCATCGGTGCAGAACAAGCAATGTGAAAATGCACTGATTAAGACATAATTTAACGGACTGCGTAAAGATGCCGTTTACAATCGAAACATGTAACATGAACATTGTAAACTACAAAGGTGTATAGTTTCGCCGACTGAATTTGTGTTTCATTTGGGGTAAACTGTACTGTATAGGCCATTGAACGTCATATATACTGCACACAAGATGAACACAGATGATGCGTACCACCACTACCATCTTCTTTTGTACAGTACGAAGACAAGAAACAACATTAGAACGTTCAGGCATGAAACTAAAATTGTCAGAGTTTGACGCCTGAATGTGTGGATTTAGTACCCCGCTTGTTTGCTTCATAATAAAAGGTGGTGATGGTGACGACCAATGTGCACACACACATACATGTGTATAAAACACTTAAGAGCAATCCAGACCGCTTTCGACAACTGGGCGTAGAATAAGAATCATATCAATATGTACTGAATGAAACTAGCAAGTAGGTATGAAGTCAATAACACAAATATTGTTTAATTAGGTCAAAAGACTACATGTTTCGGCCGGTAGTGGCCATCATCAGGTATTTGTCATTCGACACACTTAAGAATATTTATATACTTGCGTGGCGGCTTGTTTGATGAGATCTCTACATCAAGGCCTTTGTTTGAGTATAAATTCAGAGTTACTGGATGAACCTTGCTCCAGGTAACGAACAACGGCAGGTTTTAGTGAATCTACATGTAACGAACCTTTGGGTTGCATAAATGTGGGGAATTTTCTGACCGACTGGACAAATATCGTGTTATGAAGGTAGGTGTTCGATGCAACTGCAGTTGTCTTGCCATTCAACCACCCAAATCCGTCTGTCTTTCTGCAGACCCACATACGTCTTCAATAGCCCATTTCTTTGCCGATCTGTCCATCTACCCCTCTCCCTTCCGATCTATCGACACCTACACATGCTGCTTACGCATGTGTACGTGGGTGTGTCTGTTCATCCATCCACCTACATACCTATCCATGCAGCTACGAAATATCTGTCGATCCATTTACACATTCGATTAATACAATCCGTTCATCAAATCTGTTTAACCATGTCTGGAGTCTATCCACTCCATCCATCTATTCACCAATCAGTCTAGTCATTCCTGTATTAGAGGAGTTTGACGCAAATTTAAATATAAATAAAAAAATAAATATAAAGATTAAGCTATACATGACTAGAATTTTGACGGTTGTTTTGTATAGGTGTGAAACATGGTCGCTTAGATTGAGACAGGAAAGTAGGCTGAGGGTGTTTTAGAATAGGACGCTGAGGAGGATTTTTGGACCTAAGAGAGACAAGGTAACAGGGAGTGGAGGAAACTGCATAATGAGGAGCTTTATGATACGTACTCCTCACCAAATATTATTCTGGTGATCAAATCGAGAAGAATGAGATGGGCGGGGCATGTAGCATGTATGGGGGAGAGGAGAGGTGTATACAAGGTATTGGTGGGAAAACCTGAGGGAAAGAGACCACTTCGAAAACCCAGGCGTAGATCGGAGGATAATATTAAAACGAATCTTCAAGAAGTGGGATTTGGGGCATGGACTGGATCGATATGGCTCAGGATAGGGAGAGGTGACGGGTTCTTGTGAAGGCTGTAATGAGCTTTCGGGTTCCATTAAATGCGGGGAATTTTTTGACTAGCTGAAAACCGGTTAGCTTCTCAAAAACTCTACTCCATAGAGTAAGTAAGTAAGTAAGTAAGTAAAGTAATTAAGTAAGTAAGTAATTTTCTGGCGCAACAGTGTAACAGAATCCACAAACACGTAATGGTGTCAGTCCGGTATCAGGTAAGGTCTGCGAAGAATAAAAAATGTCAATACATTTTAGGCAGGCTGAAATTCTCTGGAAGTGTAATATGCAGGGAAAATGAACACATCTGCGTCATTTTTCCCACTGAATCCTCAATTAGTTCATTAACTGCGGGCCACAGCCACAGCCACAGACACTCATAATGAACAGGAATGGCATTCGTTAAAACAACCTCTGCAATGATAAATTCTACTCAAGTGTTTCGTCATAACCGTCCGTCTAGTGTCTAAACGTGTCTGTGTGTTTGTTACATCCTTACTGCCTGCCAGTTACGTGCTTCTATTAAAATAATGCACAGTTGCAACAAGTGGCACATTGACAGCCGACTGCGAACTGCTGTATATGCAAGTATATACTTCAGAAAGCACTCCAGTTGGACATCACTTTCGGTACCCTTGGGTTTGTATCTGTTGCTGTATGATACATACTCTTAATGCAACACTGTATTTATTTATTTATTTATTTACGGTGTATTTAATGAAACTGTCGCCCGTTCCGGTCATGCAGCACTGAATGACATGAAGGTTAACCCTTTAGAAAAGAAACGTGTCTGCTTTATAAGGACTCAGAGCCTACCGCGCAGTAAACACTCTCCACCTCGATTATGCGGAACCAATCCGTTAATGCTGTATAAGGTAAAAGTCGCTGTTTTTTCTGAGAACCATACACAACATATAAACCCCATGTGAGTACCATTTTGGAATGTTAAACCCGGCGGTACGTAAAGTTACCACTAGGCCATAAATGGTTAGTGGGTGACGAATCGGTCGGGATGTGGAAGGCAGCACTCGTGACCTATTTTGAGGAAATATTCCGAAACTGCCCGCAGGAACTCAAATAAGAACGAAAAATCCGTGTCCCGGACAACATCAGAACTTTGTTTTGCTGACTATCTATCGTCGACTGAACGATCTCTTGTGTACAACTGGTGTTTGTCGTTGTGCCGAGGTGGTGTTGATTGCTTCTGTTGTTTTTGTAGAAGATGATCCAATTTTTTATTCAGGCGTTGATAGTGTTTTTCCATCTGTTGTATTTTGCTATCTATTGTCGACTGAACTGGTCACGCCCTCAAGACAAACGAAAAGTGTTACCTTTCCAGCCATCTTGTTCGCTGACAGACTTAAAGTGCGTCCAGCATACTCGTGCTCGTGCTCCTGATGTACGGTATGATTGCTGCTGGCTGCGTACCCATTGCTCGTTCAGTGCTCTGATATACCAAAACTGCTAAGCGCCTTGGCGCCCCTCTGAAGTGCCGCCTCTCTACGGAGTAACTGAAGCCCGCTTAAGAAATCTCCTACATTTACGATGACGCGCGTCGAAGCTGGGGCTCGAGCTCAGAAACGAGTAGCTTAGGAGCACCTTTGCACAGACGACGACGCTAACAAAGCAGAGTTTACGAGATGCGGATTATTGGAGGTTCCTTGTAGAAAATTACGCTAATGACAGTAGTACCAAGTCACTATAGTTATATCACAAATCCAATTACATTTAACACACACACAACGCGTGTTCATCCAATGCGGACACTCTAAAAGTCTTCTACCCCCCCCCCCCCCAGGATTAACCTGTTTTATAATATCCTAAATT
>Ga0136643_10009236_pt1 | contig 14490 bp, 8 predicted proteins | sample TergutLab28metaG_FD_96883 | JGI IMG/M metagenome (GOLD analysis project Ga0136643, IMG submission 96883) | Labiotermes labralis P1 segment gut microbial communities from Petit-Saut dam, French Guiana - Lab288 P1 (version 3) (version 3) | ecosystem: Host-associated > Arthropoda: Insects >... | reverse complement strand
TTACCAGGTTTGTTGGAAGACATACCGTTAATGGTAAGGAGCCAAATGTACTTCCAACATGATGGGGCTCCCCCACATTACACTCGGCACGTGAGGGAGTACTTAAATGAATCCTTCCCTAACAGCTGGTTAGGTCGTGGTGGGCCGTTGCATGGGCACCGAGGTCGCCAGATCTTACACCTCTTGATTATTACCTCTGGGGCCACATGAAGACGTTAGTGTACGAAACTAAGGTCGAATCAAGAGCAGCACTGCGCGATCGTATTTTTGCAGCGGCTGAACACATACGCAACCATCCAGACGACGTTGCTTCTGCTAATCAGTCCCTGCTCATGCGTGCCGAAAACTGCTTAGCAACTGGAGGAGGACACTTTGAACAATTACTGTAAAGCAGGTACTGTATTTTAGTACAGTTACGTAGTAGGCTTATACCAAGATGCACAGTCAGCAAAGTTAAATCAGTACTTCCATACTGGTGAATATTCATGCGCCATGTAAAGTTCTTGGAAACCTAAGGACGACTGTAGCATTAATGCGGGTGTTTATTAGTTCAGTTTAATGGCTTTATGTCACTCACACGTTAATAACATGTTAAGTACAGATATTAACATTACAGAAACCACATATTCCTGCCAGTTTTAATATGTATTTGGTAATCAATAAGTATGTAACACCTGTCAAAGTTTCAAAATTCTCTGGCCATTATCTCCGTAACCGTTCAACTTTGGTTATAGGTGTTTTGGGCTATATCGGTATATTTTAACATAAGGAACACTCTCCCGAAGTCTGACACATTAATCCTGGGACATCCTGTATATATATATATATATATATATATATGTGGGTAGGGTAGTTCAGTCGGTATAGCGACTGACTATGGGCTGGAAGGTCCGGGATCGAATCCCGGTTGGGACGAAATATTCCGTCCGTCCAGACCGCCCCTGGGGCCCACCCAGCCTCCTGTAAAATGGGTACCGGGACTTTCCCGGGGGTAAAGTGCGGCCGGGGCGTGCTGCTGACCACTCACCCCTTCAATTGCCGCGGTCATGGAATAGTAGAGCTATACCTCTACCCACCCTCTGGGCCACACCGGGCCTGTAACGGAATCACTGTACCTGTATATTTACATCTAACAATAAACGAATTAGCTTTGCAGCAGAGAACCGAATTAATACACAATGAAACAATCATGAACTTTCAGACTCTACTGAAAACATAAACGTGTGAACGTTTTTATATCGATACAGATTCAAACCTTATTTTTAACTCATTTCTACGCACTTTTTTAATCATCTTCCAAGTTGATTTTCCATTTAAGTACGAAAGTATGAAAAGACAAGAATTATTGTGTTACACATCTTGCAAACATAGAGAAGTCTGTATGCCTTCACTAATAACAGGACAAATCCAAAATCAAAAGCGGGTTTTATTAAGTATTATCAAATCCTAAGAAAAGTTATAAAACATGCTAAGAAGCAACAGTGCAGTAGATTTATAGAAAATTTAACATTCATATGTCGTACATCTTTAATATTTTCGCAGAGTACAACCAAGAAGATGCGATTTTCTCAATTTATTTATTTTTGTAAGATGCTCTACATGCTTCAGACGGTTTTTCAGTCCATCATCACGAGCTCAAAACTGCACGTACAGCGTCAGGTATTTGTCAGACCGCAACGGTCTGACTAATACTCGTACCTGACGCTGTATGTGCAGTTTTGAGCTCCTGATGATGGACGGAAAAACCGTCTGAAACATGTAGAGCGTCTTACAGAAATAAATAAACTGAGAAACGTTGCATCTTGTAGGTTGAGCTCTGAGAATTATAGAAAAATCTAATAAAAAATAAGTAAACATAAAAAATTATAAAAAAGAGACAGGAAAGGCACATTCAGTGGAAAAAGTTCCCACCTTACTTGTGAAGGATTAAAAATTAAGGGATCCAAAAAACGTATTCAACGCCTTCAATAAATTCTTTATAACGATAGCTAAAAAATCATACATTCAACAAATAGAGAAAGGAGATGCTATCTAAATTTTAAAAGATTCATTTCCTGGAAAATTCCCAAGTATGAAATATCCAGATCACTAAACCTGAGATAAAAAAGTAAACTACCCTCCATAAAACCAAAAATAATTATCAGGTTATGATAAAATAAAAAGTAAAACTTTGAACGACTGTAAATCTCTCATTAGTCAGTCATTAAGGTGCATTTATAATCTCTCGCTATAACCAGGTATTTTTTTTCCCTACCGCCTTACAATTGCGGCAGAAGTCAATTTAAACAGTTACAGATTCTACCTGTTCCATGCCATATATACTTTCATTAATGAGCTTCATTATCAAGCATCAGGATTTTTTTAAAACAATTCATCTACACACAATATTAATACAAGGAGTAAACAAAAAGTCATAAAAATATTAATATACCTTGTTTGCAAAAAAGTATTTCTATGCTGGAAAAAAAATTTTCAAATCTTTACCAGCCATTGTGACAATCCTCCAGAATAGCAGGGCAAAATTTAAAGCATTTTTGAGGAAATATACACACACACACACATACACAAACACATACACATACCCACACATACACACACACACACATACCTCCCACATACACACAAACACACACCTCCCACATACACACAAACTCTTACCACACATACACACACAAGCACATACCCACACATACACACACACAAACACATACTCACACATACACACACAAACACATACTCGCACATACAAACACATACCTCCCACACACACATACATACATACACACACACACACACAAACAAATTCTCGCCCATAAAAACACATACCTCCCACATACACACACATACCCACACACACACAAACACATACTCGCACATACAAACACATACCTCCCACATACACACACATACCCACACACACACATACACACAAAAACACATACTCGCACATACAAACACATACCTCCCACACACACAAACACATACTCGCACATACAGACACATACCTCCCACATACACACACATACCCTCACACACACACACAAACACATACTCGCACATACAAACACATACCTCCCACACGCACATACCCACACACACACACACAAACACATACTCGCACATACAAACACATACCTCCCACACACACACTCTCACTCTTTCTCTCTCTCTCTCTCCTTTTACGGTGTCGATGATTTTTTGTATGTGTGTGAAGACGGTACATTATATTTCATGTTTAAATTTTTTGTAGTATTTTACACTGTAAATTTGTATATTTTGTGTACGTATTTATGACTTTTTTCACATCCTGCTGTCATATTGATACACTTAAGTATTCATGGAATGTATGCGTGTATGTATGCATGAAGCATATTTTAATATATAAAGAAAATTATCGTTGAACCTTCATTGAGGCTAAAGAGTCGGACGTTCTCCTCTTTAAGCCGAACCCGTCAATGACGTATCAAGTCGATTCACGGAAACACCGTATAAATCGCTTCGAGTGCATCGCTAACGAACAATTTCTGTGTCCATCTGGTTTTTAAATAAAACATTTTCAACACAAATTGTTCATAACTTACAGAGAGTTCATCAAATGCAATTGGGTTGACGTGAAGACGTGATCAAATCAAGAAAACTTAAAAAAAATTTCAGACTACGTTCGGAATCAAGATGTCGTTAGTTTCGGTTTTAGTTTTAAGTATACTGCTTGACATGTCTTTTTCGTCTGGAGAAGACTTCAAGTTCTCTGATACCAAATGGTGTTTGGCTCTTTTTTGGGGGGGGGGGGATGTCACACCGTGCAGTTGGTAGCAGCACATCACGGTTACAGAATATGTTGTTGCCTCCGTCACCAGAATAGACTCACTCGTGTACATCAGCTACCTCCGAAACCTCGGCACATTTCAACCTCAATACACAACATCAAATAACAGTACACATAAACATTCTTCTATGGTCTTTAGAAAAAAACAGTAATACTTTTGATATACGTCGAAATTGATAAAATTTGTCTTCATTATTACTTACTGGAGATTGAACCTCATTCCCGTTGACCAGTGTTCTGTTATTTATGATTGCTACGGAGTCGCATAGTAATTTCTTCATGCACCCGACATTTGCTAAGCAACGGAACAGCGTTCAGCACAGAAAGCTTATGAATAGTTATTTAACGGATGCCAAGCACTCTGAATGTACGTCACATCCTGGACGAGAAATGTTGCATAGCAACCAGATGTACACGCAGGAATGGAGACCACTCAATGAAAGGAAGCTGTGTAATAGAGATATACTGTATTAGCCTTACCTCAAAGTCGGCTATGCCCCTGTAGGCGATGAGGAAGCAGCAACCGAAGAAAAGGCAGGTAGCGATGTTCCTTGTGTCTGCCAGAGAAGTGAGGAGCGGAACGGAACCCATCTGCCAGTCGTGACTGAGTGCGGCTGGGCAGAGCAGCAGCCAGAAGTTGAAGGCAGCCAGGTAGCAGAAGGTTAGGAACCTGCAGGAGAATTTTAATGTAAATAACAGATCTAAAGACGCATGGTCAATATACCATAACAATGCGCAATATTACCCTGGTCAACTGCCTTATCCCTGAATAAAACTTCTTTTCTCAAACGCCTAACAAGCGTTATCCTCACTGTGTACTGGTTTATCTGTCTGTGCTGACTTCAAGTAACGATGTTTGGGCTTGTTTTATCAAAGGAGTTGTTCCTTTTTGTCCTTGTGTGCTACGTACTCATCCGTTGAAAGCAACCGTACAAAACCCACACAGCAACCCGCAGCAAAACCGTACACAAGCAACAATACACAGCTACCCGAATACTAAAAATACAGGCACGGATACTTGAAGAAACCACACTACAGATAACCTAATACTCACTGGGAATGACATATTGTAGGGCAGAAAGGCGTTTTTGTGAAGAAAAATAGTGTTAATAGTAAGCCCTATAATAATAATACGTAAGAATGGTAATTGCATCAAAACAGTAGTATGGAAAATGGTTTTGTAATGATGTGAACATGTAGCATAATGTTAGGAAACTGCACGAAAAATGTAATAACGCCGAGATTATGCAGAATTATGTAGGAATTAACGAGGAACAACTCATGAATGGGTTGACAGGTAGCAAAACATTGGGAACATGGCCGAGAAATATAATTACATTTAGACAATGCACAGCCGCAGGAACACATGGTGAATGCGTTATGTAAATGGCGACATAAGCTGCAGGAGAAATATTATCACAGTAACATAATGTAGAGTATTGTAGGGGTAAATGGTGGATAAATCATAACAATTCTAACAGGTGCTGGAAAGTATGGGACCTGCAGGAGACACGTCACAAACTCTCTTACTAACGACATGGAAAAGAATCCTTCCTGATAAGCTGAAAGTCCCTCAGCAACTAAAGACATTCACAGCATATTATATAAACCGCAGGTTCATTGTCGTGTGCAAACAGCCCGCCACTTGTCCTGTCCTAAGCCAGATTAATCCAGTCCACTCTGTGGCATCTAGGTTATTCAACATCCACTTTATCCTACCATCTACAACTATTTTGTCCAAATGGCCTCCTTCTCTCAGGAATCCCACATATAAAACGTATATTTCGCCGTACCTTATACGTGCCAGATTCCTCTTTCACATCGTTCATTTTGATATGATCACCCTATTTAACTTTCGTCAGTAGATAAATCATGAAGTATCTCATTGTGGGGGTTCAACTAGCTTCTTGTAAACCTTTCAATCTTCGGCCCAAATCGTCCCCTTAGCACTTTATTCTCGAGCACTTTCAGCTGATGTTCTTTGCTTAGTTCAGAAAATAATTTCGCATAAATCTGTACTATAAGGGCTGGATACGTGACCACAAAAAGACTGGAGATTTTTAGAATAGTTGAAAGAAGAACCAGTTGACGCGAAACAAAGACATTACAAATCAAATTGGCTGTGACATGTAACAAGAATGAACAGCAGCAGGATGCCAATAAAAACGCTCAATTTGCAGACCAAATGGACAAAGACGACTCGGAAGACCTTCGAAGAGAATATTAGACGAGGCCGAAACGAGTCTGCTGTGGCCTTAATCGTGAAGATTGATGATGATGATGATGATGATGATGATGATATTCTAACAGACATAATTACAAATCTGTTAGTTTAATTCTTATATTCTCAAAAAGCAAGTGGAAGAGAAAATATTCTGGACCAAATGGTAGAAAGAATTCCCTGAATTTAATTAGAAGTTACATTTCTTCATGCATGAAATTATGATTTGTTAGGGTCGTCCCAAAATATTCGAAAGGAAATAAGTACAAACACTCAGAAGACAGACTCGAGGGAAAATATATAATTTTAACATGCAAAGGCATTGCATAATTCTGCTCATAAAATGACATTGATGTACTAAAGCCCTGTGCAGGAACACGATGGTAAATGCATAATACAATTTTGACAAATAGTAAAAAGGTAGAAACTTGAATGACACACAATCATATTAGTATAACGAAGAGTTACAAGGAAAGACATGTGGGGACACGTGTAGGCATAATGTGAAACACGTGCACCATAAAGAAAATCATATTTTCATTACGAAGTACTATACTCGAATACATGCAGAAATACGGCAGGTTATTATCAGGCAACAGAAGAATGGGAAGTTGCAATGGGACACATTATGATCTTCAGATAGTGAAGACCTTCTTAGGAATACGTGTGGGAGATACTGCGGTATATCTCTGAAGGTTGTGAGACTGCAGGATACGGTTAATAACGTCAATATTGTGGCTAGTAAAGCAGAGTATCAACTGAAGTTTATTGTAATATAATACGAAATTATAATCGATTTCAGCGTGTGTTAAAATACCGTCCGAACGTTCGTCTGGAAGGGAAGTTAAAGACCATGAAAATCTCTAACAGGATGGTTGGAATAGCGATCAAAATAGGAAAGAGGCACCTGCCAGATACAAGCCGGAAACTTTCCCAGCTACTTGAAATAATTCATCCTGCACACAATAAGCACATAAGGGACTCTGTATGAAAATATTCCGACCTTGCAAAAGAACTATGAAAGCCGAATACAGCAGAGTTTAGTGCAAATTGGTCATAAACGGTGTATATGCTGTTAAGACATGCAGGATAGAGACGTGGTACCAGTACATACTATGAAATTCATCTGTGGATCAGCGCTCTAATTATTTCGAGTAACCGACAACAGATTTTCTCTATTAAGCATAGAATTTTATTATTTAATTGGCTATTATCATAACTATCATATACTTCATGAAATACGAGGGGGTGCTGTTAAGTCCTTAGCCCGACCTACTTCCCATGTCGTAAGACGGAATCGATAGTGCCGTTGGAAAGCGGGGTCGTTCACGTGCCGAATTGCAAGTCTTTTCTTTTTACAGAGGCTGACACGAAGCACATCAGGCGACGCGCGCGATTTCAACAACATGGAGACGCAAGCTGTCTTCAAGTTTTTTTTTCCTGCAAGGCAAGGCGCTGAAGGAAATTCACGCCATTCCGACAGAAACATTAGGGGAACATGCACCATCGTATGCCACCGTCAAAAACTGGGTGGCCCAGTTTAAACGCGGTGATGTTTCCACCTGTGATGCGCCTCGTCCTGGACGACCCAAAACAGTGACCACCCCGGAGATTATTGATAAAATTCACGAGCTAATCTTGGAAGACCGCCTGATTTCGGCTAAATAAATAGCTGAGAACCTGGGCATCTCACGTGAGCGGGTTGGGTCCATTATTCATGAAGATTTGGATATGCGGGAGCTCTCCACGAAGTGGGTACCGAAGTGCCTGAACGCGGAGCAAAAACATCAACGTTGCCAGTCGTCTAAGCAAAATTTCGAATTTTTTCAGCCCGAACCAAATGATTTCCTGTCGCGATTGGTGACCATGGATGAAACCTAATTATATCACTATGACCCGGAGACAAAACAACAATCAGTGGAGTGGCGGCATAGGGGCTCACCCCGTCCCAAAAATTCCGAGTACAAAAATCCGCTGGAAAAGTTCTCGCCTCGATTTTTTGGGATAAAGACGGCATCCTCCTCATTAATTATCTTCCAAAGGGCTATACTATCAACGCGATGTATTACTCATCTCTGCTGGTGCAATTGAAGGACATTTTGAAGGAAAAACGCCGCGGGAAGGTCATCAAGAGGTTCTTGTTCTTGCACGACAATGCCCCGACTCTCCGGGCACTTGCAACCCGGAAGAAAGTGGTCTACCTGTGTTTCCAATGCTTTGATTACCCACCCTATTCTCCAGATATGGCCCCATCGGACTACCACCTGTTCCCCGGACTGAAAAACAATTGAAAGGTCGCCAATTTTTTTTCGACGCGGAGGTCATTGCTGCCGCGGAGACCTGATCGGACAGACAATTTTCTGAATTTTTTTTGCATGCCCTACAGAAGTTAGAGCACGGGCTAAGAAGTGTATTGAGCTTCGTTGGGAGTATGTTGAATAAATCACGAGTTTGGTCGCAGTAGCTTGTTTCCTTCCTGGTCGGGCTAAGGACTTATCAGCAACCCTTCTTACGTGTTTTTGAGTGCAGAATCTTGATTTTTAATACCCTTTCACCACGAGATTTATCAATGATGTTATGCAATTTTGGGGCACGCGGCTGTGTAGTTGGTTGAGAAACTGCGCTATAAGCCGGAAATTCGCGGGTTCGATTCCCGATTATGTCACTGACACAAACTTTCCGGCTTCGCTATGGACCCGGGATCGTCTAAGCTTCTAACAGAAATGAGTACCAGAAATATTTCCCGTGGGTAAAGGCGGCCGGTGAGTAGGGCTAGCAAAATTACAAACTTCAGTCTAGAAATCTGGAAACCTCAACTTCCCAGAACCCTACTTACATGTAACAGGCCTACAGAGGGACTGCCTTACCTTTACCTTTAACATTAGACAGTTTATGTGGCGTTGGTTTCGAATTGAAGCAGCGTTTGACAGCTGAATATTTATGTAGTAATATTTCTGCACCGCACGCAAAACTGCGTGCTGCTAAAATATTTGAATCCGTAAACGAAATAAACTACCTCTAGAGCGTCAACAATTTCATAATCTTTTGTTTATAAAACGTACTTGAATTCAAAGGCATATAAATCAACTTATGAACTGTATTTTGGACAGACAATTAAGTTCATATACTTGATATGACGTTAAGTTATTGCATCAATAACGCTCCAATTCTCTTTCACAAATTAAGTGCCAATATTGTGTTCTAAACACGTCACTTTCTGAAAGCCGTCATTGTTACACCACTGTCAGTGGACTAGAAATGAGCTACAGGCTGTTAAAAGTTTTTCCTCTCTTTTCTGGTCATCAAAATAATGCGCCGTTAAAATTCTCGCAGACCCCCTGGACATCAGTTTTCATCCGGTAAAGAAAAAGTGCCGACATTCATTGAAGTTTTATGATCAAACGTGGCAAGAATATTGTAAATGAAAAAGAAGGAAAAACACAATAAAGAATATTATATAAAAATAGTTCCATACAAGGGATTTGGATTATTATCAAATATTTCATTCTAAAGTAGAAAATAAACTAAAATATACGAAGAAAGATTGGCGTCAATCACACAATAATAGTGACGTGTCTCTTATTGTTATATTAATACATCATAAATCCTCAGCCCAATAAAAGATGGAGAAAGTGGAAAAATCGTAAGATACGGAATTTTGAGCGGAGAATAGTTGAGTATTCCTACATTCGTTCCTGGAAAACAGACTATTTTCGAAATGCACTAGTTTCAACTGCCGGTAATCTAAAGCACGTCTGACTCTAACAAATGTGACAGAAAATATCTACTCTCTGGATTACGTTATTTACATTTCTCGTATATTTCTTGAGTAAATATGTAAGAATGTGAAGGGAATATTCAGGTGGATGTGGTGCATATTAGCCGGAAAGAGGAAATATCTTTTGATGTTGAAGAATAAAAGACCAACTTGATGTCACTTGTTATTTTATTTCACTTCTTATGTATTCAATATGCTTCGGACATCAATATATCCATCACCAGGAACTTGCGACTGTGCTGTTGAATTACCACATCGGTCGTTTTGTTCTCGGTTCGTTGTGTGTTGGAGATTTGGTGCGGCTGGGTTTGAGTGGTGTCCATGTCGCAGGCTTAAAACCCAGCCGCACCAAATCTCCAACACACAACGAACCGAGAACAAAACGACCGATGTGGTAATTCAACAGCACAGTTGCAAGCTCCTGGTGATGGATATATTAATGTCCGAAACATGTTGAGCACATAAGAAGTGAAATAAAATAACAAGTGGCATCAAGTTGGTCTTTTATTCTTTAAATATTACAAAGATGTACGGTCCAATAAATATAAGATCTTTTGATGTATTAGACATTCAATTATTTGTGAAAGACGCTCAAAAAATCGAAATAACACGCATTGATAAGTTAGGAAAGGAGTAAATTCAAGGAATTCTTGGTACCATTCAGCGTAAAGTCTGCTTCTTGCAAGTTAAATTTCTGAGGATAAAAAAATTAAATATAGTATAAGTATGCCTGTTGTTTGACATGGGTGTGAACCTTGGTGTCTCATATTAAGATAACAACAGAGGTTGGGAATGTTCGAGAATAGGGTGCTGAGGAAGTTGTTTGGGCCTAAGAGGAAGGAAGTAAGAGGATACTGGAGAAAAATTCATAATGAAGATCTTCGTGATGTATTCAATTCGCTAAAAAATTATTCTGGTAATAATATAAAGGATAATGAGATGGGCGGATCATGTGGCACGTATAGGGTGAGTAGGATTTGCATAGAGGGTTCGGGTGGAGATAGAGAAAAACAATTTTGATCAAATTAACGCGTCCCTGAGTGGATAAAATTGTAATGGAATTTCAAGAAATTTGGGTGGAAGGCGCGCTTACTGAATTGGTCTGGTACAGGACAGGGACAAGTGACGGATTGTTGTGTAAACTGTTACGAAGTGTGGGGTTCAATAAAATGCGGGAAATTTATGGATTAGTTAAAGAACTAGATGCTGATGGAAAAGGACTTTGTTCTGTGTAGTTATTTAGATACTGTTTAGAGATTTTTGTAGTAGAGTGTTTTGCAAAACGGGGAGACTGCCGCTGCAAATTATTATGGAACTCAATGTTAATAAAAATCCAACCAAATGCAACAGTATGCAGATATTTATTTACTGCAAAGTCACTCTACATATTTTGGGTGTCACAGCACCCATCATCAGGAGTAATAAAAACTGTAACCCCATCCTCCGGTACAGGTCATGATACTGGTACAGCTACTCCCCTCCAACGTGGCACATTATATATAGCGTTCGGTATTATCCGCGGTTTCACGTAACCGCGATAGGTCGTGGAACGTATTACCCGCGAATACGGGGGTCCGCCTATATATATACGTATATATATACGTCACAATATATACACATATTGTGACGTAGCGACCCGATCCCAGGTCATGGCCTCTTCTTATGGGCTTCTTGATCTCCCTCATTAAACACTTCACGCGCCGTAGGACTCCTCTGGACGAGTGGTCAGCCCCACGCAGAGACCTCTACCTGTACAACACACACCACTCACGACAGACATCCACACCCCCTGGAGGGATTATAAACCACAATCCCGACAAGCGAGAGCATGCAGACCTACGCCTTAGACCGCGCGGCCACTGGGATCGATCTTATGACTGTATATTGCAATTTACATTGCGTTAGAGCGATATAGTACAGGGGTGGCCAGTTTGACGAGGAACGGAAGCCGCAATTTAAGGGACAAATTTGGCAAAAGCGATGAATTAATAGAACAGATTTCTTCTCCTCAATTTATATTTCACTATTTTGTACATCCGACTGCTATAGGTTTGTATGATAGTTTTCAAAAGACTTTCTTCAACGACATCTTTTAAATCGCCGCTTTCAACCATCATAACTGGATATTAATTTTTGCAGGCGGGTTAAGTGACTGGCCAAGGCGATATGGAAGAGCGGTACTGAGGCCACTTCTGTTGCAGGTTGTTGATCTTGTTGATCTGTTCTGCCTCCGTTATCAATTTAGTTTGGTGTCACACCTGTTTCAATCCTTTCATAAAGAATAACTCCATTGTATCCGGTAGAGTATTACTGGCGCTAAGCTCAGAAACGTAAAATTCGTGACACCATAGGGGTGCACGTGTATGTACAGAGGTGCTGATAAGTCCTTAGCCCGACCAGGAAGGAAACAAGCTGATGTTTCTGTCTGAATGGCGTGAATTTCCTTCGGCGCCTTGCCTTGCAGAAAAAAAAAACTTGATGACAAATCGCGTCTCGATATTGTTGAAATCACACGCGTCCCTGACATGCTTCCGAGCTTGTTTCCTTCCTGGCCGGGCTAAGGACTTATCAGAATCCCGGTGGTAGACTGAATAGACGTCGAAAATCTTTATGACTGGAAAAAGTTAGTGTAGACAGGCTATTGTTAATTTTTAAAAAATTGTAATATTCTAGGCCACACTTTATTCATGGAATACGATTAATAAAATTTTGTCTGCAACATAAGCGCATCGACATGCAAGATTTTTAGAAAAGAAACGGAGTTATTATTAGAACAAAAATCTGATATATCATGACAGCTTCTTTGTGTTTGCTTCAGCCCTCTATGGCAGAGTGCTAATACTGACTGCAGAATCATCTAGTCCTAGGCGAATTTAGCGTGTCGAATCACAAAATATGGCCCGTCTAAACATGTTCTTGGTGCAGGTCCCAGCGACAGCACAGTCTAAGGTGTAGGTCTGCAACCGCTCGGCTGCTGAGATTGTGGGTTCGAATCCCTGCGGCAGCATAAACTTTTGTTTGTTGTGGGTGTTGTTTGTTGTCAGGTTGTCTACGACGGGCTGATCACTCGTCCAGAGAAGTCCTAGCGACAGTAGTGGGTCGTAGTTTGTGATCCAGAAATCTCAGGAATATATACTCGACTAAATCTTCGAGAAATTTTCTGCCTTTATATGTCATCTGAATTTTCACTTCTATATCGACTACATCACGCCACTGATCAATAACCTAACTCCAGTGTATCTACTCCATTTCGTTACGTTACTTTTTAATATCCATTCTAACATCTGACCCCCTCCCAAACATCCAAATTTATTTCTTACTTTCAGGCTGTCTTTGGTTAAAACATTTTATGAATTTCTCACAAATTCCTTGCATTCAACACACCTAGACCATTTTATTTTCCACAATTTGGCGCGTTGGAAAGAAAGTTTCAATAATTCAAGGATTCAGCTGCCCTAATTACACTGCCTCTCACATCAATTCCTCACTATTCGCTAAAATTAGACTTCTGCAAATATCCTGTTTATTTTAACATTCTCACATCAAAATCCCAAAGAACTGTATGTTCGAAATTAATACATGCAGGTACACACAAAACCTAAGCGACACAAGCTTTCCTTCAATTTAAATGACAGCACGAATTACACATTACTTCACTCTCACAAAGAATGTTTTAAAATTTCCTCGAAATATATATTTTATCTGTACCTGATATGAGTCTAACAATCAATTCAGAGTTTATGAAATGCTACACTACTTCAACGAAACACAGTCTTTTATATCCTTGGCAACAATAAATTTTTCAGATGAAATCTGTGCTGTATGAACCATTTTTCAGTATAATATGAGAAGCATGTGTTGGAACGTCAATAGAATGTAAAATTACGACGAATGCACTTTTTTATTTCATTGATGGCAACATGAAAACTCGCTCTAGTTTCGGATCAAAAGTCACCTAGACCTTCCTGATGCGAAATATGAATCAATGTTTGAAGCTTTGCACTATTATAACTCAAAGAATGGATTCTGCATGGTGGTGTATATTTTCATGGATGTTAAATTTCGCTAATACAGCATAAAGAGACGGCATAATTCAGTGGACTATGTTCACATGCCTTTGTTCCTTACACAACAAACTTGTAATGTGTACTTGACATATAAAATAATTTAATTACGGTATATTATACTTGCTGTAATTAACTTTAAGTTTATTTGCTAAAACTCTGATGGTTATGACACTTTCAGAATGTACCACAATCCTTACGATGATATTTTTCATAAAATAGTGAAATTGTGATGTACGTTTGTCCATTCTCCGCCTAGAAATTTTTAATATATATATAATGTGATCATAACATATATAATACTGTTCATATCTACCAAAACATATATTAATAAAAATCCAACGAGATGCAACAGTATGCAATCCGATTTATTTTACTGCAAAGTCACTCTACATGTTTCGGATGTCCACAGCACCCATCATCAGGAGTACTAAAAACTGTAACCGCAACCTCCGGTACAGGTAATAATACTGGTACAGCTACTTCCCTCCAACGTGGCCAGGTCGGGACCTGGCCACGTTGGAGGGAAGTAGCTGTACCGATATTATGACCTGTACCGGATGCTGTGGATACAGTTTTTAGTACTCCTGATGATGGGTGC
>Ga0136643_10009234_pt1 | contig 14494 bp, 11 predicted proteins | sample TergutLab28metaG_FD_96883 | JGI IMG/M metagenome (GOLD analysis project Ga0136643, IMG submission 96883) | Labiotermes labralis P1 segment gut microbial communities from Petit-Saut dam, French Guiana - Lab288 P1 (version 3) (version 3) | ecosystem: Host-associated > Arthropoda: Insects >... | reverse complement strand
TTAAAATAAATTGAGAAAAGAGCAAGTGGTAAAAACTGTAAACGCTTTTTCGAAATGCCCATGTTAGAGACCCCAGAGGGCTTTGGGAAAAGGTTAAAACAGAGGGCGGTAAGGGGAAAATACAAAAAAAAAAAAAAACAGGATATCGTTGTGATGGAAAGAGTGGTGTATGAGTTTGCCTGTACTGGACTTTTAATGATGTTGGTTCACGGTAAAACATTCAGCACTATGGAATGTGTTGACCAATTTCTTTAAAGTAAACTATGAAAGTCACCCGCTAACATCAGCGCAACTTTCTTTCGACCAGTAGACTGTCTCTTAAGAATCGCTGGTTTGAAGGGAAGTTCTGAAAGCGAATATGCACGAAGTAAGGAAGACCTGGCAAAATCATTACTTTGCTTTGTTGAAAAAGACGAACAAACAGCAGCCACAGAACTGTCGTGACGTCAGGACAAGAGCCAACAGGGTGTTTGTGGAGTTACGTAAGGCAAAAGAGCGTGCAGTAACTTGCAGCATCCTGCCACAGGATCGATCTTGTGTAATTCTGTCACTAAATTCAATTTTTAATGTCCGCATTACGTTGCAGACACCTGAATTATTTTACTTCTAACTTCCTTCACCAGGACCAAACGACCCTCTCAGAATCTAGTGGAAATGTCGGTGTAGAACACAAATGCCAGTAACTCCACATTAGTCCAGATGCTTGTACAGCTTTGTGGCAAAAAATGGAGTGTTCCAAGGTGTGGCGCCTTGTGGATGGGCAATGTGTTTCGGATGTTTCGGATACAATTGTGTTTCTACTAACCTGAAGATGGAGGCAGGCAGCTCCTCAAAACTATCGGTAACAAATTACCACTCAAAATGTGGTCATGTCAGAGGACTGTAACATTCTCAACATAACTGTGATGACGCATATTCTTTTCGGCGCCAGAATGCCAAATAGACGCGTACAAACGTATATGATGAATCCGATTTCGAGGAATTTCAGTAAATTCAAGACTTCGATCACGAAGAACGTGTGAGAGTGTCGCAGTGTGCTGTGTCACATTATGTGCTACAGACAGTTACAGTTCTGTTGCAGTCTGCTGTGTCACGTTATGTGCTACAGACAGCTAGAGTTCGGTCCCATTCTGCTGTATCACGTTATGTGCTACAGACAGTTACAGTTCTGTTGCAGTCTGCTGTGTCACGTTATGTGCTACAGACAGCTAGAGTTCTGTCGCATTCTGCTGTATCACGTTATGTGCTACAGACAGCTACAGTTCTGTCGCAGTCTGCTGTGTCACGTAATGTGCTAGAGACAACTACAGTTCTGTCGCATTCTGCTGTATCACGTTATGTGCTACAGACAGCTACAATTCTGTCGCAGTCTGCTGTGTCACGTAATGTGCTAGAGACAACTACAGTTCTGTCGCATTCTGCTGTATCACGTAATGTGCTACAGACAGCTACAGTTCTGTCGCAGCCTGCTGTGTCACGTAATGTGCTAGAGACAACTACAGTTCTGTCGCATTCTGCTGTATCACGTTATGTGCTACAGACAGCTACAGTTCTGTCGCAGTCTGCTGTATCACGTTATGTGCTACAGACAGCTACAGTTCTGTCGCAGTCTGCTGTGTCACGTAATGTGCTAGAGACAGCTACATTTCTGTTGCAGTCTGCTGTGTCACGTTATGTGCTACAGACAGCTACAGTTCTGTCGCAGTCTGCTGTATCACGTTATGTGTTACAGACAGCTAGAGTTCTGTCGCATTCTGCTGTATCACGGTATGTGCTACAGACAGCTACAGTTCTGTTGCAGTCTGCTGTATCACGTAATGTGCTACAGACAGCTACAGTTCTGTCGCATTCTGCTGTATCACGTAATGTGCTACAGACAACTACAATTCTGTCGCAGTCTGCTGTATCACGTTATGTGCTACAGACAGCTACAGTTATGTCGCAGTCTGCTGTATCACGTAATGTGTTACAGACAGCTAGAGTTCTGTCGCATTCTGCTGTATCACGTAATGTGCTACAGACACATACAGTTCTTTTGCAGTCTGCTGTGTCACGTAATGTGATACAGACAGCTACAGTTCTGGTCTGAATACAGACGGACTACTTTACTTCGAAAAGTTTAAACCATGTACCAGATTAGACGACGTCATAACCCAGAATAACTCTCTAAGCCACACTTTTACCGGCTCACGCTTTTGTGAAGACGGTAATGATATTCTGAATTCAGTGTAGTAATGGTTCTTTGTTAGTTTTTGGCCTGTGAAGAACGTAGTCGAGCTGGCACAGGGACCTGCTATGTGAGTGAGGTGAAAAGGGGAGACGGCAGAGAGGGAGTATTTGCTCTGCTTCTTCCGCCAACCCCCAATCGTTATCGTTCTGCAACTGATTCGATTTCACCCTTCCGCTTTAAAGTCGACCGACCAAACACTGACAATCGATCTGTACTTATGTGCACGCCCTTACACACTTTATGTGCACGCCCTACACATTTTATGTGCACGCCCTTACATCCCAATGCTAACAATTTTACTGCTGCTTATAGGAACTGAACTAGAACAGAGTGACAGGAATTCAAATTTGTCAATGGATCGATGTAGTGGCGAGAAATACAGGTAATAGAGCTTGAAATGTCTAGAGTACACAGAAGTACGGTTGTGTATTTTGGGGTTCGTGAATGTGGAGATTTTGTGAACTAAACCACTTAGCTTGACGTTTTATATACGGTGGAAGAAGCTTATAAAATGGTACCTGATACAAAATGGAGTCTGTCTGTGGCAACGAACACATCGTGCTCCTCAACTTCACTGAAAGCTTTTACTAAGGCAGAAGGATTTGTGCTGTAGGATTTAGAACGGCGGGACAAAGAAATGAAAGACGGGAAAGACAAAGGAGTTTTCCTCAGATCAGTCTGCTCGCCAGTTGTCATTTACTGTGGGGACGATCTGAGTCCTTGTCGAGCTGCGTCCATCTCCCGGATGATAACAGACCACCGAACATGAGAAGCTGGCGGAATGATAATTGACTGGGAAAACCGCGGTGTCGCTCTTTCCAGTGTTTAATTCCCACACGGACCGCCGTGGGGGCGAACTCAGTTCTGCGCGATGAAAATTTGACGGCCCTCCTCCTGAACCGCTGCCACTTCAAAGCGCCGGACAACCAGAACGGCGATCCATTCAGGAAGTCAGCGATTCGCACCTCGGCCGGAACACAGCGTGTCCAGAGATTGCAACTGTTTTGTCGGTAGCCCAGAATAACGTCACCAAGCAGTCCATGACCGCTTGCTATCAAACCGTTTCCATGTTTTCACTCTGTACTGTCGTTAGACACTGCGTAGTGTTAGGAACTGAGAGGAGTCTCGAGAAGACTGCGTAATAATGAGCCTCATGATTTATGCTACACACCAAATATTATTTGGACCATCAAACTGAAGATAAGATGGTCAGTGCGTGTGGAACATATGGGACAGAAAAGAATGCCTACAGGTTGTTGGTGGTGGGGATCTGAAGCAAGGGGAAGGCTTGGAGGACGGACGCCATGATGGCAGTATGATATTAAAATGGATATTCAAGAAATATGATGGGAGATTGTGGATGTGGTAATCTATCAATTAAGGGCCCATTTAGCCCATATAGACTGTCCTATCCTTGGTGAACACCAGGATAAGGGCAAATGGCAAGCTGTTGTTTATGTTTGGATAAAATGTTTGGTTCCATTAAATGAGCAATCTGTTGAACAGCTGAGGAACTGTCAGCTTCTGTTGCACAGAGTTGGTTAATTGGCTGGGTGGATGGAGCGACTTAGCTATAAGTCAGTTTGCAGCCCCACCTACTGAGAGTCGCGTTAAATAAAAACGTGAAAGTACGTGGGCCCACTGCCTTCAGTTGGCTGCCTGCTGTTATTCGTAACATTCTGCACATTGGTAAATGGAACTCCTTGGACCATTCAAACGTTTAATACAATAAACTACATTGAAATATTGTAACAAGTAAATACAAAAATCTATATTTACATAAATTAAATAAGAATCCTCACGCTTTGAAATATTAGACGATCAGGTGACCTTGCATCGTGATAAATTCCTATAATAAAACTAACCAAAGCAGTCCCATTACAGGCCTGGAGTGGCCCAGAGGGCTCCAGGAAGTTAAGGTTCCAAGATTTCGTGACAACGACACAGGATGGTGGTAGGTTGTCAGCCTTACGCACCGGCCGCCTTTACCCGCAGGAAATTCTCCTGGTACTCATTTCTGTTAGAGGCTGAGTCAATCCCAGGGTCATAGTGCGATCGGAAGGATTTTATGTTAATGAAAAATCCACTGACACCAGCTGGGATCGAACCAGCGACCTTCCGATTTGTAGCACAGCAACTTAACCACTGTGCTACCGCAATAAAACCAACTAGATGCACTAATTTCTCAAATTGCGAGCAAGCTGTCAGCACTCCTGTATGACATATACCACTGCTGTATTTACAATGAAGAACTCCTGATGATGGACAGAGGAACTGTCCGAAACATGTAGAGTTTCATTCCAAATATAAATTTGAGAAATTAGGGCATATATTTGGTTTTATTATAAGAAGCTTTGTAATATGTTGTAGCTGGAAATGGTATTTATACCTGGAATGCCTACCCCAGATAAAGCACAGTGTATTCGCATTGCAGCCAGCAGCTGGTTGGTACTGTTTAGGGAACAGCAGATGGTTATGTGAAGAGAAGACGGAATGTCTGAATAGAATGTGCGAGAAAACCGTTGGAATGTCTAATGCTAAGGCGGTGGGACGCAGAATCACCACTGTGCATCGGAGCGTTAAGCTTCTTAGCGCGCATACCACATGAAATATGAAACTTCTGCTTGTGCCTAACGGAAAACACACCTTCTTCGTTGCAAAGAACGAACAATTAGTGTTGAATAGCACACAAGCGACCCATAAGGATCATATCAATAGGTCTGCACCAGGGACAGGGTGCTAATAGCAGGTGGTACCTGTCGTTAGCACTGAGTTGCAACGGGCTGACTACATTTTACAAGCTAGAGACAACTTCCGCCTGTCATTACCCTATATTTCGTGACGGATTCACCAATATTTTAAAATTTATTGTAGTAATATGACCAACGCCAGTATACACAGGACTACAGACACAACAGTAGCTCGTTACTCGAAGTGCAGATTGCGTTCTGTCCTTCATTATCTGATATCTACAGATGGCACGAACATATATTGTTTAACTATTGTTATCAGCTGCAGCGATATTTAGCTTGATACCACAGGACTCGCTCTAGGCGAAACTATAGATTTTTACGAGGAAACTGTCGTGGCAAATTTGAAAACAATAAACAGGCATTTGTCTAGGCAGGTTACAGAGGGCCGCGGAAGTCCTGTATCTGGAAAGCCGATCTCGGGCTGAGGTTTGAACCCTGACCTCCCGAAAAGAAGCAGAAAGCTGCCCCCAGTTTTGACGCTCGGATTGTGGCATCAAATATGTCTCCTCATGCATCGCGTTTGTAGGGATTCAAAGAAAGCATCGTCCCCCCCCCCCGCCCCTCCCACAGCGTCCCGCTAATGACGCGGAATGTTCAACGGAGCTCAGTGTGTTTAGACGGTTTGAGCGAAGGGCCGAACCCTACACTTATCCTTCCTTCCACATTTTGGTGAATGAAGAGGATTTTCATGTTACCAACAACACACCAGAATGGCCTAATGGGTGCCTAATTACCCGTTTCTGAGGTCGTTTGTCATACGATGAGCCCTACTCTTTTCCAAATGCTGAATAGACCAACGATCGTTGGGTAGAAACATTCACTGCTGCGAGATGCCTCATGTCTGGTAGCAAACATTGATTGCTGCCTGATATTGCATACCGCACAGAGCGGCAATTATGTGCACAATGTGGGGGAAAGTTGGTTAGAATGTTGGCAACTAAAGGCACAAGTTGAAAGTTCTGATTAAAAGTTGGAAGTGTGTGGCAACACTGGAGGAAGGTTTGTGTTATTCAGGCAGGGGCTACAGTGTGTTAGGCACGCTTAATTGTCACTGATGGCTGTAGGAACGGTGGTTTGTGTGGGTGAAGTGATTAGTTGGTGACATTTTCATTTAATGTATCAACTGATTGCTCTAACAATATCTAATAGTACAGTCAATTCACTGTGACATGTTTCGGCAGGACAGTGCCACCTTCAGGGAATGCATAAGGAACTCAAAAACACGACAGCAGACCGGATGATATCTGTGAATTGCATAACTATCAGCACATTCTGCTGCTAACACCAGTTAGTATGTGGAATGTAGTGAAGGTTATGCAATTCACAGATATCGTCCGGTCTGTTGTCGCGGTTTTGAGTTCCTTATGCATTTCCTGAAGATGGCACTGTCCTGCCGAAACATGTCACAGTAAAGTGACTGTACCATTAGGTGTTGTTAGAGCAATCAGTTGATACATCAAATGAAAATATTGATTCAAAATGCACACAGTAAATAATTTTGAAATAATCTTTATTTTAAACTTTCGCCGTGTTTTGAGTGTTGTATTATTTCTTTTGGGTAATTCTCCGCGCCTGATTTTCATGTACCGACGTTTAGGAACACTCTCTTCCATATTCACAGGCGGTGTAAACTTACACCGCCTGTGAATATGGAACTGACAAAGTGTTCCGAAACGCCGGCATATGGAATTCAGACGCGGGGGAAACACCCGAAAGTAAGAATACAGCAATTTTTAAATAGTTCGGGACAGTTTAACCAGATGGCAGTGATTGACAAAATTAAAATTTCATTTAATCAGACTGTTTGAACTGATGAAGGTCAGCACTGTCTGAAACGGTTGATAATGTTGTTTCCTAAGGATATTGGAATGGACACTTTCCGAAGGAACTATTTAAACATGATTATTGTCTCATGAGACGTGACTTTCGAGTGTCGAGTACGACAGCCGATAAACGAAGTATCGGTGTTTATCTTCCCTCTTGAAATTCGTCTTATGAGACGCTGTAAATCAGTTTATTTATTAGTTAATTCCACAAACAGTTAATTAGCAAAATATGTCTGCACAGTTGTTGCAAATTCTTGTTGACAGTTTGACGCGAGTAAAGTGTATATTGCCCTCACATGACGAACGTAACAGGTCAAACCATGACATGCCTCTGCAGCCACAGATGTGAGGTGGAGGCAGAGCTACACATATTCACCACCTCAGCTCCAAAGAGAGGGTGGTGTAGTCAGCACCACGTCCCGGTACCCGCTATACAGAGGACTGGGTGTGCCTCAGAGTCGGGCTGGGTGGTATGGAGAAATTTGCCCCCACCGGAATTCAACCTCCGAACCGTCCACCCCGTGGCAAATTGCTATACCGACTGCGAAATTCCTGCAACTTCACGTGATGCAAGACTGGTATTAATTTTGTGATTGAAAGTACTGAACAAATGAAGTTGTCTGATTTGTTCCTGTGTGTCCTTTTAGAACCGTCAAAACATGATGGCTTTCAGCTGTTGGCAAGATAATGACAACTTGCTCACTTATTTGTTAACTCACTTACTCCATGGAGCAGACTTCTTCTTGAGAAGCTAACCGGTTCTCAGCCAGTCAAGAATTTCTCCTCATTTTAAGGAACCCGAAGGTTCATTACCGCATTCACAAATGCCCGTCTTTTGACCCTATCCTGAGCCAGCTCGATCCAGTCCATACCCCACACATTCTACTTCCTGAACATCCATCTTAATATTAACTTCCCATCTACGCCTGGGTCTCCCAAGTGATCTATTTCCCGCAGATTTCCCCATCAAAACCCAGTATGTCTCTCCTCGCCTCATGGTGTTACATGCCCTGCCCATTCCGTTCTTTCCGATTTTATCACCGGAACCATATTGGGTGAGCAGTACAGATCATTAAGCCCCTCATTATGTAGTTTTCTCCACTCCCCTGTTACTTCGTCCCTCTTAGGCCCAAATATTCTCCTCAACACCATTTTCTCAGACACCCTCAGCCTACGTTCCTCCCTCAGTGTGAGCGACCAAGTTTCACACCCATACAAAACAAGAGGCAAAATTATATTTCTGCATATCTTAATCTTTAAATTTTGGATAGCAAACTGGAAGACAAAAGATTCTGCATCGAATGATAGCAAGCATTCCGTGAATTCAGTTTGCTCTTAATTTCTTCCTGAATAGAATTTTGATTTGTTAAGGCTGTTAACAACGATAATGACAACTTAATAACCAATAGTGAATGACGTCATTAATCGTGAATAAAGAAACGCCTGATGGAAAATGGAGGATAATTAGTCTACGAACATGACGCTAAATCTGACATGCTGCGGGGTCTGATGTAGCACTAGCTACAGCACAGGCTTGCTGTATTGTCAGCAGGTCAACAGTTCGGATATGGACACTGCAGTCAGAAGTCTATTGTAGCTACATCCGCGACGCTCGGCAGTAGGCCTAAGTACCAAACTACACGGTGTCATATCTAACAATATCGAATGTCATTCGCAATCCAGTTACCCAGTTTCCTCCCTATCTACCCATGTCACAGCTCAGTCCAACAACAACAGACCTTTCAACCTCCAACTTTTGAGACCTCCTGTGCCAGAAGCTCATTTTTATCTTTTTGCACCACATTTTTTTGCCCTCTTGACTCTTTGCGTTAACGAGTCACAACTTGACTTACACTGTTGGCGGCACCATAATTGAAATTCGGCACTCCTCTTCGGGTTAATGTGCGTATTGTAGTTACAATTGTGTGCATTGTAGTTACAATTGTGTGCATTGTAGTTACAATTGTGTTTATTGTAGTTACAATTGTGTGTATTGTAGTTACAATTGTGTGCATTGTAGTTACAATTGTGTGTATTGTGGTTACAGTTGTGTGTATTGTTGTTACAATTGTGTGTATTGTGGTTACAATTGTATGTATTGTAGTTACAATTGTGTGCATTGTAGCTACAATTGTGTGTATTGTAGCTACAATTGTGTGTATTGTAGTTACAATTGTGTATTGTAGTTACAATTGTGTGCATTGTAGCTACAATTGTATGTATTGTAGTTACAATTGTGTGTATTGTGGTTACAATTGTGTGTATTGTAGCTACAATTGTGTGTATTGTAGTTATAATTGTGTGTATTATTGTTACAATTGTATGTATTGTAGTTACAATTGTGTGTATTGTAGTTACAATTGTGTGTATTGTAGTTATAATTGTGTGTATTGTAGTTACAATTGTGTGTATTGTAGTTACAATTATGTGTATTGCTGTTACAATTATGAAAGAATCTAGTTTTGCTTTTGACGCGTTAAATTTTCTTTCTCTCAGTCAATTTTGGGATAAAAGTAACATTCAGCTGGTGCTTTATTAAACTCCACTGCGTGAAGTGTTACAGGGCAGTGGACGATACGTCCATATCGATATTATTTTAGCGTCGATACAACAAGGAATAGAGTCCGTTCGCTTCATGCCGCTTCCACTTCATCACTGACAGAAGAGAGGCGGCCAAATGTCAAAACTTATACAATACCAAAATGTACACATTTTGTGGGCACTTTTTATTCTTACTGGCGTTTAGTGGCAAAGGGCGTCTGCGAAATTCCTCCAAGAGATGTCACGATTACAGCAAATTGAAACATGATGTTTCGGTTTATTAAATAATGTTCAAAGAAAATACTGTGACGTGGTGCAAGTGTTCTAACAAACCAGAGTACAGTACGGACAGTCTGAAGTGGACTGTACTGAGGTGACCTCCAATGGCCGGAGAGCTCGGACTACGTAGATGACAATTTGGAACATATGATTACTGTAGAGTATGACGCGCACTGTGTGTCAATACGTACTGTTTTCATAACACTGTATCAGAACATCAATGTGTACAAGAGTAGAGCAGTACAACATTAGAGCAGTACAACAGTACAGCAGTATAAGAGTACGACAGGACAGCAGTACAACAGTACAACAGTATAACAGTACAACAGGACAGCAGTATAAGAGTACAACAGGACAGCAGTACAATAGTACAACATTACAGCAGTACAACAGTACAACATTACAGCAGGACAACAGTACAACAGTACAGCAGTACAACAGTACAGCAATAAAACAGCGCAACAGTACAACATCACAATAGCAATACAATATACACTGTTAAGTTGCATCGTAACGAAAGTAAAACCTTCCCTCTCATTTTGGAAACACGAAAAGTCTTCAAGGCATCGGCTCGGACAAAAGGGGACCTCGAGAAATCGGGATTCGGAGATTCGAGACAACAATGTAACATGATGGGAAATGCAGGCGTAACACAGAAATTGATAGGCGTGCTCTCAACTTCGTTTCCAAATATCTCAATACTCGTATGATCAACTGAAAAAATATTTATTTGAACCAGAACAATATGACTGACGGTTCTCTCCAGAACTTCTCTTTCATGTCTTTTCACTCCATTTCAGTTGGCCTCCAGATGTTAGCAGGAATGAATGTGGGTCTTCATTTAGTGCTCGTTATGGACGTCTGACTTTAGCCAAGCTTGGGATGTGTCACTATATTTTAGTTTAACTCTCAAATGTCACTGTACGTAGTTACAAGCATTCAGACAGCGGCCTACTGAAAGGGACACGGTGTATTTTGTAAGGAAAAGACCTAAAGTCGGCCCGTTAACAGACCACGAAGGAGCAGAAGGGGAGTAGAGTATGCTTCTACTCTTTCTTTAACCTCGGCGCTGAATGGAGTGGGTGGGTGGTCAACGCCACGCCCCGCCACTTTACCTCCGGGAGAGTGACCCGGTACCCATAGTACAGGAGGTTGGGTGGGCCCCAGGACCGGTCTGAACGGGATCGATAAACCTCCTCCCCACCGGGATTTGATCCCCAGATCATCCAACCCCTAACGAGTCGCTATACTGACTGCACTATTGTATTTTGTAGATGTTAGCACATTTCTTGAGAAACGTACCACGTCCACTAAGAGGACAGAACGGAATACAAATAATTCCGAAATTACTGATACTCGAACTGTTTCAGAATTCCCCAACAACAGGACATAAATACTGTCGCAATTCTCATTTCTCTACGCATCCCATTTTCCGTCACACCAAAGTCCCGACATTCGCCGAACACACCGATCCCGTTAGCACCATTAACGTCGTCGTTTTCATCAATCATCATCATTCTAATAATCGCAACATTGCCCCTCCATCTTATTTCCTGTTCCTCACTATCTGAACCCTTCCCTCCCCTTCCCCTTCCTCTCTGTTGTGTAACCTTCACTCCACTGTAAGCCTCTAAAGCGCTAAACTACAAAATTAATCACTTCATGAAGTCATTAAATCCAGCCTTGCGTGCATTCTGCTAGATTCCGTCTTTGTTATCCGTTATTCTCCTTCCTCCTTACCCATCCATCTATTCCTCTGTCACCTTCTTTCTTTTGCACTCATAAAAAGATACAACTAAAATTCATTGGCAAATCTTTCTTTTTTGTCTTCATTCTTTACACATTTTTCCTTTTATTGTCCCTTTCTTATCTTTAGCTTCTTTTCTCCTTTCTTCGTGGAAACAATGAATTAAATTGTAACATCACTGAAGACAGGAAGCTTGACATAGTACTGTGGGTGAACAAATTTGATACTTTGCAACCTAACCACCGTGCTATAAGAGGTCCGGTGCAGTGAACACTGTCATCACCAGCTACTCCACTAGCAGCGAAACACAAATCACGCCCTACCGCCATGCTTAATCCTGCGTAGTGACACAACGACCATTAGGGCGTCCTGCGTACCGACCGCTTGTTCGGACACCTGCGTGGTAACTAGAGCTTTCATGGACTGTAAGCTACAGGCAAGCTTTGATGACTGTGAGCCACTCTTCTCACACTAGTCCACATCGCACTTTACGATGTGGACTTGCGGGTTTGGGGGAGCACACCCTGAGTCACACCTGCCAAACGTTCACAAGTCGATTAGTATCCAGTACTTAAATTGGTAAATCATTTTCCATAGCAACTCTGTAACTTGTGCTTAGCTACATTACAACAGGTAAGTACCTCTCGGTGATTATTTAACCAAATTCCACTCTGTCAGCAGAAGACGCAAAACAAATTCATTATAGATCAGAACTCACACAAGAGCTATTCTGGTCTAAGCTCTGTATATAAAGCAGCTTAATCAACTGATTTGTCGTCATTTGATTGCCGCCAAATTGAAGCCTATTTTTTCTGTTTTGGGCTGAAATTAGCCTGAATTACATTAAAAAATTAATTTAGTACCAACAGAGATCAAATTTCGCTGTGCAGGGGGAAAACGGCTCAATTGAACGAATAAACAAATGTAATACACAATGTGTGGGAATGTTGCAGGGCTTCTGAATGATAAGTTTTGTGGTACAGATAGTTACCACTTGAGGGCTAAGTAGCAAGACTATGTTTGGAATTTGTTTATAGTTTTGGAGTCTGGCACAGAAACTGGAACTTTCGGAATTTATATCTGTACCCGTTTTCAGATGAACTGAATTTTAACATATACATAATACTGAACACCCTGTGCAGTAACCTACAGAGTGTTCATTCGTAGCCTGAAAACCTGGTACCTGAAATTGGATTCCAGGTCTTAACCTCACATGAAGAAAGACTAACATAGATGTTTGGACACACAACATAACATAAATATAAACAATTCTATAATTTTACGTTGCACTTAGTCACAAACTGTTTTAATGTATTTAATATGTAATCTTAAATACAGTTTTAATCATACAAGTATGATTAATGACACACAGTTTGAAGCATAAGCTGAACAGGTCGAAAAACCAGTGAGCTCTCTGAAGATGGCCAAGAACTGAGGGCGAAACATTTCGAGGCAATAATTAACCAATAAAAATATGGCACATCTGGTTGGTATTAAGTTTTACTTACATAATACAGTTACACGGGAGACGTGGACATTAAATATGAATATTGATATGTCGGTACCGTGAATGACTATATCACCAGTAGCTTATAAATCACACAAGTGGTAGCTTTATCTAAAACTTTCCGTTGTGTGAAAATTTAATGATTCCAGTAAACGCCAAAAGCAACAAACGTGTTTGTTTTACAAAGACTGCAGGAAAACTTCAGATTAGCAAGGAGCAGTTTGGTTCAGCCTACAGCTAGGGTCTCCATGTTGTTACTCTCCTTGTTTCAGAGCTCAGAATTATAAAACTACGTACTTCAGAATTTTTGCATTTTGTGTCTGAATGCGAATTACTTTGCATCGACAGAAATTTCTTCCTGAGGCAGCGCTTTGTGCTTGGTGTTATGTCTATCTACTACCAGTTCTAGGCAGTTGCTGCAATTAGGCCTGCAACTGCTGCTGCCCTGCCTGTCGTAGCAGTCAGCATGCCCTGAGCCCAGCCTGCACGTGACCCAGAGTATGCAAGTACCCAAGGCCTGGCAATTCAATTGGACAAACCACGGACGATGAATTCGTCATACTCGACTGCCCACTCACATTGTCCAGAAGGGAGTGCCATGAATCGCTAGCAGCCAGACGAGGCACTCAATCCCAAAGCCAACGATCCATACACTTCTAAAGAAGCCCAAAAATATTTTTCCAAAGGCATTGTTATTGATTTTATATTCTGTGAATTTCTTGGCTTGTCCTCCTCATGGCTTCTTATTAAACCGAAACATTTAAAACAAACGAGCAGTTTTGACTGTGACAGCCTTTCGTTGGAATTACATAACACGACTCTTTAGAATAAATGGACAGTTCTTAAGCCGAGCACAGTTGGGGCGTCACAGTGGGTCCAGGTGACACGACGGGCGGCTGGTTGCAGTATTTAAAAGCGATAGCATGCGGGTGATACTGACACACACAGAATGCTGCAGGAACAGCATGTCCTTCGAAATACAGAGAACAGACACTGATTTGTACATTCATGTCCGTTTCTCTTCTTCAAACCAGTGAAATAATTTAGGTGGGAGTTTCGAAAATATAAATGGTAGCAGTGAATATTGCAGTGGAAATGGTGTGAGAAAGTGACAAACAAACAAACAAACAAACACACACACATACATACATACATACACACACATCACACATACATACATACACAAATACATAAATATATACATACACACACACATACATACATACATACACACATACATACATACATATAAACTCATACATATATACATGCATACATACATACATACACACATACATACATACATACATACATACACACATACATACGTACATACATGCACACACATACATGCATACATACATACACACATACATACATACATACACACACATCACACATACACATATACACACATACATACATACACAAATACATAAATATATACATACATACACACATACATACATACATAAAAACTCATACATATATACCTGCATACATACATACATACACACATACATACATACATACACACACACATACATACATACATACATACACACACATACATACATACATACATACATACACACATACATACATACATAC
>Ga0136643_10009232_pt1 | contig 14497 bp, 13 predicted proteins | sample TergutLab28metaG_FD_96883 | JGI IMG/M metagenome (GOLD analysis project Ga0136643, IMG submission 96883) | Labiotermes labralis P1 segment gut microbial communities from Petit-Saut dam, French Guiana - Lab288 P1 (version 3) (version 3) | ecosystem: Host-associated > Arthropoda: Insects >... | reverse complement strand
GCGATTATGTGGAAAAATAAAGAAAGGTCTGTAGATTAAGGTGGTGTATTTGGTTTGTCAATAATAAAGCATGTTACTTTACAAAAAATTGTTGCTCATGACTTTTGGTACGACCCTCGTATATTTTGAATTTCAGGTGAAACCATGCCTTAGTGGTGTCAGTTTTTGTCAGTACTTATAAAAAACACTAATTAGTATTGCGTACAGTCTGAGGTACAGTTCCTTTTGGAATGTCACTGGGTATTTTATTCCTGACACTTTGAAACAACATAGTGGTCCCATGTTTATTGTTATACCTACATATGCACAAATAAATAGTGTAAATTTGTATTAAAATCACTCAGATATGTTTCAGAGTCAATACACCATCTTTAGGGAGTTTACAGTTGTGTCAGCTAGAGTTATGAATTATTAAAATGATAAAATACAATATAGTAGTGTGTCATTACGATAAAATCTTGGTAAATGTGGCCGCATATGTAATTCGTAGTTGGGTGTGTGTGGCACGCTGGTTACTCCTGACCAGCGCACCATCATTGTCTATCAGAACAAGTGTCTTTGTCATCAAATGCTGTACATGACCCTCATCATAGCAAAGGACTTAACTGAGAAGTGTATTTGTTTGCTGTGCCCTGAATACGTCCAAGTGGTCATCCAGGAGATGAGTGGTCTCGGCAAACTTTATTATATTTATGGATACATGATCTAGAAACATGGCCAACTAATGTATTATCTGGAAGTAACTGGTAATAATTATGTAATTTGGTCACTGTCCAGTCCATTATACAATATCATAATCTTAGCCTGTGAATGTGATTTGTCCCAGAGCCTTTCACTGGTGGAGGACTTACAAATTAAGATTGTCTTCTAGGTTGTTACACTGTGTAACCTTATGGTTGGAAACTGGTTTTGCAGAGGAATACTACCTCTCTCTTCTAGGCCAGAGTAAGTAGGATGCAAGTATTAGTACTATATAGGCAGACTGGAAGAAAGGGCTACCAGAGGGACCTACTGATGACTGTGCATGGAAATATGCACTCCCTACTCTTGACGTTCCTGGATTCCTGTAACCTTTTACGTTCCTACCCTGTTTCTGTTGACTCTGTGCATGAAGGCAGCTGAATTCTTTGAAATGTTTGTATCCTGTGATAAGGTTACACGGCGTTGCAACTTGTCAGCCCATAAGTGAATATAGAGTGCTGTGAAAACATCAGCTGTTACTTACATAAATAGAAATTATTAAATCAAATTTTATGATATTTGATTAGTAGACACTTTATGTAGTTGGCATGTTTTAAAATACAGGTAATGTTTTGATATGTTTGGAAGTTGAACTGAATGTTCATCTCGCTAAAATGGTTGTAATTATTTGCATCTCACTAATGGAAAATGTCTTCACTGCATTGCTGTTCGAGGGTTAGATTTGCCTTTTGTCCACAGAATTCTGAGACATCATAAACAGAAGGAAAATAAAAGCAATTTTCTTAGTATTGCATCCAGTAAAATATGCAAGGACAATGTGTGTGTGTTAACTGAGTGACAATTTGCAAACCATAATTTTTAAAGACTATTCCAGCTCCCTTTGCCAATTTGGAAGAGTTTCAGAAACAACAGTTGTAGTTTTGTGCATGAACTTAAAATACTTGCATACATGTTGAACACATCAGTAGGCAATATGACACCTTCATAGAATGTTATTTGATCATGTATGAAATTGCTTTCAATTAAGTTTGTAATAATTCGTGGTATTACCTGCATACTGTCATAAGATCTTTCTCCCACTTAATTTTTCATGCATATGGACGGTTACCGCATGTTTTCATACGGAGTTTATGAAGTTACTGTATTGACTTAAATGCAGGATGAAGTTTTTCCTTAAATTTGGTGCTTAAATATATGGGGTTGTTTTAAATACACACATGAATTGCCAAACCCAACAACACCAAACTGGATCACTCTGAACTGTACCATGTGGAGACAAACAAGGGCCTGCATCTTGAAAACATAATGTGAAATTGGCACTGTTCTGAGATATTAAGCAGTGTAGAGTAGTAATTCCTTCCCAACAATTAAGGACAATCTGTTGGTTCCATATTCAAGGGCCAAAAATCCAAAAGAGAGATCAGAGCATGACTGAAGTTAATTGACCGCAGTATTCTTTTACGGGACTTTGTCCTTGTCTAATTTATCAACTAAGTGCTACGTTTCAGAAGCCAGCTCTGTTTCCATTTTCAGAAAAAAGAAGCACTTAACCTGATGAACCTCTTAGATTGAGTTATTCTCAGTCACTGGGCACCATAGACACAATAACTTGTTATGATATGCACTTGAGAACAGATCTAGTCCAAGGGTAGGAAGGGTAATAACAAAACAATGGCTGAAGAATAAAAACCAACTAGATGCCACTTATTATTTTATTGTACTTCTTATACGCTCAACATGCTTTGGGCACTACTATGCCATCATCAGGAGCGGGCGACTATAATGTTGATTACCACATTGGTCATTTTGTTCTTGATTTGCTGTGGGTTGGAGGTTAGGTGCGGTTAGGCTGGAGTAGTGTCCGGGCTGCAGCCCGGACACTACTCCAGTGGTAATCAACATTATAGTCACCTGCTCCTGATGATGGGCACAGTAGTGCCCTAAACATGTTGAGCCTATAAGAAGTACAATAAAATAATAAGTGGCATGTAGTTGGTTTTTATTCTTCATTTATCACAATGATGCACGGTCCAACAAACATAAAAGAAAATGGCTATTAAAAAATTAAAAATTACATACAAGGCTCAAAAATAAAACCTGGATCAATCTGCAAATTACAAACCATTAAAAGTGCCATGAACTCATACTGATCAGACCACCGACACAACACAAAAATCCGGAGCCCACATATTTAAATTCTTAACATCTGTCACAGTCTGTGGGGAAAATGGTGAATCTTCATGGGTTCAAGTAAGTTTATAAACCAAGATGTAACAGTAGGATTTAGTTTGTGTGGATTGTAATGGCATGGCAGCATGTATCACTAGAAATGACTGTGGAGGGTCTGTTGTGGATGAGACATGTGTTGTGGAGTGATAGTGAAGAGGGTAGAGTGTGAGGAAGATGAAGACACTGACTGTGAGATGAAGACAGTAACATGGTAATGGTAGATAGAATCTGACATGCTTAATGTATTAAATGTGTGCAATTAATAGTAAAATATTTTGTCTTAGCAGACCTTTTTTTCTTGGGGGTTGTCTTAGATATGGAAAAATATATTTTTCCATGGCAGATGTGTTTTGCTGAGGGATCGTCTTTGATTAGAGCCTTCTTCCATTCAGGTAAATACAGTAATGTACAATGGTGGAGGCCATGTCTGTCTGTGTGCATGTCTTAACTGCTACCAGAATTCAGTTATGTTTGGTATTTGAAATTTCAAGGTCAGATTTGGTTGATATGTGTCCAACATGATCATTTCTGTTAATGAACCTGAAATAAGACTTTGTCAGTTTCTTGAAAACAACTCTGCTTAATGAAACTTGGTACGTACAATCTTTCTAAGGATTACAGCTTTTATTTGGAACAATGTTTGATGCATTGAATGTTGAATGACGTACAGAAAAAATTAAAATCTGGTTTCATGTATTCCGTGTAGCTTTGGAACGGTACATTTCAGTCAACAATAAGTGAACATCGAGGAATGAGGTATTTGGAACCACAAGTAACGTATTTGGAAAATATATCAGTTCGAACGTGGGTGGAGTACAGTTTTCCACACTTATGTGTAAAGAGTAACATCCCTCTGCATGCCATGAAGGCATATTGCAGAGTGCTAGTATAGCTGCATTCATTCTTATCCTTGACTCTGAGTGGTGGTGAGTGTTGAGTTTCATGCCCCAGTCCCTTTCCACCAAGGGAAAGAGCCTTCAATGCACATTGAACACGGGGTTGGGTGGACCCAAGAGTCAATCTGGAAGCTTCAGAGAAGAACTAAATTGCTTTGTGCATCTGAGAAGTGAACTATGATTCCTCAGACATCAAACCCATAGTGTAGTCACTACAGTGTCTTTGCTATCTCAGCTTCTTCATTCTTGTGTGTAGTTACTGAACTTATGCTCCAGTAGATCTTGCTGTATGCAGAGAGAATTTTTAAGTTAGAAGCTGTTATGTAGACTGATCTGTCACAATTGTACACAATGTGACATCAAAACTGGATACACAAAGTCATGAAATCAGGTGTTTACTGTCTTAGAGTTTGTAAGTTCATTACAGATCACTTCCAGACCTCATTATGCAGTGGTGTTAAGACAATATAGTATATAATTGTTTTATTTGATTAAATATTACAGGTTAATTCATCAGTGTGTAGGATGGTTTAACATTACTTTTCATCTGTGCATTATCTGTGACACTGCTTGCTTTTCCTCGAACTAAAGAAATGCACCGTAATTTTGAAGTATGCAGCCCATATTTAATTTTACAGTTGTTTCTTAGTACAGCTGCTCCTCATTTGGATTACAGTGTTTCATTTATTAAAACACTTTCTCATGTCCTTGTGGTGATACAAGTGCAGTGTTGTATACATAAAACTGAGGGAAATTTTTCTGTTGATGAAGAGTTTTAAAAGTTACAGCAAAGATACATTTTGGAAGCTTTATTGAGTTTCTTCTTTGCTTTGTAAATGTATTTGAAATTTCATGGGGGTGCCTACACTTCTGTTTCGGATGTAGATACAACTGTGTGGAAAGGTGTTTTATGTTTCCTATAACATCTTGGAACCTGGATTTAAATTCTTCTCTGAGAATTTGAACTTCATTGCATAATTTGTTGCATTTATTTATTGAAGTTAAGTTCTCGAATTTTAATACTGGGAAGTGCTACTGTGAGTTACACCGTGTGAACAGCAAAATATTGCCCAAACAAATGAAACATAAAGGTTTTCTGTGCAGTTCGAGAATTTGTTTGAAAACAGTGGGGGAAAGAAATGAGACAGAGTACTTATATTTTCCATAGTTTGTATATGTGTGTGTGTGTGTGTGTGTGTGTGTATTGTCTGCATAGAATGGACAGAATGTATTCCCTAGTTCAGTGTTTAGCGACACAGAAGGGATAGATAATGTTTGAGCCTGCCAGGCTTCTAGGCCTTGGCAATTCATCCTGTTCCACCAACCTTCTATTTTTTTGATGCTTGGATGTGTAGTTCTGTTAGGAAAGTTTATAAGCTGGTTAGTAACTTGTAGAGTGATTTTATGAATCCGTAGGCACAGACTTTATTGTGTTAGAACAAATTAATAGCAGGTATTCAAAATTTTTAAAAAATGGTGTATACAGGTGTATAGGCCAGAATAATGTGATCCACAGTCTGCATGTGCCCCAAAGCAATAAATTGCACATGCATGCTGTCTAGTGCCTGAGGTTGCAACAGTTTGTGGGCAGAGATTATGTCATCATCTTATGCTGTACTTAAATGTGAATCATTTGTTGGATACTGTTCTGATCAGTACATGGGCAGGAGGACAAATTCAGATGCACCTTAATTTTGTTTATATATACTGTATCACCAGTATAAAGTCACTCTTGCCATGCTCATTTCTTAAATAGTTATGATACAAGTTTCTTTTGAAATAGGTGAACTGGAAATTACAATACCATGTACTTCATGAAATATGAAGTCTGGTAAAAATGGTTATAACAGAAGGCAAAATTCTAGGGTCACCTTAAACCAACCATTATTATTATTATTATTGGTGTGGAAGATTAAATGTGATTTTGGAATGAACGGTTATGATTAAACTTATTGTGTGTCTCAAAAATGATAAGGAATATGTAGGTGAACAAACCAAGTTAAGATTAATGGTTGTAGAGGTAAGCAGCTTTTAATTTTTGCCAAATGATTGCATATTTCATCAGCTGAGAAATCGTAATTATATACTTCTATTTTAACTTACAGTGGAACTGCGTAGCTGTTATTGATCAGCATGTCTCGTAACGTATTTCACATGCAATGCGTGAAGAAGTTAAAAAAGTGGCATTTTACCATTATTCACTTCTGATCCCAAGGATAAATATGAAGGGGCTCTGTGAAAATTAGAGATACCAACCATATCTCTCTAATGATGTTCCGGCTTTCAGTCTTAGTTTAGCCATTGGTAAGTAGGTTCAATTTAAAGTCACTCCTGTAAAAAGTAACACATTAGTATGTGTCTTCATGTCATTAGAAACCACTTGCAAAACTCCTGTAAATGATTCAGTGTAAAACTTTAACCAGACTGATTTGCTCCTGTTCAGAGGGTTCATATGTTGGTTAAATGACTGGTTGTCCTGACTAGTCTTTACATGGTTTTCTTCAGTCATGCACATACTTCTCAGAGATTGGCTATTATGAGTAACTTTGCTGACACTGCTTTTGTCTTAAATGTCATTATTAATTATTTAAAATGTGCATGGTATAAATGACGCATTACAATATGTCTTTAATGACATTGGTCATAGTCTTTAGTTCAGATTTCCTTTCTTGGATCACACCCTGTAACACTTTGAAATTACTTTTTCTCTTGTATATCCTCTCCACAAACCACTTCAGCACAAGGTAATGCCAGTGACAGTCCCTCATTCTTAGAGTAACTTCTGATATTGTAAGATGTTTTCACATAGACCAAATCATATTCTCTGCACAACTAACTGTGATATGTGTTATGTGTCCATACATGAAATACCTGAAGTGAGTGCATAATGGAAATGTCATATGTCTGTCCTGATGTTTTATTCATAACTGTTATTTGGTATTGGGGAATGCATACCAGGGATTGTGTGAATTTAATATCTGTTGTATTATTCACTACAATCATCCCTACTTTGCATGAAGCCCATACTGGAATTCACTGGTTTTCTTTTGATGCTCTCCATTTTCATCCTCCACTTCATGTGAGGAAATTAGTAAGAAAAGGGTGAATATGTCACAAAAATATCCTCTTCCAAAATGGAGCTGAGCAGTAGTATTGTAGGCTTGTGTTCAGATATACCATTTGGATGTCTTCTGGGTTACAGCATAGCCATATAAATGATTCTAATGATTTCACTCAACCTCTCCAGACAGATGACGGGCAGTACTACTTTCAAATAGGTCATGACTCATTTCAGATCCTTGTGTAATCTTCATTCATCATAATTTTACCATCCAGTTGTTATTAACATGTCCAGTTGAAACAGCATTATTCAGCAACCTAGAATGAAAATTCATACATATAGTAGTGACATTTGTAGCTTTAGACCTGTAAATCTTAGATTTGTTACTGAACTTTATTTCATTATAATTAATGTATAATGTTGCAACTTTGGAAGTGTATTTTTTAACTTATGCATCCCATTGTGTTGGAGTATAAATAAGAAGTAAACAGATAATAGAACATCAAGTAAAGTTGTGTTTTGTTGATCTGTCTGTTTCCTTCTTATTTATAAGTATAGTAAAAGGGAATATTTTCCATTTGTTGATAAAATTCAGTGACTCACAAAGTGTACTAATGATAATGGATAAAAACTAAACTCGTTATGAGGCTGTTAAAATATGTACAGACATTGCAATTAGGTATTCATTGTATTTTTGTATAATTTACTGTACACTATATAATTCAGGTGGATGCTGCAGTATCTGTTGTCTCAGTTCAGGGTACTTTATGTGAAGCTGATATGTATTCAGTGGTGTATTATGTGCCTGTTGTTATGGAACCTGAAGGTTCATCATTGTCACCCTAGAAGCCTTCCATTTGACCCAAATTCAACCCAGTTTACATCCTGACAACCTGTTTTTTTTAGTCCTCTTTTAATATTGTTCTCATTTGTGCATGTGATCTTATGGGCTCTGGAGTGTCATTTATTGTAAGCTGCAAATAGTGTTAGTTTTTAGTACTCTGTTTATTAATTGTAAACTGTGCATGCACTGATATTCAGATGAAAAGTCCAGTATAATCTCAGTATTGAGTCTGAACCCTAGTATACCTACGTTACATTGAGGTTATGTTGTGCGAAAGTAGGACTGCTGTCTGCCACAACTGTCAGTGTGGCTTTGAGGTTAAACTGTGGCAAGACAGTGAACAAGAGCAGGTGTGAAGTCCTGCAAAATTTGAATTGATGTAATATGAATAAGGTTATGAAGGAGGAGGTTAGGTTATGGTTTCAAGTTTGAATGAGTTGAAAGGATTTTGGCAAATAGGTTCTTCATCTGGTCTGTGATTAGGTAAATTTTTTGGTGTAGAAGTGGGAGATCGCCAACTTACGCTTCTGGTTGCTGTATATATTTCAAGTTCTTGTGTCATATCTCAATGATGGCCCAAATTTATGGTCAAAACTAATTTCCATGTAAATAAAACTATTTACAAATGAGTTGGTTGTGATGGTGAATATTAATATGTACTGTCATCTAGGGCAGCACTGAGGGTAATTGTTGAGAGGAAGGAAACAGAAACTAGTACATTGCTGTGGCATTCCTAGAAAAGAAAATGTCAAGGTTACATTAAAGGTAAAGTACAATCTGTCGTGATGGATTCCATGAAGGCATCTGTAATGATGATGTATGTGCTGTGAGACCAAGTTCTCAGCAGTTTGTGGATCAAGTAGAACATGGCCATGTACTTGAACACAGTTCTCAAGAAAACTTGATTGTGTAGGGTGCAAAGAAAGCTTAACAAAAGTTATTAATTTTTTTGTATAGTGAATTAGACTATAGATTACACACGCATCTTATGCCTTGTCCTTAAACTGTTAAATGAACTAAGTTCAGAAGGCAGGTGTGCATTTTATATTAATTTTGCACATCGTGTCTAGCAGATAATGGACTCATGCAGCTAAGGACCATAAAACCCCCATAGGTGGAGGTAATATGACCTTGCTCAATGATTCAAGGATTGACATAAGCACAGTACAATGAACATGATTTTATGCATTTATGTCTAGTGACTGCCTCCTTCCTAGCCCATAGAAGACATATTAAAATTGCTGTGCTCCTTGTGGTGCTGCCCTCACTTTGGACGGCACTGTACATGTTACAACCAAAAAGGTGGATGATCCTCAGTGATATGTAAAGAAGCCTGTTATTATGTAAAGGGGATTGAAATGGAATATTTTGAAAGTAATTGCCTGGATGAATAAAGTGTTGGTTCATGATTAATGTTACTGAAAGTAACACTGATATTAATATATATACAAATCAGGCTGTGTTATTAATATGTACTTGTCAGTTAATTAAAAGGGATTTGCTGCACTGCATGAAATACTTTTTTTTAAATAATTTTCATGTCATGTTGCCATGATTTTTTAAGTTCTGGTGTGCAGTATGCTTTTATTTCATGTTACATACCTCTCTCTATACGTGAGCCAGGTAGCTCAGTCGGTATAGCGACTGACTCTGGGCTGGACAGTCCGGGATCGAATCCTGGTGGGGACGAGATTTTCTGCCCATCCAGACCGGCCCTGGGGCCCACCCAGCCTCCTGTAAAATGGGTACTGGGTCTTTCCCCGGGGTAAAGTGGGGCCGGGGCATGCTGCTGACCACTCACCTTTACCCACCCTCTGGGCCACACCGGGCCTGTAATGGGATCACTTTACCTTTTTACCTTTCTCCATACATTGGGTAGGTATCATGTGAGTGAGTGAGTGATATGTGTTTTATTTCCTGTGGATTACTTCTGTGGACTCAAATACATTGAAGCGTGTATGGTTATATGTGTTATTTAGTATTTGTTTGGTGAATGAATGAATGAATATTAATTGAATACATAGGTGGTGCCACTACCACCAGGTGGATAGGACGGGTTGTATGTTTATTGGAATTGACCATAATTGGGTGTGTTCAGTAATTCAGCGGTATTTTATGATGCCCATTTCTGTCATAGCACATGGGCAGTAACTCATTCTGTCATGAGGATGGGTTAGTTTTCACAGTAAATTATATAAAAACAGCAACTGTCAGATGCCATTCTCTGCTGCAGTGTAACATTGCTATTCCCTTGGCCATATCTCAGAACCAAACATCATTATTATTATCATCATCATCACATTACTGGTTATTTTGCATTGCTGTTGAAACTACTGATGTTATGCTCTCATATTGTCAAATTACGTGTGGCAAGATGATTGTAAGTGATGAATTGGCAGAAGTGTAGGAGGAAACAGGCTGTTTTAAGAAACTTCCAAAATTTACATGAAGGGATTGACTAAACTTGTGAAAACCCATAGCTGGGATTAGAATTGAGTACCTCCTGAATGCAAGTCTGTTTCTTTGTTAGTCTGCTTTGTTTGTATGTTTGGTGTAGGCAGCCTGTAGAATTCTTAGTTGTTCTGCGTAATGAGTGAATGTATAAAATATTCATTATGACTTAAAAACATACTGAATGAGAGATAACCAGATGTGATGCTTTGCTTATGTATGTTGCGTGGTCATTTTGTACATACTTGGTCCACCAAGAGCAGCTATTTAAAATTTCTGTTGAGTGCAGCACATTGCACTGCTGACAGTGCACCTAAATCAAGAGTTGCCATAACACAAGGTACAAATATGGTAACTTCAATAGAGAGGGATCTGATAAGGTAAGAACTGCATGTAACTGGGGCTGGGAGTGTGAAGTCATCGGTCAGATTATCCTAGCCATGAAGACAGAAGAACCTGAGAAGGTTTAACCATATGTTCCATCATAAAACATATGTGTGAGATTAGTTGTAAACAATATTGATTGACCCTTGCTCACGTTTCAGGTGTGTGATGAAACATGTAGATTTTATTTGAACATATATTTCATGGATCTGTATTTGACAGTCTTATTTATAGACTAAACAGTATAATGTTTTTGCACATTGCTGGCTAAACTGGTAAATATAAGTTCTTTTTATTGTCTCTATCATTATTTTTTCACTATTTTGAAATTACGTCAACTTACAGCTAATACAGGTGTGCTTTTTTTACAATAGGACATTGTGCAAAGAGCGATAGAAGTGGCCGCTGCAGCCCAGGTGACATGGGATCGGCTTCCACTGGAGGAAAGGCTGAAAATTTGGCACCGAGCTGCAGATCTGATGGCAAACAAGTACCGCATGAAGCTGAATGCAGCAACCATGCTGGGCCAAGCAAAGACAATAATCCAGGCAGAAATTGATTCAGCAGCTGAATTGATAGATTTCTTCAGGTAACTCTCTGTAAATGATAAAGACAGTAATCCAGGCAAAAATTGATTCAGAAGCTGAAAAAATACGATTTCTTCAGGTAACTCTCTGTTAAAGACAAAGACCGTAGTTCAGGCAAAACTTGATTCAGCAGCTGAATTAATAAAATTTCTTCAGGTATGCCTGTCAGTGATTATTGAAGAAAGACAATGACAAATGTATGATGGTGCATGGGTGTGCAGGATTATTAAGTGTATGAGCTAGAATTGCAGTCATGTCAAAATGCAGCATATCACCTGTAACTTGAGAGGAAAGAGTCACTGGTCAAGAATTTGTGTTAGGATGTTCCACAGTTGGCCAAGATATTTTCTGCTTTTAAAGACACTAAAGGCTATGTAATTGTATTTAAAAAAGCAGTGTTTAGATCTTGATTCATTTGAATCCATTTCAAGACCACAGAACCTGTTTGCCTAATGTCTGTTTGATAATATTGATATTATTTTCTCATCTCTGCATAGCTCTCTTTATATACATGAATATTCCTCTTCTGTAGGTTTAATGCATATTCGGCAAAGGAGTTAACCAAGTACCAACCAATTAGTGAGAAATCATCAGTAACATTGAACTCCATGAGGTACCGTGGAATTGGTGGATTTATAGCTGCAGTATCACCATTTAACTTTACAGCGATTGGTGGGAACCTGGCCTACACACCGGCTCTTATGGTAGGTCTTTACACATAGCCATGATCTGTGCCAGTATTTAGTTAAAGTGTCAGAAGTATTGAAGTTAGTAATGAAATGGACTGCATATTACAGGGCAATGCAGTATTATGGAAACCTTCAGACACAGCACTGCTTTCAAATTATACTGTCTTTAAGATTGTTCGTGAAGCAGGATTGCCACCAGGTGTGGTAAATTTTGTTCCTGCTGATGGCCCTGTTTTTGGGGATGCTGTGACCTCTTCCCCGCATCTTGGTGGAATTAACTTCACAGGATCTGTAGCGTAAGTGTATCTGTGTGGTTTTTTATATTACAGATTTTATAAGTGGCCATGTACTTGTTTTTTAAGTACAGTTCACATTATTGTGTCATGCACAAATTAATTTTGCTTGAGAAATTAATGTTGATCATACTGTAATTCACTATCACCCATACCATTATTGTTACATAACTGAGCCAGTCAGTTAAGAAAGAGCATAAATCATTAACCTTACTGTTTGTACCAGAATGTATGACAATCCAGTATGTAAGAGAGCCCCTTCACAGTTTTCACTTTTCAGGAAAGACCTGTACAAAATTTGCTTAACTCGAGTGTGATTATAAGGTTACCCCCTGTTTTTTATATATTGTATTAGGAAAAAATTATTTTAAGTTTGGGTCAGTATGGTGCAGCATATTTAGGACAGGAAATCCATAGAGATAGGTCTCTGTTCTTCTGGGATGTGGTGTCACATCCAAGAAGAACAGAGGCGTCACCTACACTGCTGTAAAAGTCTAAAAATGTGTGTTAATTTGTTATTTTTATAGAACATTTAACCGGCTTTGGACACAAGTTGGCCAAAACATTAACCGGTACCGTAGCTATCCAAGACTTATAGGAGAGTGCGGTGGTAAGAATTACCATTTTGTCCATCCATCAGCAGATGTTACCAGCGTTGTTATGGGTACTATCAGATCAGCATTTGAGTACTGTGGTCAGAAATGTTCTGCCTGCTCGCGTATGTATGTGCCACAGTCATTATGGCCAAAGGTTAGTAGTTGATATGTGTTAAGCTCACAAACAAAATATTTTGTTGTTAGATATTGTGTCAAATCAATTTTGAAAATTATTGTGCAAATACGTGTGCGTTTCCACTTTTTAGACTAGCACGAGTCCTTGATTTCTTCCCCATTATAAATTTTGTGTTCATATAGTGGTAACTGCAACACAATTCTCACAATTGCTTCAGGAAGAAGCAAAATGGACATGTCATAATTTACTGCGTCCATACTGAATATGATTCCATTTTTCATTAGTATGTGTATTTTTTGGGATGAACATTTGCATGACATCCAGGAATTGGAGTGCTGTGGTACCAGTGTGTGTGATGAAGATAGCTCTCAGTTATGAAGTGGAAGGTTACTAAAAGAGCTTTGAATGTAAATGATTTGTTGTGAAGAGGATTGAAAGAGTGTTGCTTTAGTGCTAGAAAATTTTACCAAAAAATCTTATCTGGACAAATATAATTTATATTTTTTACAATGTTCTGCTGTAAGCAGATTTTCGCTTAGCTTTCTAGCTGGAAACTTGTGGTATCAGTTTAAAATCAAACACAGCAAAAAAATGGTTGTAGGCCTTTCATGTTTCAGGGGTTAACCTGAGCTAAAACATGTCTTGTAATGAAAGTTGTACGATGTGCTGTGTCTTACACATCTGGTAGTTGCATGGAGCTCAGCAAGTGTAAGAAAGTCACAAGTTTAATGCATGCACTATTAAAGTATTTTGTGAATTCCTGCCATGACCTTGCCATATGTAATATCTGCTTCATTTAAATTGTATATACCTAGACAGCAGACAAACACACATATTTGAAAGCATGTTTGTAGTGGTACAAACACCATTTCTCAAGGATTTGACAGTCAAAGTTTCTGGTGTAGAAATGATGTGATGAACCTAAGGCAGGGCTAGTAATTGGTTGTATGGTACAGCATAGTTTCTTTTTTGCAGATCAAGGAAGGTCTTCTGGCAGAGCGGTCTAGACTAAAAGTCGGCGATCCAACAGAGTTTGACTGCTTCACTTCTGCTGTCATTGATGATAAAGCATTTAAACGCATAACATCATATATTGAACATGCAAATAGTTCAAAAAATTTAACAGTAATTGGAGGTGGAAAGTATGACAACAGGTAGGTTGCCAGCAAATCCTAGAACTAGGCTTAAATGCTTATGTAACAAGGTGAATGAAAAGCAGGTACGTGTATCCAAACAAGAACATATATCAACCCTTCTGCAAAATGATGGTAAGTTCCTTTTCACATTTTCAATTTCATAGGACACATCGAAAGACAATTTTAGTGAAATAAAGAATTCCAGGATGCCTTTCAGTCTGTATGCATATAAGCCTGTCATATTTAATTGTTTTTACTTCTTCATATCCCTTACGAATATTAGGATGATTAAATAAATAACGGTTGTGTTCTAGCTAACACTTACACTAAGTAATGTAAATGTGGGGGCAGCATGGGAAGGAACGATGTACATTGTTTAAAAAATAACCAACACGATGTCACTTGTGGACTATCCTTTATTTTCATGGGTAGTCGTCATTCATTCTCTACATGTTTCGAGCTTTCGGGAAGCTCATCATCAGGAGATCATTTT
>Ga0136643_10009229_pt1 | contig 14499 bp, 11 predicted proteins | sample TergutLab28metaG_FD_96883 | JGI IMG/M metagenome (GOLD analysis project Ga0136643, IMG submission 96883) | Labiotermes labralis P1 segment gut microbial communities from Petit-Saut dam, French Guiana - Lab288 P1 (version 3) (version 3) | ecosystem: Host-associated > Arthropoda: Insects >... | reverse complement strand
TATGTGTATGGTCGTGTGTGTATGTGTATGGTCGTGTGTGTATGTGTATGCCGTGTGTATATGTGTATGGTCGTGTGTGTATGTGTATGGTCGTGTGTGTATGTGTATGCCGTGTGTATATGTGTATGGTCGTGTGTGTATGTGTATGCCGTGTGTATATGTGTATGCCGTGGTGTTTGATTTGTATCTAATTCGTATGTCTGTCAGATCTGGTGTATTATGCCCCCTTTAAGGGATGTGTGTGGTGTAGGTGTCATTAGGTGCTTCCAGTGAGGAGTGTGCAGGTGATGGGTGGGATGGGTACATAGGACGCAATTCGATGGCGGTACTCCGATATATCCCTATGTGGAAATGGCCCGAATGTACTTAAGTACTTAACCTACGACCCGAAAGCACGCCGGTGTCTGACTAATCTTTATTTGTTGCTTTTTTTAATTCCTTCAAATGACATTCAAGAGCGAACTTCGAAAATGATTTACGTTCCGCGCACTCGGCCAGAAATTGACGCCGACCACCCAGCTACCCAAGTATGACTCTACCAACACGTGTTCAGGACGTCCTGCTTAGCTGCAGTCCTGCCACACCTCCGTCTCAGTTTAATTCACGATGTTGGTACAACCGCATCATCACATCAGCTGTGTGGCTTTACAAGAGGGTAGTCTACTGTAGGTGCAGACGAAACGTATCTGCTGTAGTGCTGAGAGAGCAGTCGCGGACACGTGACATGGGGCGGTGTTCAAACTCACTGCTTGGGTTGCACTAAGAATCATTCCCCGGAACGATATATCACAGTACGGAATGTCACAACGGAGCTGTACAGATTGTTTAACCCAACACAAATACCAGAAAATACGGAAAAATAAAGATCTTAAAGCAAAAAATACGAAAAGACAAATTGGGAGATTTAGGAATGGATCGTAGGTAAATTATAAAAATGGCGACAAAGCAATAAGTTGTAAGGGAATGCAATTAATTAAACCGGCTCAGGACAGTGTCTAGTGTGAGGGTCTCCGAATGTTTCATGGCAAAGGGCCACATCGGTTTTTGTGGGCTGTTTCGCGGGCCGCACGTGGATAATTAACAATAAGTGGCGTACCTAACTGCCTGAATTGCTGTGTAATTTTATAGTATATATGTAATTTACAAATGTGGTCGTGGGCCGCGGTTTGGAAATCCAAGGACTATTGAATTTGGCAATGAACCTCAGGGCTATATAAAGTTCAGGGACACTGAAAAGCAAAGCGACTACCAGCTTCTTGAGAAGGACTGTGTTCCTAGGAGTTACGAGGATGTGAGTAATGCTATATGGAGTGTAATAAGAAATTACAGTGTTATTATTAAAGATGAAATGGGAAAGAATAAAAGGAAATAGGTTTACTTGAAGGAATTACACAGAAATTCCTTGGAAGACATAAGGAGAGGCACATAAATTATCAGTAAATGTAGACAGAAATTTGATCCCGAAATCAATCGATACGGAGCAGAAAAAGCAACAACTTCACAGCAGTGTGAAGCTAAACACGACCAATTCCCAGGCCCAAAACACATCGTACTGCAGGGACGTACATTCGAGAGGCACACAATGAGATGTCTTCTTCAGGACACTCACTAGCTCTACCTGGAAGACGATCGTCTCGTTCGGTGACGTAGCCCAGCCACCACCGTTATTAAATACCTTCGTTTTAAATAAACCATGACCATGCGTTAAGCTGACTAGATAAGGTAACGACACCAAAAGATGTATCGTTTAAGAGAATCTTATGTTATAAACACAATACGTCTGCTACACGTTTCGACGCTCTAATGGCCATCCTCAGGGAGGTGCACTCCAAAGGATACATTACAAAAGTTTTTGAATCAAAAGAGCAGCCGAAACATGTAGGAGGCATATTATGTTCCTAATAAATATAATATAAGATGCTCTTAAACGTTGATTAAGCAATTGCTGGTTTCGTTACCGTATCTCAGTATCGCAAGACTGTGTGAGTACGGTGGTGATGCTGAATATCATTAACGAGTTCTGCTTAGACATAAGTAAAAAGTTACTTTTCGTACACTTCTGTGGCCGTCTTAATGTTCTGAAACGTTCAATTTTAACAATGTCAATAAAAACAGTAGTGTTTGTTTAATTAATTCAAATTAATTGTCGCTTATCATTAACGTCAGTTACTAATTCAACACCACACGGAAAATGTGAAAATTATTTTGCTAAATAGCACCTAGGACGAAAAGAGCTGGTGGCGGTGGGGAAAAAGGGGTGCTAAAACCATAAACCTCTCTTTGAACCAGGCCCTGACTACAATTTAGCATCATAATGTGAGCTGGGCTCATGAAGTGTTACAGGATTTAATGGGAGTTTATTAGCCTCGTCTATGAAGTTTAGGAACATATATTGGATTTGTTAGTAAGAATGAAAGATGACCAATTAGCACGACAGGTAGCCATTTGCGGGGTACGTGTACGCCATTAATATTTTAATATAACGCTCAAGGGATGCTATATAATGCATGCAAATGTGCTGAACAGTGGAAGTGGTTATGCTTGAAGGCGTAAAGCGGCGAAGGGTCGTTTCACAGTTCACAGCGTAAAGTCACCGGGTACGACGTGAATGTAATGGGTACAGGAACCCGAGATCCCAGGTTCGAGCCTCGTTGCTGACATTTTCGTTTAATGTTACAGAATTCTCCTGGCCTTATATGAGACTTGAGTCCAGTTGCTTTGTTGACACAGGTGTTACTGTTAATTCGCACGGTGGGACCTGGCGCATATGTCCATCAGTGACATCCTGCAGGTTGAAACAGATATACAGTCAAAACTCGAAACAGCGCCACTGTGTTCGCCGCAATTTGTGGCGACATATCGAGGGTGGCGGTAGATTGAAATTATTTATAATAGGGAATTTATGTCCAACCATCATGGGCGCTAAATACGAGTGACCATGTATCAGGGATTATAATATTGCGGTTTAACTGCATCGGTACCAACCAGCACTATCTGCATGATCAGTTTCAAGTAGAATCAATAATATCACATGCAGAAGAACAGATTTATAGAATACGGTACCTTTAAATGCATTATATCACTGCGGCGGAAAGTTATTCATCAATTCTACGGAAATCTATCTCACTTTAAAAATCGCGACTTCGCGAGAAAAGGGACAGAAGGCAAAACTGGAACATTTTAGAGAAAATAAAGAAGAAAACTGCCAACAGATAATGTCTTAAATATAGCCCGAAAACCAAAGTTGAGACGTGTCAGTTTGTAGATTCAGTAAATCTGCAAGACTTTGCACCTCGGCATATTCTGTGCAGACGTTTCATGCAAGGGAAAATGAACGTTTCTGAATTGGATTATCTTCAGGCGAACGTGAGATAGCATTCCTTTCTTCGTTTCCAGAAGGTCCCACGATCAACACGCGGCCGCAATTGGAAATCCTGACTGAAAATTTCGTGCGCTTTCTCAGTTCCTGCAGATAGCACATGCACTGATCGAAAAGTAATTTAGGACACAAACGCTTCCTTCCCCTTAAGTTACTTGACAATTCATAACTGATTAATCATCTATCATTTGAAGTTACATAACCTGATACTATCGTTAAAATAACAATCCATAAACACGAAGACAAAACGCAAGGATTCATTAATTAGGAACCCTGCCCTCATTCTGGGAGGTGCCTGCTTTTTATTCTCAGAACGGACACGGCACACCTGACAGGGTTTCTTCGCTGTCCACAGTTCCCGCACGCAATTCTGCAGTAACAATACTGACCTTCGCCGATTCAGGTGGTCGTGCGGTCCAAGGCGTGGGTCTGCGGCCGCGCACATTTTGGGACTGCTGGTTCCAAACCCGCCGGGGTATGACAGCCTGTCTCTTACCATTGTTGTGTGTTGTCGGGTAAAGTTCTCTGATCACCTGTCCAGAAGAATCCTACCAAGTGTTGTGTGTGTGTGTGGGTGTGTATCACTGCCTGTGATCAAGTGAAACCATAACCTTCTACACCTACAGAGAAAAGGTAGAAGAAGGCAGACTAAGCAAGAAAAGTAAGAATGTACCTTCCGGAACGCCATGACCGATTCCATCTACACCTTTCCCAATTAATCATTCAATACCGTCCTATCATTCGACGCTACACAACCTACACAGCTGAAAAGCGTCAGTGGGGATTGTTAAATCTCCAAATGACGCACTGTGGAAATTGCTTAATCTTTCATAACCTATCTGTACCTACAGGCATCGCAAGGTTTAACAATGATAAAATCTACATTCTCCCCATAAAGCGTATTTATGTGTTTCATATTATCATCACAAGAAATATCTAATACTACTCTACACAGCATTAGACGAGTGGTCTCTGTAATGGAAACGGATTGCGTTTTCTGTGAGGTGGAAACTGAAGTCGTAAATGTAACTCAGACAATTTACAGTCTAAAACAAATATATCTCTGTCATGCTATGTAATACAGATAATGCACTGTACAGTAGAAGACATGTAACCACGTGTGCAGGAAAGACGCGGGCAGGCCCGCTCAACTCCGGAGACTATGAAAATGAGAAAACGACTATTGACCGTTTCCCTGGTAAAGTCGAGACAAAACGCCGAAGCAATTTTGAAAAATTAAAAGCTGTTTACTTATGAAGACATGCATTATATTACTAATTCATTCCGGAACAAGACCGGCAGTGTACGTATACCCTAACACTGAAGCGCGTACGCCTAACCATTGTTCGTTGAAAGAGCTGTAAGTATTCATTGTTTAAACTGTGTGTCTTTAGCATTAGGTAACCAGCATGCAAAGCGCATGCGCCATATTATCATCTGTGGCCTGTCTGGCTGCACCGTATTTTTCCACATTATCTCATAAAGAGCACGATTTTTTAAAAAAAGTTATATGGCATACAATATGTTCTCTACAATTTTTGTCTGATACATTTCTCATTCTAAGAAGAAGTCAGTAAGATATTATCAAATATGTACAGTACAGCACAGGACAGGACAGGACAGGACAGCACAGCACACCATAGCACAGCTCAGTTCAGTACAGTACAGTACAGTACAGTACAGTACAGTTCAGTACACATGTATTCGGAAGGTCCTGTGACCGGCCACCACGACAGATGTTTGCTTGGTCTGCCTACGCCTTAAAGCAAACACTGTGACGGTTCCCAATTTCCAACTTGATACTGCACGCTTCTCATTCGGCCCTCACAATTTGAATACACCGAAATTAATTCTTGCTTTCAAGACAACAGAATTATTTTACAAAATTATGCACTTTACATTAACCCATATCCTACTAATGTGATAATATGGTGAGCTCCTAATAATGCAAACAGATGGCAGATGGGATTTAATTCTGCGTTTAGAGGGTTAACCAGTAACGGCCCGTATTTCATGCCCCTACTTTTCACCACCTTCTCTTAATTTCCATGCTACTCCTATCAGAAGGACAAGCGGGGAAGGCATAAGAACTTCTAGCAAAGTTATGCCGTTTCTCCCACCGCCGAATTAAGTGTCTCTCATTTGTCCCTGGTCTTTCCCTTTCGTCCAACCTTCTACATCTTACATCTCTCTCTTTATCTCTCTAGCCAGTCATGAAAGGTGAAAAATATAAAGTGAACCCGTTACAGGCCCGGTGTGGCCCAGAGGATGGGTAGAGGTATAGCTCTACTATTCCATGACCGCGGCACCAGAAGGGGGTGAGTGGTCAGCAGCACGCCCCGGCCGCACTTTACCCACGGGAAAGACACGGTACCCATTGTACAGGAGTCTGGGTGGGCCCCAGGGTCGTCTGGACGGGCGGGAAATCTCGTCCCCACCGGGATTCGATCCCGGACCGTCCAGCCCGTAGCTCATAGCCAGTCATAAAGGTGTTAAAATATATGTGAGAAAGACCAACGAGATGCACACTTTTCTTAATAATTCATTTCACTTAATTTATCCTCGATATGTTTCGAACACATAATTGTTCATCATCAGCAGTTCTGTACAAGCAACTTACAGTATCATTCGTATCGTCTCAACGACAAGTGTTCTCTTAATACGTTGTAAAATACTGTAAGCTGCTTGTACAGAACTTCTGATGATGAACAATTATTTGTTCGAAACATGTCGAGGATAAATTAAGTGAAATAAATGATAAAGAAATGTGTGCATCTTGCTGGTCTTTCTCTCGTATGTGAATCACGATACACGGCTCAGAGAATATAAAGTGTTAAAATATATATTATATTACTGTGATGCATAACATTTATTAAAAGTTCCAATCAATGCACCTCGGTTGTACGAGTGTAATTTTGTTATATGGGGACCACCGACGTGTGATTTTGAAGGCGACTATAGACGGGTGACCGCAAACAACATTTGTCAAACCTAGATGAGATCCGCCCTCTTCTGGGCTGTTACTCGGCGTACATTGGTGGTTAGTTACCACCGTTCGGGACAAGCCAACTACCAACTGCAGCTGCTTTACATACCAAAGGGCGAAGATCCTACTGACATCGCGGCGGAACTCAGAAATCACGCTGTCATACGTACTTCAAAATTCCGATTCATTGCACGGACTGTACTGCTCATTATGTCGTCATTTGCATTACATTCGCTCAAAAAGGTAGAATTATTAATTGGTTATTATTGGTGTGCACACTTTTGAAGATCTAAACAAATCCAACGAACTAATAAAATGAGATTATTTTAAACACTAATTAAACCAGTACTGTGTTATGGACGTGTAACCTGACCCTAACGCATGTGACAGAACAAATGCTGTGTACATTTGAAAGGAAAATATTGGGAATACTTTATGGCTCAATACAAGATAAAGGGCGCTGGCGTCCTGGATGGAATAGCGAAACTTTTAATATGTACAAAGATCTCCAGATCGTAGACGATATGAAAATTAGAAGACTAGGATGGGCGCGTCATGTTGTAAGAATGGCAGATGAAAGGATCCAAAAAAAAAAGGTTCTTAATGGGGAATTTCATAATACAAGGCCAGTAGGAAAACCACGAACAAGATGGGAGGACGTCATCAGAAGGGACACACCGGAGATCCTAGGAATACGAGGATGGAGGAGACGGGCAGAAGACAGAGAAAAACTGGAGACGTCTTCTGAGGGAAGCCAGGGCCCAAAAGGGGCTGTAGCGTCACAGGTAGGTGTATGGAAGGATGATTCTGAAGAACCTTTACCACAAAATTTCAGGACCCGGAATAGACTGATCCCAGTTCTGGCAATGCCTCACAAAGATACACAGCATTCTTAGCAAGTGCTGCCAGTCGGTAAATTAATACTTTTAACGCCAGTGTCCACGGTCTGACTAAACCATGGGACCGACAGACAGACAAACTGCATTTGGTCCATCGAAACGTGCGAAATTGCTGTTACGATGAGAGTTAACTTCTCCGTATTCGAAACCTATGGGACTCGGGCTTTATTTGGCGTTAAGACAAATGTGCTCTGTGCTTCCACTATTCAAAGAGTAATGAGAAAAATCCCGGGTTAATTACGCCGGCCCACATCACACTCACGGTCCAGTAGATTCTTTTCCCTGACCGTAAATTCGAATACACTTCACACGTTTCCTTCTGTCTTTAATTCGTTTCTATCACTTGAGGCGTTGCAAATCGAGGCCCCTTTGACTTATACATCTAATTAATCCTACAGACCCCTTCATTTCGGTAAAATATTTGCTTACTGTGATGTGCAACTTGTGCGCTTTCTGTAGCGGCTGGACACAGGTAGTAGGTGCCTGACAGTGCTTAGGGCAGTACGTACAGCTAAGAGAGTAACAAATACAGGGGTGCTGATAAGTCCTTAGTTCGACCAGGAAGGAAACGAGCTACATTCCCGTATTTTATGGAACTTGGAGGTTTATTACCACATTCACAAGAGTTCATCACCTGTCTCTACCCTAACCAAATCAATCCATTCTTCTGCCCATCACACTTTTAAGAGGCGCAGCTTGTTCCCTTCCTGGTCGGGCTAAGGACTTATCAGCACCACGGTAAAGTTCATCCTAGGCCCCCACCGTGATAATTAACAGTATCAAGTACGAAATGGAACAAATATCGTAATGAATAGGTTCATAAATTTGTACCCTCAATAGAACATAGTTATGGTGATGACATCAAAGACCGTTAGATCGACAGGAGATATAGCACGAATGGGGAAAACAGTAAAAGCGTGCACAGATTTTTAAAAGCAAAAGTTAAGAGGTGACAACTTGAGGACTTAAACCACAGACGGAGTATAAGTTATAAGGGAATGGAAGAAGAAGAAGAAGAAGAAGAAGTAGGTTTTACTGGTGTGAAATGAATTCAACTGGGTCAGCATCGAGTGCAACAAATTTGTGAATACAATGACGGGCTTTTGGGTTCAAAAAGGGGGAGGGAACGATCTGACCAGATGAGACAATATTGACTTTCCAAGAAAGCCGCAATTACATGGGCAATTAAAAGGTCTATTATCTTTCTAAATGGTATTTTTTGTTGAATAAGACTCGAGTTATTAATTTAATGTTAGGCTTAGAGGCTTTAACTTTTTTGCTGTGTCGCAAAAGCCCAAATCGGGCGTAGGTCGCTTCAGTCTTAAGGGTTCTAAATCACGCACGCACGCGCGAACGAGCTCAGCCCGTCGCAGAGGCCGCTACCTACAGCAACCACAAAACAGTATATGCATGCTCCAACGGGATTCGAACCTGCGATCCCAGCAATCAAGCGGCTGTAGACCCCACGGCTTCCGGGATCATTTTGGCAGTTAAGCTCGGCGGCTGTCAAGTAAAGACTGTCACGGCCACATTCAATGGGCCTAACACAGTGCTACTGCAATGTAACGTCACCCTCACTTTGTTCATTCCCCAACACAACACAGCCGCTGTACACAAAAGGACATCAATAATACTGCTCCTGCGTTCCCGTGAATAACACGACCTCAGCAGCATTCTACAAAATTATGATGTGCAAATGTATTTATTTGGGTTCAGTGTAAAAGCAGAGCATGTTATCAGGTACGGTCGCAAAATTGCGAAAAGCAACTATTAGCTTTTGTCTGTCTGTCCGTCCGAAAGGAACAACTGAACGGATTTTCATTGAATTTGATATCTGAGCGTCTTTCGAAAATATGCCGAGAAAATTCAAGTTTCATTAAAATCTGACAAGAATAGCGGGTACTTTACAGGAGCGACCGATGTACATTTATGATAGTAACTCATTCAATTCTTCTTAGGACGAAAAATGTTTCAGACAAAGGTTGTAGAGAAAATCAAAACACATTTTATGGTCAAAAGTTTTTTTTTTTAAAAAAAAAGTACCGTTTATGAAATTATGTGCAAAAATATGGTAGGGCGGGGCAGGCCACAGATGACAATATGGCGCATGCGCTTTGCGTGCTGGATAACTAAGGCTACAGACACATACACAGGATATGTAATACCCATTGCTTTTCCATTGCAGCAATGGTTACTTGAACGCACCTCAAAGCTACGTTTACGTATATTGCGTGTCTCGTGTTTATTAGCGCGTGGTTGTTCTTATTGTGACGTGCTTCACATTGAAGGGAAATAAAACAAGACAGGCAATGGGGCGTTCGTGCAGCCATTGTTACAGTGGAAAAGCAATGAGTATTACACAACCTGTTTGTGCATTTGTAGGTTAGGCATCTCGCATGCACTGCGCATGCGCCATATTATCATCTGTGGCCTGCCCCGCTCTACAATATTTTTCCACATTATCTCATAGAGGGCACAATTTTAGAAAAAACGTTAAAGATCATTAAATGTCTGCTTTCAGTTTCTTTACAACTGTTGTCCGAAATATTCTTTCATTCTAAGAAGAAATGAGCGAGATATGATAGAAAATGTATATTGGTCTTAATGAAAGTGCTCGTTATTCTTGCCCGATTTTAATAAAACTTGCATTTTATCGACAAATTTTCGAAAGATAATCAAATATCAAATTTCAAGAAAATCCGTCCAGTGCGAGCCGAGTTGTTCCATGCGGACGGACGGACGGACGGACAGACATGACGAAGCTAACATTCGCTTTTCGCAATTTTGCGAACGAGCCTTAAAAGCACAGGACACGCGGTCTGCAGTTGCCCTGCAGCGAAGTACTGATTTCACTGTTCACATGAACAACGCCAAGCTGTTCACTTCACGATATTATGTAACCCTCCCATGTATGGACGTCCGAGCGACCTGTTAATAAATATCAGTCACACGTCTCGAGTTACTGTATTTACCGTACGGTCTGAAGATCCTTACATCCGCCATTTTGGATGTATGATTTACACCAGACAATAGTGTACTGCGTCTTGACACCGTGTACACTTGTATGGAGACAGCGACGTTTCGGCCACAGGACGTACAGATGGGTTGCAAGGAATGTGACAAATCAATACAACTAAGTTAATCAGGCTCAAAGTAGAAATAATGACTACATTCCTTACAGTCTGTCCGAAGTTCAGTTTTTATTTTCCGGTTTTGACATTTTTTCAATAACACAAGCATTTACAGACGGGGTAACTCTGCCGAATAGTCTGCAACAATAACAATACCGAGAGAGACCTTGGGGTTGGCGAACGGCGGGCAGGGAAATGGCTTAAGAATCCGGCGAGAAGCGAGATTGTAGATGGGACATGGGAGAAACTGACAACCACGTCAACGGCACACAGAATAGAGGGTACGTCGCTGGTTCTACTGCAGATACATTGCAGGAGATTAAATCATCCTCGACGCCAACTGCAACATGCCACCTCGACCGCACCGGTGACTGTCAGGCCTAATTACAGTGATACAATAATATGAACAGCCAACTAGATGCAACAATAATAATTTTATTGATAATTTCAATCAGCTCAACATGTTTCGGGCGATATTTTCGCCCATCCTCAGGAGCACTAGACTGTGTTTACAGCTTACCACAAGCTGTAAACACAGTCTAGTGTTCCTGGGGATGGGCGAAAATATCGCCCGAAACATGTTGAGCTGATTGAAATTATTAATAAAATTATTATTGTTGCATCTAGTTGACCGTTTATATTATTATATCAGTGATGTACGGTCACACAAACATCAAATCTAATTATAGTACCCTCGCAGATTTCTTTGTCCCAAGCAGCCTGTCACAGCGACTCTAATTTGCGCCATTGACATTTCGTAGTTCTTCTTTCAGGCAGTAAGTTACTCGTACAGCAGGGTGACCGCGTCTCCGCACCAGGACGAGGAGGACCTCCTTCACGATCTCGATCCGCCGAGTTCAAACCAATAAATTTCACGCATGTACTTATCAAAGACAGGCAGTGTACGTATAACGTAAAAATTGAGGCTCGTTCCAGTAACCATTGTTGCAGCGGAGAAGCAATAAGTATGACCTATTCTGAGTGTTTGTCTGTAGCCTTAGTTATCCAGCTTGCGAGGCGCATGCGCCGTACTATATTGTAATGTGTGGCTTGTCTGGCAATACCATATTTCCCCACATTATCTCACAAACGGCACGATCTTCGGGAAAAAAGTACAAATAAAAAACGCGTGTTGTGGTTTTTACTACAACTTTCGTTGGAAATATTTCTCGTTCTAAGAACTGAGAAAGACATTATCATAAATGTGAACATGTCTTCATGTAATGTGCCCACTCTTCTTGTAAGATTTTAATGAAACTTGAATTTTCTCCGCAGAATTTCGAAAAATACTCAAATGTCAAGTTTCATGAAAATTAGTTTAATGGGAACCGAGTTATTACATACGGACGGACAGTGAGACATGAAGCCAATAGTCTCTTTTCGCAATTCTGCGCAAGCGCCAACAATGACGCTACTTCCTCTACGACAATACACCGCCATTTTCGGAGAAAAAATTTGCACTTTCTACCTACGCATTTTGTATCTCGTTTAAAAGTGGTAAGGTGTTTTACCACAATGTTATGAACAGCAAACTGTCAATGTAGCACATAAAATTCCTGACTTATAAATGGGAATAACTGATGCAGGTTAGTAATAGTCTCTTCCACTTTGTGCGGTACTGTACACAGACCACTCCAGGCTCAGACCTCATGCTATTCACGTTTACAAATCTTGTACATAGACAACTGGTAGGACTCCTTGGGCAAGGGATCGGCCAGATCGGACAGATGGTTTGGGCACTGACGGCCACGAGGATATGACAAGGCGATATTGGAAAATCTGTCTTGGAAGCAATCGACAAATATTCTGCACAATATTTCCGACCTTAACAAGATATTTTCAAGCATAATTACAACCATATTTTTTATGCACCATATTTAGTGTATTAAAACACGCTGACGTGTGATTTGGGACCGTGTAGAAAAGGTTTATCACTAAACAAATGGAGTTCTGCAAATTCTTTTCAACGCGAATGTAAACAAGTTTTCAATGTAATTCCATTAATTAATTTGATAAACAAAACATCCCAACAGACACATTCGACCTCCCAATTACACCTCTCCTCTATACATTTCGTGAAAACAGCCCGTGACGGATCAGATTCTGACGTCTGTATCACAGTGGACTGCGGTGCCGGAGAAATATCCTTTACAAAAATCCACAGCTCACAGGCCGGTGTGAAAACGCGATTTCTTACACGTTTCGTATAATTTCATTAACAACTCGTACTTCACAATCATGTTTCCATTTCAGCTAATGTAATATTCTCACGGAAGGATTATATCAACAGACGATCAAATTAAAAGCTCAGTTCCATTACAAGTGATGAATAGAGTTACAAATCCCGTCAAATTTCTCCCCAACGCAAAATAATATTACGATACAAACTCAACACACAGCTGGATAGCAGAATGACATCAAACCCTTGTATAATTCGAACTACAGTAAACAAGCGAGAAGAAGAGACTACAAAGCCACAGAAATAATAAGGCAAGATTGTGGCCAACTAGTGGATTATAAAACATCTTCAGCAACTGTAGTCTTCACGGAGCGAGATACAACGTGACAGGCTTCACGTTTAAGAGCAGGACTTTCCCCCGAATGCCTTCCGTTTTCCCCTTCTATTACACACTCCGCAACTGCTGCATACTCACCTCTAACCGCCATTTAAGTTGCGAGAAACCTTGTCTTTTAAGATGGGGCTCCATATGCCAGTGGCAATGGGATGGTCACACAGTACAAGCTACAAAATGTATCGCATCATTTCAGGAAAAGAAAGAAAACGCACGAGCCCCAGTAGTGAAATATAGTTCCCGCTTTGGATAAAGACACTTCTGAACTGCGGTGGTTGATGTGGGGATGGCTGTGAATGGTCCATTTCAATCCGTGAATGGTGAGGTGATCGGGTCGGTCTATAGAGCGTTCGTTATTTGGAAGCCACTGTATGTCCGAGAATCGAATTCGGTATCTCTCCGCACACAAAGTAGGAGTAGAAGCCACCGCGCTGGGACGTCGCCTAATTCTGTTCATAAGATTAGAAACAATTTGTATTTATACACTGCAGTAACACTCGGCGGTCCGCGAATTACTCGACCACGCCATTATTTAGGGTCCAAGGAGGGAGAAAGGTACATATTGAGGCAACATCACGCAGCTGCACAAACTGACTATCACCGTCAAATCCACACAAAAAAACACAAGAAAGTTTATAGTGTTGTTTTTGTGTGGATTTGACTTTGAAAACGATATATGTTGATGACTGACGGTCCAGTAAAATTTACTTAACTAACGAACAAACTCCATGGAGAAGAGTCCTTCTTGCGCAGCTAACAGATCCACAGCCATTCAAGAAATTCCCCGCATTTTATGGAACTCAAAGGTTCGTTACCACATCCACAACAGCCCGCCACCTGTCCCTATACCCAGCCACAGCAATCTAGTCCGTGCTTCCCCATCCACCTTCTTGAAGACACATTTTAATAATATCCTCCCACCTATGCCTAGGTCTTCCAAGTACTTTTCCTCAGGTTTCCTCAACAAAACACAGTATGCACCTCTCTTCTCACCACACGTGCTATATTCCCCGCCCATCTCATTCTTCTTGATTTTATCACCAGAACATCTGGTCAGTACAGATCATAAAGTTCCTTGTTATGTAGTCTTCTCCACTCCCTTATTATCTCGTCTTTCTTAGGCCCAAATAACTCCATCGGCACCCTCTCGAACACACGTAGCCTACGTTCTGAGGGGTTACCTGACGGTGTAACTTGTCACTCGATTAGGTCCACGGATGATGATGATGATGATGATGATAATAATAATAATAATAATAATAAAGTAGAACAAATATGGAATGTGAAATGTATGATTATACCAGTTACAATTTGGGCCATTGGAATAAAAACAAAAGGTTTAAAAAATTTAGAAGCTGTACCTGGAAGACGTTCAATATATTCACTACAGAGGACGGCTGTACTTGGAACATCTCACATAACACGGAAAGTACTGCAGTCTGAAACTTGAAGCCTGAGCGGTGAGGATCAGCAATGGTTTAAGAGAAGTACAGGAGAGGAAAGGCCTGTGACAAGACACAACAACAACAAC
>Ga0136643_10009227_pt1 | contig 14500 bp, 8 predicted proteins | sample TergutLab28metaG_FD_96883 | JGI IMG/M metagenome (GOLD analysis project Ga0136643, IMG submission 96883) | Labiotermes labralis P1 segment gut microbial communities from Petit-Saut dam, French Guiana - Lab288 P1 (version 3) (version 3) | ecosystem: Host-associated > Arthropoda: Insects >... | reverse complement strand
GTAGCAGGATTTTGTGCCATTCTGCCAGTGCTGGGTGTTGCACATTCTTCTATCCGACCTTCAGAGATTTCCTCTGAGGCTAATCTCTCTTCAGGTAATGCAAAGTCTTTGCTCGCCTGTCCCATTCACATAAAAAACAGCAATACTTCGTATATCCCAGTTGGAGACCCATCAACAGAGAGACTACCTTCAGGTCACCACAAATATGCCAGCCATACTTGCTGTATTCAAGCTTATACAGCAGCTGCTTTAGGTTTTCGTGGGTTTCTTTCATGTGGACAGCGTGTCCAGTTGGAATGGATAGATGTTGGTTTCCATTATGCAGCAACATTGCCTTCAGACTCAGTTTCGAAGAGTATAAATAGTCGCCATTCTTGCGGGTCATGTTTGATTCCGAGGGCATTCATCAGGCCATCTACATCGTAGAATAACACAGGGTCATATTCCATTGTTTTAGTCTTGATCCCAGTAACTCTGCTTTACTCTTGGACAGCTCGAGATTGCGAACAAGACTGTTCAGTTCGTCCTGTGTGAGAATGTGTGGCTGTGGCGCAGAAGACCTACCGTGGGAGACGTGTGGTTCAGTAGATGCCGGTGGCTGAGGAGAACCCGAGGTCGACTCGCCTTCATCGTCGTCGTCTGAATTGATGGTAAATTCTTTCAGACGTTCGGGAACGGAAATTCGTTCGCCGTGCAGAACTGGACGGAGAGCAGATGGTATATTCGGATACCCTATTGTCAACTTCTTTTTCTTCGTGATGCCTCCAGAAACAGGTGGCACCATGAAGAATTAGCAGTCAGTTGTGTGATTACTTGGCTCCCTCCAAACCATAGGAACAGCAAATGGCATCACATGTCTTTTGCCATTCAGCCATTGCGAAAGATCTGTTGCACATTTACGGCAGCATATGTGCAGGGCCCAGCATTCATCTTGGTCGCCGATCTTGCATCCAAAATAAAAATGATACGCCTTTTTCACTATCGCAGTGATGGCCTTTCTTTGCCTTGCAAACGTCACTTCACCGCAAATGTAACATAAGTTATCTGCACTATCAACACAGTTACAAGGCATCACTAATGCTGGATTAACACTGCCGGGATCACTTTGCAGTATTCATGATGCAGGAGTAAACAGGTGTAGTATGTACGATATGACGCAATATTTTGAAATCGTTCAACATATTTAATTTTTAGTAGATATATTTACTTAAAAACGGCTTCAGTGGTCTAGAGGTAGCGTGCTGGCCTTTGGTACCCAAGTTCGCGGGTTCAAACCCGGCTGAAGCCGTCGGATTTTTAGGGCAAAAAAATCCTCAGCACACCTTCCTTCAGAGGGGAAGTAAAGCCGTCGGTCCCATGTCATAGATTTGCGGCATGTAAAAGATCCCTAAATTTACGTGGAAGTCGGAATTTAGGCAAAATTACTACCGGACATCTTTCGCACCCACAGTTCCACCTTTCGCTACTAGGATCTCTCATGTTGCTGAGGACGCAAAGGCACGTGGTGGCGAAAGTGGGAACATCTAAAGGCGGGGAAAAGCAATGGCAAACTATCCCCAAGAATTTGCCTAGGATGCAGTGTACCAAGAGCCACATCAGTTCCATAACCGGGCTCTGGTTCCTGCCGGACCAGCCCCTAGGGCTGAATACTAATGAATGAATATTTACTTAACGTAAACTTCACTACGGACACAAGCAACAGGCAAAGCGAAATCACAAGTAGAAGCAGACTTTTATCGTTGCATGTCTGATGGACATATTTCTTATATGTATAATAAACGTTTGTGGATTTCTTAGAAACTGTGGCCAATTTTGAGTTTTCATTGCCATATTTGTGCTCACTGCCACGAAATTAATAAGAAATGGCTACTATTACCTCAGAAGCATAATGTCAGTGAAAATTTGTTGTCCAGTGTTATTAATAGTGTATTATCAGTAGCAAAAAGTGCTTAGTACAGTGTTTACTTTATTAAAAAAAACCATTTTGTGTTACACAAGGGTAGCAGTTTCTTAGTTTAATCATATTCAACCCAGTGACTTAAGTGATAACCAAATAAGTTAACCAGTAAAATGAATAAAATGTATCCTTGTTTTGAACCAGCATTTACTGTGTTAGTTGGGTATCCTACTAGAAAGCAGATATGTAACCCTGAAACCAGAGGCAGGGAGATACGTAACTCATTCTTAACTTTGCCATTAGATGAAGGTCCCCCCCCCCTCCATACCCTCTGAACAGGAGACTGGGTGGGTACCAGAGCTAGTATGGATGTTATGGAAAAGTGAAAAATCCCTTGCCCATGCCAGGAATTGAACTTTGGATTATCCATCCCATACTGACTACACTATCCCAGCTCCATCATTATTGTTGTATAAAATTAACTTAAGCTGGCACAGATGTTCATTCTGACTGCCTCTGAGTTGCTTAGGTGATTAAAAAATTAAGCACAATTTTGAAATAATGGAGTGCATATCATAAAAACAGTGCTGAGGAATCTGAGTCACGATATAAATGAAAACCAGTTACATTCCAGTTGGTTACCTGATGCAGATTTGGGGATTTCACTGTGAAAAGCAGAGCGGATTTACCACCCGTTCAAAAATGTGTAAACTACGGGCACCGAAAATCACATTTTATAGGATCATCCTAAGTGTGGAATTTTCATTCAAGCTTGGGCATCTCATATGTGAAGAGCTATTTCTGAGTTTGGAATTTGACAACTGCACTTTAGTCAGTGAGAAAACATGTTCAGATCTTGGTCTGTGGTGAGTGAACTTATGTCAACATATCACATTGGCCTTTCCTACAAATGTCTTTTGATGGCTTCAGAGCATAATTAACTTTGACCAGAAGTTTCAGCAATTGGTCTCACAATTGCCCTAAGATATTGCCAGATGAAATTTTTTTGTTCTTAACTGAATACAGCTTTTGTCACAGTTTGCAGTGTAGACTAGAGCACTGTGCTGTTAAGATTTCTAGGGAAAAATTTAAATCAATGTGCTGCTCATAAGAATGTAGAAAACAATTTTTACACTCGCAGATAATATCCACACTTGAAAATTTGTTTGTACTGTTAGAAAAGAAATCCTTAACCTGCCACACTGAACGTTTTTTGTACAGAAAAAATTTCAAATGTCATGAGGCAATTGTGTCAATGTAAGGGTGTTGGCTAATTAATACTGTGTGAATATCTTAATCAGTGGTATAACACCAGTGTACCTGTGAAAGGGCACCTGCACTTTCTGCTATCTATGAATATTTACATCCAGAAATGAAAGGTCATTGTTGTGTTAATAATTTGATGCTATGTATTCAGTGTCCTGGTATCTGCCCGGTCTCTCCGGGTAAACCATACCTCATATCTGTAATTTAACGGATACATTGTACATCACATTATGACTATTTCCACGTCCTTAGCTTGTACCTGTAAATGGATAAATGGAAAACAAATGAACAGAAAATACAGATCCGGTTCACAACTTGTAGCCCAGTTATTGTTACATAATATATACTAACAAGAATAACCACTACGAGTGGAAACATTTTGATCTAAACCGAAACAAACAACTCACCAAAGGCAAGTTTGGCATTGACTAATGCGTCACTGATAGCATGAATTTCCCTAGTTGCGCTTCTCATTTTCTTAGTAAAAGTTTCATCCGCCATCGTACATACAATGTGAACCACTCCAGGCATGTGCCCAAATATGGCGGCCGGCGCAGTAAGTCATCCGTGTCCAACGTAAATCCGTGGTGTTTTGTTGTGGCGGAAAACACGCCAAAATTACCCCAGTGACGGATGGCTTGCTGCTGCCGTGGGCATACGCATGTACCTGTGGTGGGAGATGCAGTTGAATATGTCCGCTGAGCGGGAATTCTTCACTTAGGTCACGATTCTGAAAGGGGGGGACATTGACTTCAGATTGTTACGATGAGGTGCAGGAATTTAACATTTAAGTGGGTTACGTTTTCGTGTATATTGATTTCATAATCGTTCTTTAGGCTGTTTATTCACTGTTTACACACAAACCCAAATTAGCCGACCACTTGGATCTCTTCTCAAGCTATACAATGATGTCAATTTAACGGATCATCTCTGACAAATACTCGTGGTACCACAGACATAAATGACCGTGGTACTTAGCTTGTCTTCATCACAGATAAATTCATGTTGCACAATTTTCTCGAAAGGTTCTTGGCACGGCAGGGCTGAGCAGATGATCCAACCCCGAGTCACATTGGGAGATATTAGTGGAGGCTAAACGAAGCGGCAAATGAACTCTCCGCTGAATATCGTAGTGTGATCTGACAAGTTCCCCATTGACCTCAAGCAGGCAAGTCAACAAGCAATTTGCTGCAAGATCAAACTTAGGTTGCCAGATGAAAGCAAGTTGGCGAGTTGCACTAATAAGTTTCTCGTGTGACTCGATGCTTGCAATGTTTCCCTGCTAAATGCCGCGTGAAGACAAGTCAGAGTTGTGTTGTCAATACGAAAATGTGCAACTCGAATAGTAAACAGTGAGAATATTTGTAAGTTTATATTTGATATTTACAAAGAGCTTGGGTTGTTATGAAATACAAGAATGTAGGATTACAAGAACAAGAAAGAAAGAATTTATTTCCCTGAAGTCAGTGCCCGTGATTTCAGAACAAAAACTCAGGCATTTCACATGTGACTCAGGGAAAATAAAATATGGAAAACCTGAGCTTCGGAGTTGAGAAAAATGATTGAAAGACAAGTGTAGCAATAAATGAGGGAATTTACAAACTAGAAAACACACAGCTTCTGATCGCAAAAACACGCCGAACGCCAGCTCGAGCAACAGCTCTTCGCATAAGTTTAATCGCCACTGTAGTGCTGGACCTAATTATCCAACTGCCCAGAATTTTACCTACGAGTTTACAAGAATCCGTTTATTGACGCCTAATGTGGCGTCAATAAAAGGCCCTTCCTGGATGTACCTTTTTTTCTGTGCCTTGCTTGTTCCGTGAGGTGAGTGTTCCCTTTGATCCATCCCTGGCGAGGTGTTGAAAGCATGCGGATATAGATCTATGGAAGCATGTGTTCGAAGCACAGATCATCTAGTAATGGTTGGAAGTATGTGCATGTGTAATCATGATGTGGAATCCACCCAGGAAGGTTGTTTACATAAGTGCTGCAGCGACATGCGTTGGCCTGGCTTGTTTGATGAAGTAAGACTTGCTTCATGGCAGATTTATTTAAGCATTTGTAAATACTGACTCCATTTACGGAAAATTGGCCATTTTTTAAACTTGTGTAAGGTTAGGAGCCTGTCAATACATTCCCCATTTTTTTGCTTCAGGGACAAAATTTTATAATACTGATTTAGAGTGGCGTAATGTTATTGTGTGATAATTCACAATTGAAAATGGATGACATTCTTGAAGATTTAAACGAAAAAAAATTATTTTCAGGGATTATGCTGGTGGAAGAAAATACGAAGGATCGAGACGTTTAGACCAGAAAGTTGTTATTATCACTGGATCAAATACAGGAATTGGAAAGGAAACAGCACTTGAATTAGCACAGAGGGGTGCATATGTAGTTATGGCATGTAGAGATACAAAAAAATGTGAATTGGTAAGAAAAGTTCAGTTAAAGATATTCTACTGCATTTCTTTTATTAAGGACACACACACACACACATGTGCACAAGTATATATAGCAAATCTAATTTCAAGACAATTGTTAAAAATTGTTGTGTGTCTACTTGTAAAGTTCACAATTATGTGAAGTATGTTTTTAGGAGGGTACCATATTATATGCTACTCTTGCATAAAACACTTAAAAGCTTTGCCACTTTTGCAAGGCAGAACTATGAGTAGTGAAGGTTGTAACACATGACAGATTTGATCATCAGAAATTATTATGCTGCTTCATCTCTGATACTATGTTAGTCTGTGTGTTTACTCAAGATATGCCATCACACACAGTGTACATTAAAGTTGTGTTGGGTTTTGAATCATTGCAGTAATTTTGAAACTTAAGAACACTTTATTCAGTTGGAACATGTTTCAGGACTGCAAGATTTGTTTAATTTACATTGTGTGCCACATTTGGTCACTTTCTGCACTACTATTACTGTGTTGTTTAACTGTTCTCACAGCATATTTGATCTTAAAAAGTGCTGTCATTTAACTGAATTATTTATTTCAGTGTTCAATAATGTTTATCTCATTACTGCATATATAAGAAGAAAACAAATTTCTACCCATTATCCATTACCATTTTTAACTTGGCCTAATTTACCATCTTGCTGGAAGAATAGATGTTCTTTCCTATTGCTTAAATTAAACATGATAGACAATGTAGTATAACATAGCATTATGGTATGTTCTGGTACCTATTTTGCAGTGGAAATAACAATGTATTTTGCATGTTGTTTTTGTTGCTGTTGTTGTCGTTGTCGTCGTCATAATTTTTGTCGTCGCTGATTTACATGCCACTGTCAATCATATAAAAATATTTAGTTTTGCACAACACTGCTTTTATGGTAAATGTATATCACCAACAACAATGCAAATTATACATACTGGTTTTTTTTAAGAAAATTGTATTCCTGCTAATTTTCCCTCATTCACACATTATATGTAAACACTGCATTAAAAAAAAAAAGAATGTTCATTTGCTTATGACCTTCTTGAGACATACAATTTGGCTAAACAGATTGTAAATAAGTTTTGCAGTTTTTGTGAGTGTTGTAGTAAAACATTTTATGAGATTGAATGGAATTAATTGCTTATCAGGCAATAAGTATTAAATATTTTGTTTGTTTCTGTGGCCTTAGTTATCCAGCATGCAAACCACATGTGCTATATTATATTGTCATCTGTGACCTATCTGGCTGTACTACAGTTTTAAGGAAAAGTTACTGGACATAAAATGTGTATTTTGATTTTCTCTACAACTCGTATCTGATACATTCCTAATTCTAAATAGAATTCAGCTACCTGTTATTCTTCTCAGATTTTACTGAAACTTGAGTTTTCTTTACAGATTTTAAAAAAATACCCCAATACAAAATTTCATGAAAATCTGTTTAGTGGGAGCCAAGTTGGTCTGTGCAGATATACATGATTAAGATAATAGTTGCTTTTCTCAGTTTTCCAAATGCACCTACAAATGTGGTTTAAGGATTTGTCCTTATCCTCCAGGAGTGGCATTATGTAATGACATCTTGTTTATTAGTTTGGAATTATCTCTGGACTAGTATCTGATATTTCAAGTATTTGTCTGACTGCTAAAGAAATTTCATCCATAAAATTAGTTGACAGTTGATGATTACACACTGCTTAACAAAACCATTTACAAAACCACACTCTCACAGCAAATGTTGTGGACTTGCTTTCAGTATATTCCAGTATAATCAAATATTTCTTATGAAAGAATAAAAATTGTTCACTTCCTTCTCTTCTCTAACAAAGAACCTTTTTCTAAATTTGCTCACCATGGCTGCATTGTTGATTTCAAGGAACTGAAGCTCTGGGAAACTGACTTATAAATTTGCTAACACTTATTAGACTATTTCTTCCTTGTGTGGGTTTTGACTGTAAACACCTCCTGTGTTTCACTCTACTTCATATGCATGAATAACAGTTTATTTCTGTTGTGCACAGCTTATGAAATTGAACATTTCTGAAGTTTGGTTGATATGTGTGAATAAGCTTTTAGGGAATTACATGTAAGGGAGTGCATGGCAAACAACAGCTGGAAATGAGTTGTACATAATCTAATAAGCTAGCCAGCCACTAGTGTGGCTCAGCATTGAGTGATATTCCATGTAGAAAAGAGTTTATTAAACTTTGTAGCTGATGGACCAGATTACATGCTGTATTATGCCTGGCCAGAAAGAGACTAATACAGTATGCTGTATTTACTCAAATGTGGAATTACTCCAGATAACTCCTGTTGACAGGTGCCAGTTGTTCAGGAAAATGCATGCCCTACAGAAAATGTTTAACTTTGTGTGTGATTGTATGTTATCCTCATTTCTTAGATGAATTATGGAATAAAATCTGGTTGTGTATTTGGTTCAATATGATATTTAACATTTTTTATGAAGCATGGAAAGATGATATACTTAAATGTACATACTGAATGCCACTTATCATCACATTGGTGTGATAGATGATTCTGATTGTGGTTGCTCATAAGCTTCTCATTTTTGTGTGTAAATGTGGATATATCATTGCTCAGAACTGCATTCAAATTTTTGTCATCTCTGCCCTAATGTTTTACTAGTTCCCCTTAAGAGAGAAGGTTTGTTCACTGATGTATGTGAATGCCAGTACAAAGAGCATCTTGCTTCCAAAGGCCTTCTTATTACTGTTTTTTGACACCTTAAACAGTCCGAATATTCGCCAAGCTTCACAGACATGAACTTGAGCTTCAGGTGCCTGTTGGTCTGAAGGTCAGTGAGATCCAGCTGAAGACTAGCATTTTTGGCATCAAAGGAGAGGTTAAGGGGTTGACTTCATGCTCTAGTTTTACACACTCTTGAAACCCATGACACATTTTCTCTGCAGCATAAGGAAAGTATTGCTGTGCACTTCAGTTGCACTAGAACTCATACCTACATACATATCTACAACCATTGTAGTGTAGGTTTCCTTTTAAACATACTTTTTAAATACAGTATCAAGAAATAAACATTGAAATTAATTTAGTGGCAGTTTTATTAATTAAAGTAGTACACGGCCTGAAAAAAATGGGTAAGGTCATTATATCCTTATGACACTGAAAGACTGTGAGGTGCATCTGGCACATAATTAGGATATGCTATCTCCCTGCTGAAATAATATAATTTTTGGATTCACATTATTTATACTTTTTCACATAAAGTGAGACTATTAATATTTTTTTTTTATATGACACTCTTTCATATTCGCATAAAATGCTGCCTTACTGTGCTTTGATGCATGCATATTCTTTTGCATAGCAGTTCTGTATGCTTAGTCACACATATTGACAAGTCTTGAGAACAGGTTAGGTTCAGAAACTGCGTGCAACAAAAAGTAGTTGATATTGTTATTTGTATATTATGAAATGCAGTGTAATGGAGAGGGGTTTTATCGTGGAAACCTACATAAGGAAGAAAATGTATCAGAAAATCTAGAAATGTCTTTTTGGTGTTTCAGTTTCCTTAAGAATAAATGTACACAGAAGTCTTTGTAGCAGCAGAACAGTTTTCTAATGGGTTGTGTGAAACAGTGTGTAGTGGTGAAGTCAATGGACTGTGAACCTATTTTACAGATTAGATTACTTTTGTGGTCTCATAAGTACTCAAAATAACAAATACTTGTGACCAGACAATTCTACTGTAACACATAAGGTGCACTTACATAACATTAAAGTTGGAGTATGGTGTGCTCTGAGTGCATCAAGAATAATGAGGCCCATCTTCTTTTCAGATACAGTGAATGCAGAAGGATAAAGTGGATGAATTCTTGCACCATTTTTTAAAAATATAAGTGTTAAGGAGAATGAGTACATGTTCTTCCAGCAAGGCAGTCTGGTAACTGCCTATACAGCCAATAATTCAATGGCTACTTTACATAACAGCTTTGGGAATATGTAGTTCATTAGTCGTGTTTCATGGCTTGCTTGTTCATCCTGTTTGACATGTGACTGTCATCTGTGGGGATGTTTCAAAGAAAGTATTTCTGAAAATAACACATACACACACATGATGACTGTGAGGAAGTTATTTGGTGTTCAGTATTGGAAATTTCTGGGCAAGAAGTTTAGTTTCTATAACATGTTTCATAGTTGCCAGGGATGTCTGAGGGTTATGGAAGGTCATCTTTAACAGTTGCTTTAATATGCATTGAGTTATATTATATAGAAATCTAGCTGGGATAGCCTAGTCTGTATAGTGACTAGACTACAGGCTGGAAGAACCAGGTTTCAAATCCCAGCAGGGGCATGAAATGTATCTCTTCTCCAAAACATTAGACCTGTTCTGTGGCCCACCCAGCCTTCTGTTCAATGGGTAATAGTGACTTTTTTGCTGGGGTAAAGTAGCCAGGGCACAAGGCTGACCACTCATCTCCATCTAATTACAAGGTTAAGAGTGGAGTTATACCTCCACTGCCCCTGTATGTCTTCATGGCCTGTACAGGGGCAACTTCATTTTACTTTATTTTACTTTACTTTGCGTTACTTTACTTTACTTAGTTTGTGTTATATTGTATAATGCAGATTGTCATAGTTCATTCTATGAGGGGCTTTTGCTTTAATATGGACACTCTGTGGATGCAGCTACTTTTGTCTAACTCTAATATTCAGTTGGTTGTCCATAATTGTCCTAGCCATCTTTCAATCCCCTAAGGTAAGATTGTCATGCAGTTCCTCCCATCCATAAAATTCAGCAATGAGCAAAATGCAGCCCATCTGTCTTTGCAGTGCAGCTAGCAATCTAGTTTCAGAAACACCAAACATGGCTATTAAATTCAGTAAAGAATTATTTTATGTGCACTTACACAAAAAGGTAGAAAGTAAATTTTGTGATACTACACTTCTTGACCTCTGTATACTCTGTTTACCTAATGATAAGTTTCCATTGTTCTTTAAACATATGTGACAAATGTTAAGCCTTTTTGGAAATATTTCACTAGGGAACAGTTCTTTTCAGTGGTGAATATTGTGACCAGTCCATACAGAACTTAATTCAATGGAGCTTTCTCTGTGTTTCAGCTTCTCAAATATCTCTATATATTAACATTTTAATGACTAATAGGCAGTGTCAATTTTGTCACTGAAGTTCTTTTATCGTGAACACTGTTAAACAGTGAATAAAGAAATGCAAGACAAAGCACAAATTATTTATGTGGCTCAGTTCATTTTACTGATGATTTATTTTAAAAGCAACACAGGTAAGGACGTACTGCATAAGAGTGGTTTCAAGTGTGACTTGTTGAATTGAAATTTCCAAAAATTAATTTCCAGTAAGGTTTTCTGCCCCAATATTGGCACTGTTGACAACAGGGTATTATCATTAGGAATACAAATGTAAAAAAATTTGGTTATTATTAATAATCTGGCCTGCAAGCATTTTCTCTTGATTTGGCCCTTGTGCCCAGACTGTTTCTCACCACGGACATAAATGGAAGTGTATCAGGTGAATGAGTTAGAATCTATTTAATTTATATGCATCAAACGTGTTTACCATCTTCCTTGTAATTAATTTCTCTGCAGTGCATACCATAGCTCATTTTCAAGATGGTAAAAAATTTGTTTGAGGCTTCTAAGAAAATCCAGTATCATACATATTGTACCTTTGAGTTTAATTTTTCAGGCACGACAAGATATTGTTCTGCAAACTAAGAATAAATATGTGTATTGCAGAACTTGTGATTTAGCGTCACAGAAATCAATAATGCAATTTGTAGAGAGATTTAAATCAGGTAAGTTGCTGTTTGTATTTGCACATATGTTCTGTAAATTATTTTGTTAATAGGGATAGCTCAGTTATTGTAGTCACTGTGTGGTGGGTTTTGATTCCCAGCAGAGGCAGGGCTGTACTGTAAGGCACTGTGCCCATGCTTTCTTTTGTTTGCACAAAGCCTTCTATCCAGTGGGTGCCAGGGACACTTCTCCAAAGGAAAAAGTGACCAGAGCATGAACATGTGGTACCAAGGCTAGGAAAGTGTGGAGCTGTCCTTCCAGTCCTCCGTATGTGATCATGTTGTGATGTTTGGTGCACCGGAATAAGAATATTTTGGCTGCTGTTAATTCTGTGTTATGCTGTGTGATCATGCTGTCATAATTTAAACGAATTGTTACCGGATTGTACAAAAGGAGAACATTATAGTCTAATACTTAGTTCAGGCACCATATTGCATGACATAATGTTTGTAATGTGTACATTTCATTGTACATATTATTTGCATAGCTTGTCTTATTTGTTACAGAACACAAGGGACTTGATATCTTGATAAATAATGCAGGTGTAATGAGATGCCCACACAGCCAAACAAAAGAAGGCATTGAGATGCAGCTTGGCGTGAATCACATGGGGCATTTCTTATTAACCAATTTGTTATTGGATTTATTAAAGGCAAGTATGCCTGTTTGTGTGTAAGTGCACGTATGTGATATTGGGGTGTTTCTATATAGAAAGACTTAGGCAGATTCACAGTTTGATGCTCAGAGTTTACCCATCTACTAGCCTTACACTTGAAAGGGCCTTAAAGTGCAGTCTTTTCACATGGAGGCCTCAGTTCTTCTTGGATGTGGTGCTGCTTTGCTGGGTGATTGGTGCCCGTTGTTTTAAGACATATCCAAGAAGAATGGAGATGTCCCTTTTTAAAAGCCACAAAACTTCATTATCAAACCTTGTAGATATAAGTTATAGTGGGATGTCATATTTAGTCTCTTTACTATGAAATGTTTTGCACCATAGTTACTAAACATTACAACAAAAGCCAGAGAAAATCCCCACACAAAGTGATGTACACCCTTTCAAGGCATATCAGGCCTGTAGTTTAGTGAAGGTACATTTCTGCTTCCAGGGGTGTAGCTTGTTGGGCGTGTGTGTTTGTGATGCAACTGCCCTTGGCGGCAGGGTCAAAGGGGTGGCAAGTTTAGTGGCAAAATGAATATTTTAAATAAAACAGATGTGAAGTAGCTCTCAAAAATTTAAATCATTGAAATAAAGTAAGTTCCACAAATAATTGTGACTTTTGTCAAGTTGGTGTTAGTGATGGCTGTTGTGATTATTTGCCCTGGGCACCAAACAACCTAGCGGTGCTACTGTCTGCTTTGGCTCTGTTGAAAAACATTAGGAGTGGTATTATGTTTCTGTCTGCAACAGGTTCTCTTTTGTCTGACATAAACCCACTACAACATTGTTTTGCAACCTTTGCTGTTAACTCTTAACTACTTAGTATGGGGACCATCACTGTGACAAGTCTGTGGTGTGCATGCATCTGTGGATAAGGATTGCCTGAAAAGTCATTTTGCATACTGAAATGTATAGGGGATAACTACTACTTTCTTAAGATTGAAGAACAATCTATGTTACGTGGTCTGACTATTTCATAAGGCAGAGGAACAGTTAACATCCTACAAACACCTACACCATTACTTAAGTAATCAAAAGCACCTTTGTAATAGGCCCAGTTTCTATATGACAAAAATTTCTGTGTTAGGGAGACAAAAGATGGCAAGTAAAATTTTCATGCCAACCATATGGATATATACATAATTAAATAAGCAGAAGTGATTAAGTTATTTGTTTCAAGATTTATAAGGAAAAATTGTGCCTACAGTTAAGCCAGCATAATGACAAATCTTCAGCCAATAACATGCACAAAATGACATATCTTCATATGTGCCAGTAACCATCTGGATACCAAGACTTTACACAACATTACATAGTTCATAAATGAATAAGTGAGATGTAAGTATGTTGTTTCACTAAAAAATGTATAATATTTTGTCATACTATTCCTTAAATTATAATGGAATAGTGGTCTGTATGACTTTTTTTTGTGTACAGGCTGCATTGTTGGGTCAGTATTATGTTTTATAAGTTCCTGCCAAGTTAAGATGTAACTGAGACTGTCATTCATCGGCACTTTGCGATTATGAAGTATCTTATTACTGTTACAGTTGGTATGAACTGCATTAGTGTATGTAGTGGCATACCATGTGGCTGTAATTTCAGACTGTGCCCTTATGTATGAAAAAGATTAAGACAACTTAAAAATTTAGGATTATTTCAGTTCCTTCAGTGTCATTGGTAGTTGTGATGTTTTATCTGTTACACAAATATAGCATTGAATGAATTGTGAAAAGAGTGGGAGAACAAATTTTGGGCTGTTTTCTGTATTTGGAAAGACTTAGTAAAATTTTAAAAATGAAAAATGGTGCTGTAATCAGGCCTGCATGAGTCCAAACCTTGAGCAAGTACGTAAATGCAGTCCTGCAGTACCCCGGTACTCTCGAAAAAAAAAATAATTTGCGTGCTAGAAGAGTGAGTTATAAAACACCTGTTTGTAGAATTCGTGGCAGATGAAGTCATAGTCCCCTCCCCCCAAGTCTCTGTTTATTGTTTTACAACTTCTGTGATAAGCCTGTTGAAGCTTTTTTCCTTATGGAAGTTGTTTCTTCTTCTTCTTAGTGCCCGTCAGCTTATGCACCAAATGCACCCCAGCCTTATACTTATTGTGCAGCCCTAATGTTTCTTTCAGCACAGCCTCAATAACCCTGTGCCTCGTATGAAGAGGCAAAGGTCCCTTACCGAAGCTGTGCTCATATCTTTCGGTTCTACAGTCGGCCTCCCAAAGACATTATAACACTGTCAAGCCATCCCCTCATAACAGCGAATAATGTGCTGCACTGTTTCAGTCTCCATCACATGAAAGTTGCTTCCATCAAGCCAAAGATGTGTCACAGTTTTTAAGCTGGCACAGAGTGAAACCATTAAGATAACTGGGATGTGACACCATGCACTCTGATATATATATATATATATAT
>Ga0136643_10009224_pt1 | contig 14501 bp, 6 predicted proteins | sample TergutLab28metaG_FD_96883 | JGI IMG/M metagenome (GOLD analysis project Ga0136643, IMG submission 96883) | Labiotermes labralis P1 segment gut microbial communities from Petit-Saut dam, French Guiana - Lab288 P1 (version 3) (version 3) | ecosystem: Host-associated > Arthropoda: Insects >... | reverse complement strand
TGTAAACACCCCATATTGGAACACCGTTCCCCCAAAAAAGAACGGAAACACCCTCCTTCTTATTTTCCCCACCAAACGACCCCAATCCCACCCCCCCCCCCCCCCCTAACCCCCCCCCCCCCGCCGTTACGTATTAGATAGGAGGCTAGATGGGCCCAAGACACGATTTGGACTCTTTGAAGAAAAGATAAATATCTTGCATCTGTCAGGAATAGGCTCACGATTTGTCGGTCTCCAATCCATAGCTTAGTTATTATACTTATAACGATTACGCTAACCCGGCCCCTGGCTTAGAAGGGGGTCCGATTTGTATCGTGTTGAACGTTTCTCTTCAACAGGATCACCCCCCCCCCCACCCACACACAACTACCTGTTTATTAGACATTACGGAAGAACGCTTGGTTCCGTAAAGTCTACAGAAGGCTGAACACAGGTGTCTACAGACAAGGGGATGATTTTGGTCTGTTGAGCGACTGAAACATTGTAAACAGCACCCTAAAGTTACCAACCATACGTAAGGTCATACTGAAGAAACAGGCAGTGCTGTGGTGTAAAGTTTGGTCACAGGCATAAAATTTCAAATGAATTTGGCAGTTTTTGACGTTCAGGTGACCGTGTATCATGATAAATTCTTTTAATAAAACAAACTAGATGCACTGATTTCTCAAATTTATTTTTGGAATTAAACTCTACATGTTTCGGACAGTTCCTCTGTCCATCATCAGGAATTTTTCACTGGGCACACAGCAATGGTATATGTCAGCAAACCTGTACGACATATACCATTGCTGTGTGTACAGTGAAAAACTCCTGATGATGGACAGAGGGCCTGTCCGAAACATGTAGAGTTTAATTCCGAAAATAAATTTGATAAATTAGTGCATCTAGTTCGTTTTATTATAAGATATTTGGCAGTATTCTACTGGGAGGAATGCGTCAACTGATATTTTTACAATTTGCATAATGCCTTTACAATGAAAATCTTCCCTGTGAAATGCAAATGTCCTTTAAATTCACGTACATTATATGTAAGAACTGAATTCCTAGACAGCAACAAAGCTGTTTCTCCATTCCAAATTATTCAATGATATTTATGGAAATAACTTTTTAAACTAACAATTATACAGAACGCAAACGACAGATAATTTTTTAAGATCAAAACAGCTGGTACATAGCTACCATTTTGCTGGAAAATGTTTAAGTATGCAAGTATGGCCAACTGCCTGCTACAAAAAAGAAATTCCTACCGCGTGACATAACAGTTACGCCATCCATGTTCAAGGGTCATAACTGATAACCTTAAGTTTTCCTGTAATGTTTTCTCCTCAAGTACGTCTGTTGTCCAAGTGGCAGCTTAAGATGGTTTTCCCGTTCAGAATTCTGGGTGCAAAGGTGCTTCCCCGTCTGAACGGTATACTGGTTTCACTACTCCAAAAATGTCAAAGGAAAAACACAAATCACGAATCTTCTTGAGCTGATCGCGTTTTTCAATGGAATAAACTTGCGTTAGTTTATGCAAGTCATTATCTTGAGTTTTCTATGGAAACAGCAACTGGACACTCCGCTGATGACATCACGCATTGCCACAAGGTTGTGTACCCATCTCTTCTGGCTCAGACAGGAGTCTGGCCATACACCTCACGTCACTTCCGAAAGATGTTTTGTTTCTACTCTCCGGTAAACCCTCAGCACTCCCTTTTAAAATCATATAGGGGAATCACAAGTGACACTGCTCATTCTTCGAATTAAAGCCGGGGAACTTTCCGTGGGTACTGGAACCTTCTAAAAAGACAGATCCCCAATCCTTGAAATTCCAGTGGCTGCTTTATTAGTATACATTTAAACACATTCTGCCCCCATACTGCATTATATGTTCTGTAATATTCTCAGAAGGTACGGGGACTGTTTCACTACTCAGCACTAGCTGATAAAGGTAGTACTGGAGGCGAAGAATGTGCGGTAGGGAGAAAGAATATTCCCCCGGCACCACCGGATTATTGTCTATAATTTGGTACGTACCCGGGGAAATCCCCTAACCGGCCAACTAGATCAAGGTTTTTGTGGTTTTCCTTGGTCCTACGGGAAATTCCGAGTCGGTACCCGAAACCCACGTTGCATTGCTTGCTTGTATTGCAGCCCTCCCAACATTAACTTCAAAATTTGCGCCAAAACGCTGCCGTCTTAATGTTATCAAAATCTCTTCATACCGCGGCCTTCCAAACACAAAGTTCGACATAATGTTCGACTTCTTTCACCTGGTGCATACTCCAAAAGTCCATTTCGCATCGGCTTTCTTTACTTCCCAAATTGTCTCCATCCTACCACACTACAGAAATCCGCTTCCCATCACTTTCATCTTCTTCACTTTCCAACGCTCTGCCCTGCCGCCTTTAACCTACCACGCTATTACTTCAGATAAAATCCTACTTCTGTTCGCGTCTGTTCCAATTCAGAATTGCCGGTCTTCTAAATATGAAACACTCAAGACCCTGAATACAGCGGTGGATGTATTTATGAATATTTATTCGAAATGTCCTCGGTTCGAATCTCGGCTTGGACACCGACTATCCTAAGGATTATGCCGTTCTCTTCAGTGTTTCCAAGCAAATGCCCGGGTATTAACTTCAACGACGCCACGATCGATTCCTTCTACATTCTTGCTATTTCTTCTCGCACAAACACCCAAAATTTCATGGCGTACAGACAGAGTCACTGCCATTATCTTTAAGAAAAACACAAAGTAAAGAATTCAGAAGGTTAGTTTAAACATCTGGTAAAATAATATGAACGGGATATCGGCCCATCGCACAGCCACGACCCCCACTGGAAAACCGAAAACAGAAACACCCGGACATCAAAATCGCGATTAGCAATCGAATCTCTGTCACTGAGTTTTAAAACCACAGGATTTGTCCCTGCGATTGGCCCAAATTACATTATACGTCCTAATAATATTCACAGGATACTTATTATTTTTAAGCAACCCCATGTACCAGATCATCATGCTCTATTTCCATCAAACATTATAATTTTACGTTTGGTAACGCCACCGTTATGAGACGTAATTTAGAGGAGTACGTCGAATGTAGCCAAAATATACAAACGCCCAATTCTTATCTAAATATAGGTTACACATGTGAGTTTGCTCCACGTGACTTGAAGCACGTTGTGGTAGGTTTCATTTCACTGACGTCACACAGGATGACACACTTGACTTGTTTAATCTTGCAAAGTGCTTAAATGAATGCAATGTAACAAGGATATATCACATGGTAGACGGAGACTCCAACAGTTGCAGTATTACAGGAAGCTTTAAATTAGCTTTGAAATTCCACCTATAACACGTAATGAATACGATAAAAAATAATTAAAGTTTTTTTTCTTCTTCTTCTTATTCTTCAATCTTTTGATTGGTTGGCAGCTTTCATCTGGAACTGTCGCAAGCCATTCTCTTCATTGCTGTATAACTGTCAGCTTCTGTGTTTCTGGCGACTTCTTTAAGTACTGTAGTCGAGTAACAGCACCTCAAGACTGTAGTCGAGGTCTTCCCACGGCCTTTTTTTTTGCGGATATTGTTCCTTGAAGGATGTTCACTACAAACTCGTTATGGCTAAATGTATTTTTTAAAATGTTTTAAAGTAATCTTTCTCTTTCGCCCTTTGAAAAACTTCATCATTCATACCTGTCCATTTTATTTTACCATTCTTCTCCAACAACATGTTTCAAATGCATTTACTAGCCTCTCTTCTTTTTTTCCTAGGGCCCATGTTTCTGATCTATAAAGAGCGACACTCCAAATAGAACGTTTTATAAGTTTCTTTTCCATTTCCAAACTACGGTTATTCGAAAACAGTAGTTGCCTTTTATTATTAAACTTTATTGTTTAATAACAAAGTTTATTTTAAAATTTGAAATTGTGGCAGACTTTATCCTGTTTTACATAACCATGTGAAAACACAAAAATATTTGTAAGCCATCAATAAACATGCTTTTCAAATCTGCTGATTCTTACTGCGCTGCCATTCGACCTCTTCCGAAGAATCATCATGTGGCTTGAATTCCGTAATTGCATTACTATATTATACACCGTAAAATTTCCTAGTGGTTCCTTTAAGAAGGCGATTTGGCTATTCGAAATAAAAAACTGAAATTTAATATAACGCAGTAAAACCGTGACGGTTAGGTTACTGTAGACACCTGCTGATAACACTTCAGGTGAAACTTCAATGCCAAAGAAACCACAGAACTTCGAAACTATGTCGTATTAAATTTGTACAAACATTCGTTTTATTAAATTTCTTAGGTCTCTTTGTTGTATGAAAGCCTAAAGGATAGAACTCACAGAACAATAAATCTGCCCGTGGCTTTGGACGGACGTTAAACTTCGTCTCTCGCATTAAGGGAAGAATAAAGGCTAAGGGTGTTCAAGTATACGGTGCTGAGGAACGTATCTTGTCCTGAGGAAGAGAAAGTAAGAGGAGCTTCAAGATTCGTACTGCTCACACAACATTAAGTTGACCAAATGAAGGGAGATGAGGTGGACGGGGCGTGTGGCGTGTACGTGGGTCTGCTCGAGCAGCTTCCCTCATTCCGGACGCATAGCCTGCTGCCCTGCACCTGACCGCCGACCACCAGCAACCAAGTCATTACAGACCATATGCGGTAATAACACATGTATAGTCTCGAGCTCCTGATGATGGGCATATAAGTGCCCGAAACATGTTGAGCAGATTACAAGTGCAATAAATCATTCAGTAGCATCTAGTTGCTTTTCTTCTCTACGCATATACAACGGTGCACGTATAAACATACATCAAATTCACATTAATGAATATTCGGGTTAGTTATAACGATATTAACAGTCAGTAAGCTCTGCTGAAATAAAAAGAATATTTCTTTATGCCAGATATGCGTTATTATTTGGAATCGAAGAGTTTAAAAAGCGACGAACTGTAGTAATAAATGCAGACGGCTCACTCATTCAACATTCATTGCAAAGTTCTGGTTCAAAGTTGAATATTAACGAGTATATTACACTCCCAAATTTCTTTCTTTCTTACTCCGACCTCTTTCTACCTACTAATTGTAGGTGTACGGGATTACTGTTGTACTTCATCACCCTCATCCACACACACACACACACACACACACACACACGCTCGGTACGACTCTTCCAGAAGAGGAATCGGCACGACGCAGAGACCTCTACCTGACGACAAACGACACTCTCAAAAGACAGACGTCCACGTCCCCATCGGGAATCGAATCCGCAATTCCAACAAGCCAGCGGACGCTGACCGACGCCTTAGACCGTGCGGCCACCGCGAACGACACGCTCCTTACTTCCTTAGCCTTCCTTAGCAGATGCAAGTATACAATACTTATGTTTCGTATTTTACCTCGCAAGACGAATATGGCAATGAATCAGTTCTTAACAGGCTTTTTATAGTAACAGCCGTACTTTAAAGTCTTGAACTTTGTTATCCAAGAAATAACACTTAATTAGTATCGAAAAATCTGCAACAAGAAGGGCGGGGCTATGGAAATAAACACAAAAACACGTGAACGTAATTGGGCCGGGATAGCTAGTTGGTACACCGACTAGCTAACAGCTCGACGATCTGGGGATCGAATCCCGGTGGGGAGACGAAGTTTTCCGCACCCCTCCAGATCGGCCCTGGGGCCCACCCAGCCTCCTATACAATGGGTACCGGGTCTTTCTCGGGGGGCACAGCGGTCGGGGCGTGGCGTTGACCACCCACTCCCGCCTAGCGCCGAGGTTAAGGAAAGGGTAGAGCTATACTTCAACTCCTCATCTGGGCCTTCGTTGCCTGTTATAGGGTGCATTTTAACTTTACCTTTTAACATGAACTTCATGTAAAATATATTTCATTTTCACATGTTTCCGCCTCAAAGGCTGCAAGATGTTGCGCACAGCACCAAGCTGATTATTCTCCCGCGCTGAATCACTATTTCCATTATGAAGTTTGCATTTAAATCGTATGTGCTGTACTAATTCACACTGTCCAACAGCCTACTGCGCACGAGAAAATTCCTGTGGTTTCGACTTAACATAAGCTGTTATACTTTTTAACAGTTCTTTGAAACCTTTCCTTCTTGAAAGGTAAAAAGCAAAGCAAACACTGTACTGGCCTGGACAGGCCCTGAGGGTTTCAGGAGGTTGAGGCTCCCAGATTTCAAGACAATCGGCACATGAAGGTGGTAAGGTTGTCGGCCTTACTCACCGGCCGCCTTTACCCCAAGGAAATATTCCTGGTACTCATTTCTGTTAAAGGCTGAGTCAACCCCAGGGCCGTAGTGCGGCAGGAAGGATTATGTCAACGAAAAATTCCAACGACACCATCGGGAATCGAACCCGCGACCTTCCGGCTTGTAGCACAGTGCCTTGACCAACTGCGCTACTGCGTACCCCCCTTTTTTGTTGACGAATGCAATAAAGTCTCTCCACGGATTTCTGCTGCTTGTTTTATGCAGTAGCATTAAACAGCAAGACCGGATGACAAGTGGGTTTCCTGAATAGGAGTTACTGTAATTTAATTTACGACTTTTACAGAAGTATGCCTTTACCTGCGCCGCTTTTCATGCAACTCATCCTTGCTCAACAACCACAGAAGTCTTGCACTGAACTTCACCGACATAACTCGACATTTGTGTAAGTAAAGATTTCATTACTGCGATTTTCAAGAAACTCACAAGTACTCGATAAATCATATTATTATAATATTACTATTATTTATTGCAATTGAGTTTTCACTCGGTGGCAGCAGTCCTTGTATTAGTAACAAATAAATATACATAAACGAAACAATAAAAAAAACACAGTACAAACAATACAAAACACAGTAAATACATGTACACATATTACCAAAACATCCACACATTACAAAACCCACACATACACACACCCACACAAAACCCACACATACACACACCCAAACAAAACCCACACATACACTCACATATTACAAAACAAGTTAAAACAACCACAGTCCAAGATGCACACCAAATAAAATAATCACAGTACAATCAAGTACCCTCAGTATAAGGTCACCCTAATGTACATTGTCCTTTTGTCCCCAAGAACTTTAGCGTAACTCACTTCACTTCACTTCAAAACAAAGTCACTTCATATAAATCACGTCAGTTCACTCCACATCACTACACTTCACATCACTTCGCTTATTTACACTCAATCCCCACTTGAATTCCCTTGCTTGTAACCACATTCTTAACACTCTTTCCTGTAACCAAAGAAGAAGAATGTAAAGAATGCGAGAAAAATTCCTTTTACCCCCTTAAGTAAAATAATCTCTTCACTTACACCGATTTTCAGGAAACTCATAATTGCTCAAGACATAAAGTGGAGATTGCCTGTATAGAATTTTATCTAAATCAGTAAATAAATACGGATTTTGCGAGGACAAATTCGCCATGAATAAAGTACAGCTGTCACTGAGATGATTTTCACAAAAACTCGTGCATGCTTGATACATTTTTTTTTCAAGAACTCGTGAACAGTATTTGATAAAAATTAAACGACTGCTTTAGTCGCTGACGGATGGACAGAGAAACGAACATGGTCACCACAGAAGGTGTTCATTTTTAGGCGCGTTTGCAATATTTCAAAAAGCGGCTCTTAGCTTCCTCATGTGTGTATGTCCGTCTGACCGTCCGTCTGTCCACATGAAACAACTCGGCTCCCACTGGACGGATTTTCATGAAATTTTATATTTCACTATATTTCGAAAGTCTGTCGAGACACTTCAAGTTTCATTAAAATATGACAAAATTAACGGGTAATTTACGTGAAATCTGATACACATTTATAATCATATCTCGCCCAATTCTTGTAGAATGATAAATGGTTCGGATAATAGTTGTAGATAAAATCAAAACACATATTTTACGTTCGATAACTTTTTTTCAGAAAATCGTGCAATTTATATGATAATGTGGAGAAATATGGTAGAGGCAGACGCGCCACAGATGACAGTATAATACGACGCATGCGCTTTGCATGCCGGATAACTAAAGCTACGTATAAACCCGCAGAATATGTAATAATGTTTGCTTTTCCATGTCAACAATGGTTACGCGAACGCGCCTCAATATTACGTTACACGTACAGTACATTGCCTGCCTTGTTACTTTCAGAACGCCTAGTAACCACAAGACACCCGCTTTCTCTAGCACACTTCCTTAAATCTCCAAGAAAATTATCTCTTTACTAAACCCAAAGGTTTGTCAATGACAACACTTCAGCCATTGAACCCAGCACTAATCAGATGAATTCGGTCCACAACTTCAAACCAGCTTCTCTAAGATCCAGTTTACTGTTAATCTTCCAGCTCCTTCCATAACCAAGAGAAGTGGTTTAAACTTCTCACTTACATTCTGGATGTGTCCAGTTCGAATTTCGATCGGGACATCGAAAATACTCGCTTAGATTTTTTTTATGATTTGCCTCAGAACTCTGAAGTAACTAAACGGATAGCATCGTGGAATAGACCAATGTCGCTTCCTGCCTAACACAGCAGGTCTTTGTTATACTTGGTCATTTGGGACCAGACAAACGCCACTTCAAGCAAAGACCCTTCCAGCGGAGAATTTATGCCCATACCCAACAATGCAGGTTTTGCGACGGTCCGATCCCTCACCAAGGGTCCTGCCAAGTGTGTCTCATTCAGAGTGATCAGGTTCAACAATAACCATCTACACCTACAATGCGTAGACAGAAGAGGTGAGTCTAATAAATAAATAAATAAATAAATGAGTACGTAGTGTACACAGTTCAATGCTCAGGTCTGCTAGCTCATTATATTAACAGATTCAGTGCAATGCGAAGCTTAACGCTTTGTAATGAATGAGAATATTTTTTCCGTTTGCGTTAATCTTTCTTTCCAACAATGAGCATGCGTAACATTCCTTGTAACATTGACATGTCGGACAATAACGTAAGATCGCCATATATTTATCCATTTAAGGTAAGGAATCATTCCTCAAATATTTGCTGATAATGCTTCGACAATTATCGTGACTTTGTCTGTGGTTAGTGACATGCCGGCGGCAAAGAACGCTGACAAATAACCGATATCAATTATTACCTAGCACAGAATGCAGAAAATGACAGAACTAATATTTGCACACAATGCACTATATATTTACTTTATGTGCTTTACACGATCACCCTTTTTAACTTGTATATCCCGACGCGCTCAGTCTGGTAAGTGATCCCCTTTCAGGAAACGGGTGTGGTTCACCGAATCACATTTAGTTTTAGTTGTTTCTTTTTTACTTGTTGTTTATTTACTCATTTTATTCTTGATATAAAATGAAAGGCTTTCTGAATCTAGTTAAACAACTACATCTTTTTTTTTTTTTTACTAAAATAACAGTCACTTTCAATCCCTCACTCACACTGTTCTCGTACGCGACTAATTTCCTTACTGCACTGCTAGCGTCTGTTGTCCGCTGCTAACGTTTTCTCATTTAAATCCCTCCCCATACAACTCCTCCTACCTATCGCCAACGGTTCCGGAACATACGTTGACAGACTGGTATAAGGAATACAGATTGCTCTAGCCAAGTCATTTGCTTCTACTTCACGGCTGCACTGTTCAGAAAATTCACTGCCCAATATCGTTCTGGTACAATTATTAACACTAGTGAATGAAATAACTTACACCATCGGCGTACATTCCGACATAACAGGCGAACTACAGAATTCCAGAAAATCCCATATCACGATGTAAAATGTGAAATTTTCACACGTCAATCTTTGTTTACGCTTCAACACAATATCCTGTGAGACGTGCCTGTTAGAGCTCGCAGTGAGAAGTAACTTTGGCTTTTTGATCGTCAGAAGGATGTGGGCGCAGAATTTAATGGATTTCATTTAAAACGTTTGACTCAACACGAATTTGCTTCAGCAGACTCGAGGCCCAGCTCGAGAAAATTGGTAGAGTTAAGAGCAAAAATACAGTAGAGCTCCAAGCCGGTACACCCAAAAACAAACATCCGCAATGCCTTCGCCCTTATTGCAGTCAGGCAAAAACAGACTCATGTCAGGTTTCTCTCGAGACTGGTGTGTTGAAGAGCAACAAACCCCATTTGGGAATCCCAAAGTGGAAACCGCACAAACTTTAGAAAACAAGTGAAGGTGACTCGGACTGATTACTCCAACTATGTGAGTGGGTTGTACAACAGGTTCGAAAATATCCCTTTGTGGCTCGAACATTCCTTTCAGTGATTTGACAATTGTGGGTTACCACCTAACAACAACCCACAAAGTTTCAATTCTTGCAAAGACCAAAGTCCTGATTCTCTGACATTTTGGCGCCGAATTTGAAAGGATCGTACTTTAGACCACTCTTCTTCACTGATCCATTCACTGGGGACGGCTCTTTGAGGATGTATGAAAAGCAAGCTTTTGCCACTGTGTTAAAGCCAGAAGACATGTCCGGGTAAAATTTTATGTAATAACCCAACACTGACTTGGGAAGACAGCTCTCTTTCAAAGTTCATCTATATCTTGTCTATTACAAGTAGACCCTCTTAGGTGCCTTGTCTGTACAACTTCTGCCTGATCGGGTGTACAGGAAAGGTGTTCTGCGCAGTTTGTTGGGCCGGTTACTCATATCGGATAATAATAACTAGTGTCACCTTCATCATAACCAAATAGTGAATGAGGACATATGCACAAACAGGTTTAGTAGCCAGGCTATAACAGCAAAAATAAACCTACTCTTCACGCTACATTTCGTACTACGCTGACACTATGCTTGTACATACACGTCCATAAGTCTTTTCTTTTCTTTTTGTGTACCGAAAGAGGTGCTAACTTGAAACAGATCGTTCTCTTTAACAATCTGCTGCAAGAAGTTTCGCCTTACGTACACTCACAAATAAAGTTCCTGATGAAATCTGGTGTTCCTTTAACACACCCATGAGAGATTCTAAATCGCAGGATATCTTCACTATATATATATTACGGTGCTGGTTATTTTTATCTTTGTTGTTTCAATACATTTTCTTGACTAGGTTGAAATCCTTTCTCCTCAAGTGTTACGAAACACAATCAGGGATTCAGACCCTGTGTTTCTCTCTGAAATGCAGCTTTTCGAAACTGTTTATTTTTGTAAGTGGTAAAGCCGATTCTAGAAAACGTAAACATCGAATAAGTTCTTTAACGCACCGATATTCAAGCAAATGTTATTTGCTATGGGCAGATATTTGACCGCTAAACTCTGAAATCGTGACTTTTTTTAATAAAGTAAACTTGAAAGAATACTGTCGATTCAACAAACACGTACAATTGAATATTAAAACGAAGGCGTACTGAAATACTATCAATTTCTTACAGAGCTAATAAAATCTATAATAATATTGCTCTTCAAAATTAACTTTATGGAACTGGAGGTGCAGGTTTTCTAATTCTTGTTCAACATCTGTAATTTTTTGGGTTGAGGTAACTGAACCTCCTTATTCAGATTTAGCAGTTTACTTTTCTTCTTATCTTATCAAAACAAACTTATAAAATCTAACATGTATTCAAGTAGTCAAGGATAGTCCTCAGTCTTATGTAACCCGAAGACTGCTGTTCACAACAGCACGCCCTTGAACCCTACCCTACGCGAGACGAATATATTCAAAAACCTCAAAATTATCCATTAAGCATATTATAATATTATCTCCAATTTACACCAAGGTCTTACAACTGGCCACTTTGCCTTCACGTTTACCGACTAGAGGCTGTGTATGTACAGTACCTCGCAACACTCCCATCCGATTGCATCACTTTTGTACAGACACCTACAAGGTTTTTACAGACCCATTCTGGATTTGTATGACTTCTCGTCTGTCATTTTTACACATTTTCTGTTCTTACGGTATCTAACTGACTTGATATTTAACACAATTTCATAGATACAGATTTATGTCATGAACTTCTTCAGTTTAGTACGTTTAAATCCTGTTCACTCTCTCTTCATTCTCTTTAAGTTTCATGTCATGGAGCATTCTGTAATATTCACTAAACGCAATAAATTCTCGTAATAGATTGTAAAATGGACAGTACATAAAATTATGACAAATAACGACCACGAGAACCTAATGATAAGCCAACAAATGTTCTTCCGGTGTTACAATTTCAGCATGTTCACTTTTTGATTTTTCAGAAAGACATAGCAAAAAATTGGAATCGCTAATAATTCTATGTGTTGTTTACAGGGTGTTCTAAGTGACAGAATAATAAGCGGGGATTGTGGCCTCACCGTTCACCAGATCTCAACCGTGAAATTTTTGTATTTGTGAGGGACGACTAAGGGTGAATTTTACAGTGATAACTCTCAAACTGAAGACGATCTGAAAGAAAGAATTCGGGATACAGTGTAGCCAGTATCCTTCTGATCGCGGAAACACCATGGTTTCAAGGCGCCAAATACAAGATGATTTTCAAAATATTGTAATGTCACATGTTCCAGAAGTAACTACATTTACAACACTTCGAGAAATTTGCATGCAATGTTTTATATAAAACAGTAATGTCCCATTTCATTCACACTACAGGTACGCGTCCATGCGAGAATTGAATTCCACCTTCATCAGTTAGCACCAATTCTGCCTCCCATAAATCCAGCTCCTCGTCCGTACTTCAGGTTTACGTGGAGATCCGCACCCTGGTTCACGTGAGAGGCGGTTCTAGGTGTGGAGGATATACCCTGTGAACAGGCTAACGGGGCTCTGGTATAGCCAAGCCAAGGTGGAAGGTACGGTCCTGAAGGCTACAAGGAACTGGGATAGTAATAGCAGTGTCGTAAACGGCCCCCATGTGGAACCAGGCCGCACCCCATTCTATGTACATTGTATGTGGGTGGGGTTCCGTGGACGGCGACCATATTTCCCCCTGTTGAGTGGGAGCGCTCCTTAATTGTGACTCTGACAGATGGGAACGAATGAATAAACCAATGACTCTGGAAACGGAGCATCTCCCTCCATAGGGGCCCATTGGCAGACCACGGAGTGGGGGGGGGGGTCCTTTGAGAGGAATGTGAGATTTCGTTTTATTGTTAATCAGTAGCAGGGCACTCTTCGCAACATAACCTTACACAACACGGTATGCTGCCACAACACACTATTAATACAAAGAAGTTAATCAGTGACTAATTTTAATGTGACTTTAGTAAGGTAAATAGAGCTCCCTGATGATGGCCTTAGGACCGAAACATGTCGGAGTAATTTTAGTGTTTTAGTGTGTAACTTTTATATAAGTGCATTAGTTTGTGTTTTAATTGAATTAGAGTAAAGTCGTTAATAATTTTACAATGCACTGTTTTTAATTTTAGGTGCGTAGAGGAACACACAGAAGCTTAATGCTAAAGACAAGGCTGTTAACGTAAAGTGTAACTACGTTTCAAATGTCAAGTATAGAAGTGTCAAAGATGAAGTAAAGCTGATAAGATACGAACAACACTGAACGCTAAGTAAAAAAAAAAGTAATCAGGTCTAGAATATGAAGGCTTTTTGCAAAATATCGAGTTCGGTTTTGTGACCCCCTTTTAACACAATGCCCTAGAGTCGGCGTGTATTTCAAAGTCGTGGTGATTCGGTCTTCTTAAAGACAACAGTATCGAACAGACGTTGCGGAGTTACCGACAAGATTTATTCGTTTACTTGTTGTTAACAATGCAACGCGAAATACAAAAGAAGCAAAAAAAAAACGTGTTTCTAAGGAAGGAGTGGAATAAGGCCCGTTATATGCGAACTTACGAAAGGGATGAAAATTTGTTGGGTCTCCGTACCTTCTGATAACCTTGAATGACAATCCAGAGCGTAAGATATGTGTTATTTATCAACAGACCTATACGTTAGCCTTTTATAAGACTGTGTGATTTCATACTAATAAATAATTCTACAGTTTTAATCAAGTATAATACACATCTTATGTTTTTGTACCGTGCATTGTGGTACAATTATGTAATGTAAACCAACAGAAGGCACATTTTTTAAAATTAATGTTTTAATTCAATTTGGTTCACGAAGAATTGAATTAAAACATTAATTTTTAAAAGTGTGCATTTTTTCGTTTACGTTGCATAATTATAGTTCACATGTTGTTTAAAAAGAACATTAAACGCTTCTCAATGTGAGGAAAGAATAAACTTACGACGTTTGTCCAAATAGTATCCGGATTGGAATTGTGGTGGTTGTTCACTGGGTGGCATGTGTTTGCAACCAGTCTTGACATGTTCCTACGTGTCTTAGCAACTCATGACGCAAGTTGCAAGTGGCTGCGTTTGTTCAGCTGGCTGTAGTAGGTCGCGGAATTAACACGTGCGTTTATGTCATAGCGATTTTTACGACGTGTGGAAGTACCGAACAATGCATTTGCATCAAGTTTTGTTTTAAAATCGGAAAAGCCGCAAAGGAAATGTATCAATTATTGCAGCAAGCATACGGTGAAGATGCAATGGGTCGTACAC
>Ga0136643_10009223_pt1 | contig 14501 bp, 10 predicted proteins | sample TergutLab28metaG_FD_96883 | JGI IMG/M metagenome (GOLD analysis project Ga0136643, IMG submission 96883) | Labiotermes labralis P1 segment gut microbial communities from Petit-Saut dam, French Guiana - Lab288 P1 (version 3) (version 3) | ecosystem: Host-associated > Arthropoda: Insects >... | reverse complement strand
TTCTCCACATTAGCAGGATATGGGTTAATCCTGGTTTTTTTTTTTTTTTGAAGTGTGGCATCCCCGTTGTGTGTGTGAAAACTGGAAAGGGTATGTAGTCAAACACGTCTATGTCAATTAAGATGTTTTAATGATTATACTAGACAATTACATGTTTCGGCCCCTACTGGCCATCCTCAGGTTGTCTTCAAGAGAACTTGTATATATATATATATATAGTAGGACCTTAAGTTCTCTTGAAGACAACCTGAAGATGGCCATTAGGGGCTGAAACATGTAGTTGTCAAGTCATTAAAACATCTTAATTGACATAGTTGTGTTTGACTACATACACTTTTCAGTAATCCTGTTTTTCATTTTTAATGTCATGAAGTTGATTTGTATTCATAGAAACACTACTATAAGACTGAAATCAGAAGCATCATGTGCTATGCAAGTGAAATTTGGACTGTACCCAGTTATATGAAAATGGCCTTTCAACAGAAAACACTTTGAAGAGTATGTGGTCCAGTGCAGGAAAATGCACAATGAAGACTCCACTATAATAAAAATATCTGTGGTTTATGTGAGGTTATAGATCTGGTAACACATATTAAAATCATAAGACTGGAATGGGCTGGATATGTCTGCAGGATGGGTAGGTCAAGAACACAAAGGAAAATCTTACAAGGGAAAACGTATGGTAGTTGACAAGTAGGGAAGTGGAATTACATGTGGATAGATCCAGTTTCCAGATATTCCAGAAAACTGCTGTAGGCCACAGTATGGAAAATAGTGATATTAGGCCACAAAATCTGGGGAAAATAACTGAGGAGATTAGGCCACAAAATTGGGCTGTCAACACTGCAGTAGTAGTAGTAGTAGTAGTAGCAGTAGTAGTAGGATTAGCAGCTGCAGCAGCAACAGTAGCATTAGTATGGTGGTGGTGGTAGTAGAAGAAAGAGAATAGTAGTTGTAATAGTAGATGAAGTCCACCTTCTTCTTGTGTTTGTAGTGTGATGCTGTTTATCACTGGACTACCAGTGGTACAAATTATCTTATTCTGCGTGACATTTGGTCATGATGCTAAGGGCCTGCATCTGGCCTATGTGAATGATGAACTGAACTTCACAACAGATTGTATGCCAGTGGAAGGATGCAGCTATCATTTGTTGAGTTGTCAGTTCCTGGACTCGTTGAGGTTGAGGGATATAATTTTGGTGAGTCTTGTAGCCATATCAGGAAATCATGGTGTGTCAAGCTGATCAATATAGAAGCTGTAACCCGGGCTCTCTAAAACACAGGCTGCAGTCAGAATCTGGTTTGACTCAGACTTCAGTCTTGGCCATGCATGACATTTATTTCCGGGTGTCGAAACTTCATGTCCAATCAAAGTTCACTTTCAATCTGCAGTCATGTTTCTTAAAATATACGAAGTATTCTGTGTGTGCGTGACACCATATAAAATATTAATATACTAAAAATATCTGAATCATTTACATCATTATAATTTTAAAGGTAAATTTTGCATAGCTAGTGTGGCTATGTTATATATATATATATGCATCCCGTAGGCCTATTGCTAAACACATGTAACAACCTTGATATTGATATTGATACTGAACAATGAACAGCCTTCTTCTTTATATCAGTTGGCCAACTTTTTGAGTTGCCACATCAGTCTGAAATAATCAACAATTTCAATGAAGGGTATTTGATAAATTTTTATAAGTGTTTGCCAGAAGAACAGTATCCCCAAATTAGAAACTTTTTTTTTTGTGGTTGTGTGTTAATCTTTGCTGCAATTTATATTGGTGAAAAAACATTTTCCAGCAAGAAATGTGTGGTGTCTGTTTACAGGTTATCTATGTCTGTGGAAATTTAATGTCCGTTGCAGTGACAGGCAGCATGAAGTTAGAAACCTAGTCTCACTAATTTGATTAGAAAAGCTTTGTTCCATTTATCGCCCTAATAGTTGTAAGTAATATCAGGGTGAAAGAAGTTTTAAACTCCAAAGCCTTAATTATTTGATGTTTATGATAACTTCTTTACTTTCTTTGAAATGTACTGTACAATTGTACTAGTCCTACCTTCAGCTATGGCACATTGCCTTTATATGAGGTTTAATGACCATTGCCAAGTAGCAGAACGCCATTCCTGTAGTTGTTTTTTTAAAAGACAGATACAGCTACTTACCTAACTGACTGAAAGGATAAATAATTTAGAAAAGTATGTAAGATTAATGCAATTAATTTTTAGAGGGGTTTTGCCTTCAGGTAGTAGAGTTAATGCATTATCAGCCTTCAAGTGACAAAATTTGGAGACCTATGGAATTAACAATGTGCAGACTTGCCATTACATGGAGGACAAGAGATATTAACTGTATTTTATATGCTTTTGTCTTTGTATTGCATTTATATTCGGTCACAGAGTGAGATAATTAAGTTCTTGCATCCAGTGTTAGTCATTTAAGTGGAAATCTTGTTGTAAGTCTTCCTGCTAACTGTTTCAGTATTTGCTGTGGGGACACATAATTTTTTTAATGGTATATTAAAACTAGGTATTTTTGTGTGTATTGATTTTCTCTTACAAATTTTAAATTTTTATTTCTTCTAACTTTTCATTTTCTCTTCCAAATTTTAAAATATGTTACTTTTCCATAGCCATCTTAGAATTTCCTGCTCTGTTAAACAGTAAAATTCCAGTGAGTGTAGTTTTAACTGGAATGAGAATTGTCTTGACGCATCACACAGACTGATAGAGCTTATTCATTAAGGGTGTGTTCCATACCATAAAAAGGAAAAGGTTTTCAGTGCAAAAACAGTGACATCGAAATCCTGGTCAATTACTGATCAAATTTTAAATCCATTATTAGGCTTAACGTACAAGAGAATCAAAATTTATCGCCTGCTACATTAACATTTTCATATGACAACAGTGGATGTGCTATAGTAAAGTCAAATGAGAAAGGCTGCTATGAGCTAATAACCTTGTGAAATGGATGGTAGGTCCCACTGATTTTTCACAAAAAATAACTTACATAATAACAGAATCACAGATTTTATTTAAGAATGGAGAAACAATTGGGAACAATGCATTGAAAGTGTTAATGGTTTACAAAGGACACTGCTTATGAGTTCTGTATGGAGCAAGCTGTTATTAATTATGGGAAAGCCAGTGATGATGCAGTTTTTTTTGTATGTGTGTAAAATAGGATCGGTTTGAACTTGAAGATGAGGCACTGGAGGCTGTGCAGAAGGGTAGAGCCTGGGGAGCTCTACATTTCAGCCACAATTACTCAGAAAACCTGAGGGAGAGGATAGAGGATGTGCGCTATGCTTCAGAGCTTGTGCTTGATCAGAGCAGTGTCATGGTGCACATGGACATGTCTAGTAAGGCCCTCCTTCTTTTGCAGACTTGAACATATTTTTCTGAATAAACATAACAACAGATGGTTATGTATGTGCTTTTGTACAAGTATGCCAATGTAGTTTCTATCACTCTATTGTTGCCAGTACTAATATTGTAATTAACGCTAATGATAACAGAAAACAGAGCATTGGATAAAGTCCTGATGTTTCAGCAACAATTCTTGTGACCTATGAAGGGCAGCAATGTTAATATTTGTCTTGTTCTAGATCAGCACATAGGGCACCTCCTGAAACGAGATTTGGTGGTGTCATATATAGATTTTGCACAGAAATATTTGGGATCTTGTGGTGTCAACCCTAAAGTGGCAACTATTCCTGTTAGAGTAAGTCTCAGTATTGGATATGTATCAATCAGGCTTATCTGAATTTATTTTACCTGAAGCCAAAAGACAGGAACATGCATTACTGTGTATGTAAGACCTGAATATACTCTGTTCATTAATTGTGATGTTTTCATATAACAATGTAGCTTCTTAAGTGGGTAGATGATAAGTTAAAAAGTCAATACAGAAATTTAAAGGTTGCAAAATATGTGCTTTGGCCTTTCTGCAACTGTAGTTGTAGTGGCACCTTGAGTGACTTGGAATCAAGTAGTGATGTGTAATGTGTACAGATGTAGTTGTGGTGCCACTATGTCTCCATACTTTTATTTGTTTAAATGAGTATAAGAAAGCTTCGGTTAATATTAAAATGGCAGAATTTATCCTGCACTTTCTATGACTTCAGCTCTAAATACTGTAATATTTAAATAGGTTGGTGACTAGTATAAGCATAAAGTAACTTCATTCTAGCGACATTTGTGCAGAAAAAGGAAATAAAGAATCTACAGTAAAAAATATAATATCATAAATAAAGATTTTTTTTTTAAATTTTATTCTTTTTGAAGTTCTACCTTGTAGATAACATTTGTCCATTATGAAGTCAAGACAAGATGAGAATCAGAACTGTGGAGTTGAAGGCGGATATATAAAAACAAAAATAATCTTACACAAAAAATAAAGATTAAAGAAAGAGAAAGAAGGTTAATGAAAACAGTTTTGTGGAGCAATGACCGACAAATCAGACACGTACATGTGTGTGTGTGTGTGTGGTTGAATAATTGTTGGTTGAAATTAGTTCGAAATGGAAATTGGTATAATATAAGAGGTCCTTTTTCTTCAAAGCTTGAAGACAAAAATACACAACAGCAGAAATGAGTGGTCAACACTCCTGCTTCATATTTGTTTGGCTCTTTTAATATTTTTTCTAGTTCTGGAATCCAGCTATTCTTATTAATGATTTTCGTGGCTTTGCTGTCTCTCAAGACAAATCCCTAAATTCCTTTCAAATCCTTCCAAATTCACACAGTTACCCTCACATTTGAATCTTCTTAAGGAGTTGAAAGCATATCATTAAATGAACTAAGAACAGGTACAAAAGCAGAGTGCTGATATTAAGACCTGTTACAGTCTGTGTTCTTTTGCAGTTTGAAAAACCGGTGTATGGTGACCAAATACCAGACTTCACAAACTTTGCTGCTCCTGGAGTCATTTTGACGTGAGTACCACTGACATTTAGATAATTGTAACTGTGTGTAGAGTTTTAAAACAAAGTTGACTCTGAACACAGTAGACCTGACTTACATCACACTGAATGAATGCAGCCCATTACTCCTGTACAGTTTAACTTTACTCGCTTCAAAGCAAGGCCTCCAAATCCCAACTTGCTTCTACAGAGTCTCACTGTTTGAGGAAGCATTTCTCAGCTTCCCTAAGCTGTTGCCTGGACTTAATGATTTTTTACAATCAAATGGTTGTCATTTTGGCTCTTTAATGTCATGCAGCTACTATTAGTAAATCACGTTCACACAAAAGGAAAGCAATACACAAACATACAGATTCAGAAGTACATTCAGCATTGGTTCTTGAAACTATCCACAGTGGAGCATTCAGCATCTTGGAGATAATATTATTTTGAATGACTGTCACTTTTATTTTGTAAGCACTTTCACAAAATTGTGAAAAGTGACTATTAGATCTGTCATGTCTGTCTGTCTGTCTGGAACAGCTCGGCTCTCACTAGATGCTTTTTTCATTAAAATTGATGTATGAGTATTTTTCTAAAATCTGTCAAGAAAATTCAAGTTTCATTAAGATTGGGTGAGAGTAATGGGTACTTTATGTTTGGACTAATATGTGCTTTTGATCATATCTCTCTTAGTTTTTCTTAGAATGAGAAATGTTTCAGAAAATATTTGTACAGAACATGATAACACACGTTCTTATGTTAAATTACTTTATTCAATAATCATGCCATTTATGAGATAAGGTGGAAAAATTTTGTAGAGCTGGGCAGGCCAAAGATGACTCTATGGCACATGCATATTGCATGCTGGATACATAAGGCTACATATGCACACTCAGAATATGTAATTCTTATTGATTTTACACTGCAACAATGATTGCATAAACAGGTCTCAATGTTACATTATACCTCCTTTGCTTGTCTGTTGTGTATTATTATCACCCTGTGATGAGACTATTTTCTGGAATTTCTTTTACTATTTTTATTTTGCTCAGAACAGTTCAGCTCAAATTTTTCCACATTGTGAAAATATTTATAATGTATGGTTTTCTTCACACTGTATTACATTTTACAATTGAGAATGACATCTGAAAACAGCCTGCACCATTTACAACTTATGTGTAACCAACACTTCACCATCTGCCAACACAAAAACATTCCAATTATTACTGTAGAGAGGGTAAAAATTTAATATATATATATACACCATGAATAAAATCAATAAAACTAATTAAATCTGTTCCACAGCATTATTTTCTTCCTGTCCCTTGCGCTGACAGCTGGCTCCATGATAACTGAGAGGAAGGAAGGGATACAAGAGAGGTGCTTGGTTTTGGGTAAGTGGTTTTGCCATATAATGCAAAGATAGTCACACTAGTAGATCATGACATCTTTGGACTGGATTTTAAACGATTAGTTTGAAGTATTTTCTGAACATGCAGTATAAATTTTAAAACATTATGGTGTACAGTTTGAATTATCATGTGAAGCCATGTAGGATGGCAGAAATTTAGTACCCAGCAGATGGAGGTGACATGTTCTTTGAAATGTTGCTAAATTTCTACCAGAGTATATGGAATGGCATTGCAAAAGATTGTATTCCTCATACTTGTAGAATTAGTTTGTTGTCTGTCATACTGTATGGCACAGTGGACAGCAGAAGCATGGAAAATTAGAAATGCAGCAAACAAATTCTGCACATAACCCAAGAGAAATACAGTGGTGAAATTCAAATGGTTGCAATGTAAACATGAATTCTGATTTGTAAACATGTTATAAATTGTGAGGTTCTTTAAGAGAAGTTGGAATTTGTAACATTGTGTGACATGAAGAAAAAATAAAAATGCATGTTGATAAGGAGGGTAATGATGATAGAGAAAATGATGAGTTTTTTGCATCAGGCATTTGTCATTATTTGCAGTACAACATTATTATTGTTATTAAAAAAATATTTGAATTGAAAGGTAAAGCTGAAGTCATGCAATAAATGCATTCATCTGATGTTTATTGGACCGTGCAACATTGTGATAGCTGAAGAATAAAAAACCAACTAGATGTCACTTGTTATATTTACTTTACTTCTTAGATACTCAACATGTTTCGGACATTAATATGTCCATCTTCAGGAGTTTGCTACTATGTTGTTGAACTACCACGTTGGCTGTATTGTTCTTGGATTGCTGTGTGTTGGAGTTAGGGTGCGGTTCGGCTAGGGTGGTATCCAGGCTGCTGGCTGAAGCTTCAGCCGGCAGCCCGGATACCACCCTAGCCGAACCGCACTCTAAATCCAACACACAGCAATCCAAGAACAATACAGCCAACGTGGTAGTTCAACAACATAGTAGCAAACTCCTGAAGATGGACATATTAATGCCTGAAACATGTTGAGTATCTAAGAAGTAAAGTAAGTATAACAAGTGATATCTCGTTGGTTTATTATTCTTCAAATGCATTCATATTTGATTGAGTTAGGTGATAGTGCACTTAGTACTTGTGTTTATATATATTTGCTGTAGATCATACTTCTTACACTTGATTTATTAACATATCTGCTACCTTCATACAGTCTGATAAAAGAGCCCAAATTCTTGTAAGTTTATAATGAGTGTATTTCATGTGCAGCAAAGAGAAGTGGGCTTTGCCATGGCTGAGGTGGTTAGTCACCACCCACCATGGGGAACCCTGTTTTGATCGCAAGGTGGTCCATGTGGGATTTGTGGAGTTTGTAGTTGCTCTGGGATAGATTTTTCTTTGAGTAATTTTGTTCTCACCCATTAGCATTATTCTAAAAGGTTCCATATCACTATATTATCTTAGAAATTTACGGTATCATTAAATCAAACCCTCAAAGAAACTCTAAATAAATTCTATGATATTGTACCTCCTATTTGTAATAAAATATGATTTGTGTATAGTCATGTAACTCTGGCACCAGCATAAACATACATTCAGTATATGTAAGATCTTGTTTACAGGTGTCACTCCACCAGAGATCCTTTTTTCACATGTGGTGACACAGTTTGTCGTGATGATAGTACAAACTCTGATGGTTCTCGTCTTCTCCTTTGCTGTGTTTGATATTTTCTGTAATGGTTCCATCTTATGGGTTATCATTCTCACAATGCTTAATGGACTGTGTGGTATGTGCTTTGGTAAGTTCCCACATCATATGAAATAATTATTTCTTATTATTGTTCAGTAAGAATATAAGATCTTGTTTCTTAGTTGGGTCAGGCAAATATCTCCTCATCATTATGTCTATACCAGATGTGGAGGCCACCCAGCCTCCTATCCAGCTGGTGCTGGAGCCCTTGTGTTATCATAACTGGAGCTTGAACCTAACCACTCACTTCCATCTAGTCCTCAAGTTAAGAATCAATAGAGCTTTGTCCCCAGTTCTCCGTGAACACTTTAACATTACGATGCTTGGGGCAGGAATCAATTAACTTTTCTTGACCTCCTTTACAATTTCATTCCAAAGGCAGCTGTAGATTTGTGTTTGATACATATTTTCTTCTGAATATTTGATCTTGCCTATCATCCATTATTCCACTACTGCACAATACACATTTATCATGGCCCCTAAGGCCACCTGTATGCAGTCACAGCCACAGTCCTTCAGTAATGGGATAAAACAATATTAAATGATGATATAAAATGATATATGAAGTGTCTGAAACAAAAAATTAACCCTATGGCTGAATGAAATAACTTGCTGACACTGAAGATGATGGCAATGATAAGGAGAATTCTTGTAGGATAGTTGATATCACAGTACTAACAATACATCTGGTCTCATATGCACACACGTGACATTCATACACAACAAATTCTTGAACTGACATGCACTTACAAGACATTATTACACAAAAAATTATTGAACTGACATGCACCTATGAGACATTATCACACAACAAATTATTGAATTCACATGTGTCTACAAGATATTATTATAAAACGAAACATGATGTAAATTTAAACACTTCGGCTGGGGATTCTCCTCTGACCTGGCATTTGGCTGAAAGCAGAGTAAGGCACTTGTATTATGTTTGTATGTTAGTAGGAAGAGTAATTTGTCTCTTTTCAGGATTTTTTATCTCTTGCCTTTGTGATTCTGAGGTAACTGCCACCTACTTTGCAATGGGAAGCTTTTTGCCAATACTTATGCTGTGTGGTGAGTTTATATTTTTAAACCTATTTTTCATGTAGTTGGATTTTATTAGTTTCAGTTTCATTTAAACAAAATTTACATAGCAAAATGTCAGTTGAAAACTATTTACATGAAGAGGTATTTGGTAAAACGAAAACTGATAAACATGTACAGTAAGAGACTGTTGTAGATAGATACCATACTTGTATACACATAAATTTGCCAGTTTATATAGGTTTCTTAGTGTCTTGGAAACTTACAGAAAGAATAATAAATTAATACATTAAATGAAGTATAAAAATTGTAGGATAAATGGAAGTTGAATAGTATAGTGGACGAATACTGGCAATTTTCTGTTATGGAACTTTATATGGTTTGGAGAGTATCCATACACATGCAAACACTACCTGCATATTTCATTGCCAAACTGACCTGTCACAATAACGATAAAAAATTAAGTACTTGACTGCATTCAAGATATTTCAGTACTAAGAATGAAATGTGTGTTAATTCTGAACCAGAAAATAGGCTGCAGAAGAATGAATAATAATGAATATTACAGTGCTGATTTGTGGGCCTCATAGCTCAGTTGGTATAGTGACTGACCTCGGGCTGGACGGTCTGGGATCGAATCCCGGTAAGGACGAGATTTTCCGCCCGTCCAGACCGGCCCTGGGGCCCACACAGCCTCCTGTACAATGAGTACCGGGTCTTTCCCAGGGTTAAAGTGGGGCCGGAGTGTGCTGTAAGACCACTCACACCTTTCTAGTACTGCGGTCATGGAAGATTAGAGCTGTAGTTCTACCCACCCTCTGGGCCACACCGGGCCTGGAACGGGAAGACTTCACCTTTTACAGTGCTGATTTGTGATTAATGGGTCAGTTTGCCATGTGTAGGAAATAAACATATATCATACAATAGGAATAACATTTTCAATAAACCTTGTTCTAAGTTTGTTGAGGAGAGACTTCCTTGAGAAAGCAGTAGTGGCTTAGTTAAACACATTCCATGTCTATTATGGAACCTGAAAGTCCGTGACCACGTTCACAAGGATCTGACACCAGACCCTATCCTGAGACAGATAAATTTTTTTTACATCCCTGAATGATGTTTCTTTAAATCTCTTTTTGATGCTGTCCTGTGGTTTATGTTCAGTCCTCCCAAGTGGCCCTTTTTCTGCAACTTATTGAAGTAAAATTTTGTATATTACATTTCACACTCCTCTTATTCCCCATAATTTGATTATTGTAATTGTATTTGGTCAAGAGTACAAATTATTAAACACTGTAACTGAAGAAAAAATCCTGCTACAAAATAAGTTTTGTAAATCCAAAAAGGCTTAGCATTATATGGCCTACCAACAGTACCTGGGGGTTGTGAAAATTCGGAGGGGAAAGAGAGAGAGAGAGAGAGAGAGAAGAAAAAAAGAAAGGAAAAGAAAGAAAAAAAGAAAGAAAGAAAGAAAGAAACTCTTTTCTGTTGATTCTACCTCAGAAACATTTTGTTGCACATCGCAACTACAGTCCACATCACAGAAAAGAAAATATTTTAACAAAAATGAAGATAAAATTGAACAATTAAATTCTCTACCTTCAGGACTGTTTCAGATTTACAACAGCCACTTGTTCCTTTGATATTCAGAGGCATGATTTACATTTACCTTACATCATGTGGTAACAGTACTCTGATCATTAATTGGTAATGATGTTGCTTAAACAAATGGTATGTGAGACCAGCTGGATCACAATATTGGGCTGCACACCTGGTATAAGTTAATATAAAACATAACTGCCACAGTTTATTCCAGACTTTGCATTTTATACCAGAAATTGAAAGTTGTTTTTTATTATAAAACAAAACTTTCAATTTTCTAAGAAATGTACAGATTTTGTTTTGGTCTGAAATATGTGTTCTCTGTAAATCAGGCATTTGTTGGCCAGTAGAGGCGATACATTACACACTGCAGTACATACGCTTCCTCCTGCCTCTTACCTTCTCAACAGAATCTCTGCGTGCGATCTTAGCTCGAGGATGGGAGTTCTCAGAACCGGTAGTGTACCAAGGTTTTATAGCAACAGGCGTCTGGATTGTGGTGTTCCTGATTACCAGTCTGATGATGCTCAGATTTAGGGGAGGGTAAAACAGTGAGAATTACATGTGGATGAACTCTGCACACACAGTAGAAATAGTGTTAACCTGGATAAAAGGAAGTGAAAAGGAGTGCCCGTCACATTGATATTCGCAAATTTTTAAACAATATTTCTTTCAGTTTATTAATCTTCATTGTGGCCTATTTAAGAAACTTGAATAATGGTTTATGATTTTAAGGAAAAAATTCCATCTTTTGCCTTCCATAAATTGGAATTTTTTATTAATGTGTGTGGCTGAAAACTGGAGTTACATTATGACTTTCATTAAAACTCCAGTACTGAATTTAAGAAAATCATTTTAGGCACAGGTACTGCATCACAGAGAGACAGAGAAAGCTGACCTCCGTATGTACTCCCATTTTTATAAGGAGCGTCTGAAAGAAAGTTCTGATTACATAGGAAGTAACTGAGATGGAGAAATGTAGATAACATGTCATAGCAATACCACCAGACGCAGTGAAATGGAAAATCTCAGAATATCAGAATGATAAATCAGTGTGATAACAACAGAATCTTTTACAACCAAGAGATTAAATGTAACAGCCTCAAAAAAATTGGAAAGCTGTTTTTTGAAATGTAATACCATATGAAGGTTTAAAAAATAAAATATACTGTATGGTTGAACCATCAACATTACCTTCCACTGAAATTTCCAACACAGGGTGGTCATCCTGTGCCAAGGTCTTTGTCTTGTACTTAAAGCACTCTTCCTGTATTTGTTCTTGTTGTTTTCCTACCCACATAAGGTCTGTCCACTTGTCCTTCCTCTGTCAGATATTTTTCATGCAACTTTTTTGTTTTTGAATCTGCCAAAGGAATTTCCATGATAATGTTATGTCAATGTGTCACATATTGCCCTATTTAATTTGTCCATTTCTAATTTCGGATCTTGTGTAATGTTCTGAATGTATTTTGTCATGTCTTCCTTCATACCACATGATGTGTGTGAAATTTGAGGTTCTCATACAGGTGACAGAAGATTAGTGTCTCCTGGGATATGACACTGTGTAGGCTGGTAGGTGACACCCTTGAAAATGGAGGTGCAATTTCCTCTAAAATGTCAGTGCATACACACATAACTACACAGTGTTAATTCCCAGAAAATAGTGTGGCATTCCCTCACTTTCTCTGGCAGGTTATTTTCTTGAAAAATCCCACAAATTTTGCAACCACCATGTACAGTAAAACGTTAAGGTCTAACAGGAAAGACGGAGTCAGGAAACCTGCAGGCACACAACAGGATATGATATGTATATTATGGTTTATAAATAAGAAAATATTTGTGTTGCTTTTTATTGGAATTATGTCAGTGTTTCTGGCTGAAAGAAGTCACGAAGATTGAACAAAGCAGAATGCATAGCAGGAAGAGCAGAGAGATGACTCTGTAAAGAAGGAGGTGATCTTAAATTACTTTGCCTTTTTCTTAGTGTCTTTATATATTTCGTTTGCCATGACAGCCTCCATCTCTTTAATTCTGGATATCTGTAAACGAAATGGCCAACTTCAAAGAAGTGATAAACTAAGTGATATACCATCTAGAGCCCTTTTTTGGAACACAGTTAGGGAGATGAGTTCTGTCCACAACAAAATCAGGATGTTTATCTTCTGGTTCACTGAACACTGGCAGCTCTCAAATCCTCCTTAATTAGCTCAACAGCATGAAAGTCATGATCTTCCTGGATATCAGTCTCCACCAAATCTGCAAATCCTTCTCATGGAACTTCATGGGCTAACAAAAGGCTGTTCCTTATTTCATCCTGCTGGTTGGGGAAATCCATGGAAGTCATAAGTGACTGAGGCTAAAACCTCTTCCAGCAGCTGTTTAGAGTCATTTACATCAGCTTCTCCATAGACTGTGTAATGTTTATTGTGAAGTTAACTATGCTGTACAATTTGTGGCAATCACTGAAACAAAGAAGGCTGTCTTCCTTCTCACTTGCATCCAAAATATTGTGGAAGGTATGGCAAGTGTGAAATATTGTGATGATTCCCTGGTTGAGTTTCTGCAGTGGTGAGGTGGTGCTGTTGGACAGATGCTGGGCTTGAATCTTGGGACCAGGCAAGACCAGGTTCATGCAATTTGCCTGAGGCATTGTCATGGACAAGGAGGACATTTAATGCTGAATTATTTGACTTTAGATACAGTTTTCAAAACAGCATTTATTACAATGTCTTTCTCCCTCCCCTTAGCACAACTGACTGGTAACAATTTCTGTGCCTCAACTTCCAACCATACATGAATGACCTTCTGTAGCTTTTCTCAAGGAAGCAGTCAAGATGAGTTACACCAAAGAATTGTTGCACTCAGTGAAGCTCTGGGTGTAATGTTTTCACTGATCTTCTTTCCATTTTTTTTATGTAAAAAATTATGGATTTGTTAAGACCATATATGTGTCTGATCATAACAATGCTCATTCCTTGTCAAACTTATCCACCATCTCAATTTTCTCGAACAGAAACATCTCTTTCTATTCATTTTTACACTTAGGATTTTCATCAGCATTCATCACCCTTTTCAGACATAATTTAAAACTTGAATGTAACAGTTAGTTCTAAAATTTGTGAAAGTGCCATTGCAGTACATTCTTAATTTGTTTGATGTCAAAAGAGATATAGCTACTGAGTAAGACGTTTCTGAATTACTTAAACTAATTGTTGCACAGTCTGTGGTATACCTCAGATATCAGTATTTGAGGGTTGATAATTTTTAAACAATACTCTATACCTAAGAATCATACACATATCAGGATCAAAATTTGCATGTTTAGCCACCACAGCCTAAAATTTGACATGAGGGTTTACCTTGTTAAAGACTCATAGACTGCAAATGAAGAAATGGCAGCAGTATATGAGCTGGTGGGACAGCTAACAAGAAAGTCGGAAGGTAAGTTGTTTGCAGACAATTACTTCTGTTCTTGTGCTTTGTTTGATAATATCTCTACCAGGAAAATAAACTGTTGTGGTACTGTCTGTCAAAGTTCCAAGGGCATGGTTCATGACTTTGGACATAAATTAGTGCAATTAGTCCTGTGGAGTGTAGTATTTCATGAGAAGCTAATAATTCCTCAGCTGGTTAAGAAAATTCCCGCATTTTATGACACCTGAAGATTCATCCCCATGCTCACAACAGATTGCCACTCTACCACTTGTTCCTATCATGAGTCACATCAATCCTTCCCACGCCCCCCCCCCCCCCCCCAAAAAAATCTCAATACACTTAAAATAATT
>Ga0136643_10009222_pt1 | contig 14502 bp, 6 predicted proteins | sample TergutLab28metaG_FD_96883 | JGI IMG/M metagenome (GOLD analysis project Ga0136643, IMG submission 96883) | Labiotermes labralis P1 segment gut microbial communities from Petit-Saut dam, French Guiana - Lab288 P1 (version 3) (version 3) | ecosystem: Host-associated > Arthropoda: Insects >... | reverse complement strand
ATAAGATGCAATGTTTTTAAAAACAAGCACACGCCTTCGTTCGAAAGTTACAATTAAAAAAACAAGAGGGGGTAAAATGCAAAAAAAAAAAAAAATAGGAGCGAGGGAAGGGGGAGTGTTGGCGAATTACTTCAGAGTCCCTTGCCCACAAAAGTAACCCCTCAGCATGCGAACTCTTACTTCGAGAACATATACAATATAAAAGCAAAAGAAACATGTTGCGCACACGAAAATTCTATGTCTGTCTTCAGTTTTGCCTTTATTATCTTCACGTCTTTTTTGTTCGCCTTCTTGAAAAAGAGAAGATATTTACAGTTTTCAATATGGAAGAGTACTTGGATTTCCTAGCGAAGTTAAAGTCTGCTTTATTCTTGCATGAATTTCTACTTCTCCTAATTTATATACCAGTATTTTTACTTTTATTTCATTTTTAAACAGGACATAAAATTAGAGAGGCTGTGCAGATTAAGTTTGACGAAAATAAAATTAGGAAAATAAAATCAAAGCATCACACTGTCTCCATGTTATACCTGCTTACATACAAAACACAACTTGGCACATTCATGATATAGTTCAGCACATATTTCAAATTAATCCTGAGTGCAAATACTGTTGAAATAAACAATCAAGTCTAATAGTCCGTACTACCTAGAAATCTGTCTAAACGGATTGCGAAAAAACTCATTACCATTGTCAAGGATGTGCTCGTATCATTTCCTAAACCACAGAACTTATCTATGTATTATATAAAATTCAGTTCTTACTCAATGACGACACATTACTCATCGGAGGGTAAACGTTGTTTATCATGCGAATAATGCAAAATATATTAATATACTGTTTGAAAAAATTTCAAATTTGTTGTTTACGGAGAAGGTAACTCCTATACAAGGTAACTACTGTGTTTCAAACGGCTAATAGTTTCTTCACGGCTACACATTTTCATACTTTATGAGGCTGGAAAAAGCAGAATCGAAAAGTAAGCGTTTCATCTCTTTTTCCATCCGTTTTAAACATATCCTGTAGATTTGATTAAGTTGGTAGGAGAAAGGATGACGCACAACCAAGCATTCAGCCTATTAAAATTGCAACTATGGGGACAATGTTACAGATGTTCCTCTACCCTATTTAATTCCCAGTTTCGGTGACCTGGTATGTGTCTCTCTCCTTTCCATATCCTCAGCATACATACAGCAGAGAGATATGGCACATAATTTTTATACCAAACGTGTTGGAATGGTGAAATTCTGTCTGATTGGTTTGTGCCATCAAAACTTTGGGGATGAAATATGGATTCCTATAGGCAGGAAGGTAGGCATAGCTGTAATATCATCGAGTTCCGTGGAGGGAATTATTCATGGGGCTCCGACAGGGAGACACACGGTGTTCCCACGGCGCGGTCATAAAACTTTCATTGAGCCCAAAGAGTAAAAAGAGGAAATTACTCAGCTGGTGTCCGCGCGGAAATTGTAATAGGAACAGACTGCTTGTCCTATTCTCCTGTACTTTTATTTACTAACACCGGCTTCGAAACTTCAGCCCATTTTTATGTCTTTCCTCATGAGGTGCAACATAATATACCAGTAAATTTTTTTTTGTAATGAGTCGCTGGAGTTATCTTAAATATTCCGTAAGGAATTACTTTTACTAATAAATTTTAAAGGTTTCTGTCGATGGTATGTTACTATATAGATTTTTTTTATGGACTTGGCTTATCGTAGAATTTTACGTGACGAACACATTTCCAGACTAAACTTACAAGTCGACAGGAAGTAACATCTCAGACAATTTTGATCAGGTACCTACCGAATTGGGTGCAAAAGAAAGAACTGTTATCAGTATTAATCGTGTAAGCGTTAAGGAGAGATCTTTCAGAATAAATTCAGTAGGTGATTCCTTATCCTCTCACCTAAAAACTCACTCCGAAGAGTTGGGGGAGTTTTTTTTTTATACAGGACTGCTAGACAAATGACAAAACTTAAATGCCAGTAACTTTAAAATTACTTTCATACATGGTCTACACAACACATTTCTGTCAATAATAATTTTACCTTGTACCCTGAAGTCCAAATCACACTTCATGTCTAAGACAGTGTTTGGAATTCAGCATAAACCGATGCAAGTATTCTAATTCAGTTTAAGACTTAAAACCCGGCACTGTGTTGCAAAGTCAATTTAGTGCTTTACTGGTGGAGGCTTCGTGAAAAAATGCATAATTTGTAATTTAATTTCCCTGTAACGCAGCAATAAACCCACATACAAAGCTGAAAAAATTTAAGCCAACTCGTAATTTCCATTCCCAATTCCATTCACACATTCTGAGAGAAAGAGAATATTGAAACAGTTGATATCTGTAAGCTCATAGCGTTATCCGTCGAAAGGAAACTAAATACATATTGACGCAAATTAACTGTTTTGTGTCATACAACCTGGAAATTGATATAGGGGTATTGTCTAAAAGGTAGTCTTGCGTTAAATACTACATTTGTATTCATTTCAACGATTGTGTTTCCTCCCAACAGGTCCGCTCAGATACCAGTTTTGTTAAAAAAATACGTAAGGTTTAAGACTGAGGCTAAAGTAAGTTTCTTTGAAATCCTTAATTTCATAGGGCAAATGGAATGCTCATTAGCAGTTGGCCCGTGTACCTACTCTACTTAGTTTCACTATAGGTCTATAAATGTTATTTTGGACAATTCCTAGGAACGGAGGTATAATTCTCCAACACAGCTCTTTCATCTTATGCGTATTGGACCGTGCATCATCTTGATATTTGAATAAAGGTAGACCAACTTGATGACACTTGCTTTATTATGCAGGCTGAACCAGTGGTTCAGCCTGCACTCGGATACCACATCACCAACAGCCAATCCCGCTATATAACACCAACACGCCTCAAGTCAGCACAATACAGCCTACACAACACAACAAGTACTCGCAAGCTCCTGAAGATGGATGTATTAATATCCGAAACATGTTGAGCAATAAATTGACATAATAAAGCAAGTGTCATCAAGTTGGTCTACCATTATTCAAACAGCTCTTTCATATTTGGCTGTGCTTCCGTCTTCATTAGGCCCTGATTTAAACTTTAAGAGAAATTTCGTTAACTGGTATCGAAACAGAATTTTTTGAAATACTTAGCTAGTAGGGTAACCACTACTTCCGAAATGTCGTTTATGACAAATACAACTCGGATGATAGGCAGTGTCCAACATAATATTAACGTACTGTAGATCTTTAAATTGTGTACCGTGCATGCCACGTTAGACGGTTAAGGACATTGTTTATAGATTATTTAACGACGTTTCTTTCACCGCGAGATACGATCAACTTCGAAACACGCTAGACTAGGTTTGGGTATGCATACTAGCGTAAAAAGAGACAATGTTCTATTGTATGGTACTGCTCTCGAATTCTCTTGTTAGGGCAGATGAATTCTCTTTTCTGACAAACAGTGGGAGCTGTAAATTCTGAAGAATGGACATAAGACAATATTTAGGTTCACAGTTTGTGTCTCCGTAATTATTCGTCTTCGATTGTAATTGCTGTCATGTATGAACCCATAATAATTTTTGAATTTATCTGCTTTGGCTTCATCATGACTGCCGTTTTACATCTCGTTCGTACAGCAACATTGACAGAATATGGTATCCATTTCAGTCACTGTAGTTTAAATCATCATACTTTAGTGAGATCTGCGATTTCTGATGCGTTGAAATTTGGATTGATATCTTTTGGGCTTCGACACCATGTGGCCTCTCCAGTAGTTAACAAATTTCGGAAGAATCTTGTTCCTGAAAATGGACGTAGAATTCCACCGAAACATTATGACCCGCCTATCACGCTGCACAAGGTCATAGTGCAAACCATAAAAGTCTAAGTGTAAAATACTTGTGTTAAAAGCAAATAATCGCAAATGAACGTATCTGAAGACTTCACAGCATCACTGCCGGCAGATGCAGCAACACCATATTTTAATTCTTCAGACAAATATCACTGCACACGTCTGCTACAGAAGGTGCTTTAACGTAGGTTTACACTCAGCGCATCGTTTAGCTAGAAGTGTACCATATTGGGTCGTATTATACTTGTACATTTCGTAATTTATTCTGTCTGTCTGACTTTTATAACCTAATTCGTGGAAATAAAAGTGTTTACCCATCAATGCAAATATACTCAGTCGCAATACAACTTTACAGATAAAACCAGCTACATGTTTCGGCTAATAACGATAGCTATCATCAGACTGATCACAAAAATATAAAAAGCATTTACAGCTTAATTTATGGGTATATACATGGAACTTACAAACGTAGTGTAAAATATGCAGCTTCAGACACAATATTTTCAAATTTTATGAAAAATTCTAACGCATAATTTATGAAATTTAAATAATTGTAAATGTTTCTAAGATATAATAATGATGATGATAATAATAATAATAATAATAACTTAGTATTTCTAAAGATTCAAATTTTGGTAGCCTAGGAGAATTTTGTAGAGATGGCTGGTGTGTGTGTGTGTATATATATCTTTTGTACTCTTTCAATGGCAGTACGTTGGAACGTGGTTAAACTTGTTCGAGAAGCTTAGAATAAATTAAGTTGTTTGTGCTATGTATATAAAACCTTACATGATACTAATATTTTAGTAATGAAATTTAATAAATTTAATATATTCAATAGCTCTGATATTAATAAAATGAAAGGATTTGAATTAATTTAAAATAAAGGTAGACTGAAAACTTACGTGTAGGTAAAACTTTATGTCGGTTCATGAAATGTTCTAAAAATTAACTTCCTCTATCACTTAAGAGACTTTTAAGTTTTGACGTTACTGAATTCATGTATTTTTGGAATGTCGCTAGTGTACATTTTATTTCCTTTTATTCACTTCATTCTACATATGTAGGTTCTGTTTGTTTATTTGTTTGATGTCTGGAAATATGTCGGTCTCTCTTCTATTTAACGGAAAATAATGTGGGTCCCAGTTACTTACGACAGCATCACGAAATGTCAACAATAATTATAAAGGAAAGCATGCTTCCGTTCGTATTACAGCGTCAAACATTGTTGTAAAAATGTTTAACCGAACGTCATATAGCAACACCGTTTGTACGGTGTATGTCTTAATGCTACTTGAAGGGGCTGGTGTCAGGTGTTAGGCTACATAGAATTGCAGTGTGGGTTCAGAGAACAAAATGAAAATAAACTTATATAGAACAGTACACCCAATAAACAAAAGAGAGATTATCTTCGGCTGGACAAGTATCCCTATATAATTAATAGAAAGCTTACTATTTTGCCTGTCCTAGAAATTTCCAAGTTCTCAATGTGCATTTACAGTAAAATCGTAACACCATAGTGCTCCTCGAGGTTCGTAAATGTACAAGACGGAATGAATGATGGATTATATGTGTAAACCTTGTTTACAGATTGGATGTGCCGAATTTTCTCTTAATTTCAACGGGTATTTTACTCGTTACTGTTATCAGTTTGCATATAACGTGACTACAAAATTTCTTCGAGGGTTCCTTACAGTTAATTACTTTATGATGTTCTAACATCTGAAACACACCATTCATGTTAAGAAAGTTAATTTTCTAAGCTCCTCTTTCAAATGATTTAATTTAATTTAATTTGGTTTGTTGTGGTTTGGTTTACAGTCATCCCTAGAGCAAGCTCGTTGCATGAGAGCAACACTCAGAGGCAATGTACGTGGGTCAGGTCTTGATACAAGGTGAATTCTACGCTATAGAAACACTTCATTCACCTCACGAAACTTAATTAATTTCGTCATAGCGTGCTAGCGACCTGTACACAGTATATTACCTGGTTAATACGTAAGTTGCAAATTGTTGAGGACAATTTTCATCTCACTGCTTCAGCCAATCCCTCATTCAGCTACGTTTTTTGTACCAGTAATATAAATTCTGAATATTGAACAGGTGAAGTAGATATTTACTTGGTATTTCAGACTTTACAAAGAGTTTTCAAGGGTGGAAATTATCACTTTTAAGCGCAAAATTAATTTAAATTACATTTAAAGATGAACATCTACCGTACAGAAAACATAAAACACAGCACGCTTCCATTAAAAAGAAGAAAGAGCTAATGCTATTTAAGAAAGTAAATGCTGTTATTGTGTGTAGTGCGAATCATAAGAGACACACACAAGCACACTCTAGGAAAAGTGCAAAGTTTTAAACGTTACTGAAATTAGTAGAATATTTTTTTAATTATTGTAATTTAAAGAAAGAATGGTAAATATCACGACCGAGTTTCTTTACGTTGTCTATTACGTACATTTTTTACACCAGTGAACTCAGTTTGTTTCACAACCCAAATTACCGATGTTAAATATATATAAATATTAAAATCGTATCGCCTACATATTCCGCTACAAGCCTACCATCTTCGGGGACAACAATATGACTTTTAAAAAACAATTTCCAACGATAAGCGGTTATTTACCAGGTTCTCCAGTCTTCAGTGGCAACGTTGTTGATGTTAAGTATGAAAGATACAACTTATTCAGGTCTTTGATAAAGCATAGTTAAAATATGATTAAAATATTTCTTAAGTAATGAAGTATAATATACACAAAGCAGAATACTACAATATCCTGATGCCACTGACACATGACACAGCAAAAGAACAACGACCCGATCCACTTTGGACTGAGATACCCACCACAGACCTGAACATACGGTGCCACTTTACTAGACGTTTCCACTAACAAACGCAGTAACAGCAATTCCACTACGTTTATATCATATTTAATTATGTAAGAAATGTTTTATCAAATTTTAACTAAGTTTTTGAAGACCTGTAAAATTTGTACGCTTATATTTAATGAATATATACAACGAAGCTACTTAAGATTGAAGAATCTTGTAAATAACAGCTAACAATTGGCAACTGGCTTCTGACACTGACATTGCTTTCCATGAATTGTACACTTGTACCGGGACATGTCGGAGGTATGCTTTTAATATTTATACATAATTAACATTGTTCATTTGTTTGGTGAAATAAACTGAGTACATTGATCCTGACGAAGATTTAAATTATATTTTGTTGCGTTCCATATTCTTGAATTAGTGTTATAATCTGTGCTGCATGAACTGGCAGTATTAGATAAATAAGGTAAAGACATCTTTCTGCTTAATGACACAACATATCATTAAAATGTATGGCGGCGCGGAAGTACAAATCCACGCATTTCTAACAACGCTTTAGGTGGAGGTAAATGGTCAGCTTTATTTCTGCGCGTTGTGCCCCACGTACTCACTGGACAGGTCATTGTGTTAAATCCTTAATGTGTCTGGACGTTCTGGTTGAGACAAAAAGTCATACTTTCTTGGAAGTTGAAGTACGAATTCCTGGTCATCAAGAACTTGGTCTAGTCACTACTCTGAATGAACCATCCAGGTTTCTAACACTATCGGAATGGAATTAAATTGGGACATAAGAATTTGAGTATTTCCGTTTATGAGAATTTTCCAAATTGATTTCTTCTCATCAGGTTTCCTGTTAAAACTGTGTGTTTTTCACCTTTCGCTTTTAAAATATTCCTTGACGTGATTGTCGTCATGATGTGCGGCGATAAGTGTAACCTATGAAGCCTTGTACGACGCGATTTTCCTCAAAGGCCTTTCAATTTCCTTCCATTCGGTCCAAATATTTTTCTTAGCGCTCCGTTTCATACACCCTAAACAAATATTCTTCCTATTGTGTAAGAACAAGTAACGTACCAATAGAAAGCATTTAATATTGTATTTAATTTTAAACTGTCGTTTTTAGGTACGAGGCTGGAAAGTAGAAGATTATGAATTGTAGGGTAGCAACAGTTCTAAGAATTCATTATGCCCCTAACGTATTCGTGAATGTAACTTTAGCTTTCTAGCGTCATTCCCAGGTACATGAACTTCGCCAAACTTTCTAAGAATTTCGTTTGCAGTTTATTTAAAGGGGCTTTCACTTACTTAAAATTCACGGCGTCGAGTTTTGGAATGATCTAGAGAATAATGAAATGCAAAGGATGCGAGAAGACGAGGACGCAACCAAATCGAGGTTCTTTCCCGGTACATGCCGGGAGAAACCGAACAATAAGGATAAACCCCACTTGACAGTACCGAGATTCGAAGTATCTACCTCCTGTGCGTTTTTCCTTGAGATGGGAAATAACGGAAACCTGTCTTTAGCGGAAATATTTTAAGAGTCCCGAAGATGTGAAATCCCGAAAATCCAAACTTCAAGTACCCGTACAGAAAGGAACCTGTCGACAAAGAAAAAATCCGATCCCTTGCCGTTCCATTAGACGGAGGTTCAATGTACATGTGTCTCTGCTCTGCGCACGTTTTTACACAGGTCCTGTCTAGTACCTAGCTGAACTGCTCTCTTATTATCCCTCTAAAGTAAAGTTGTCCCTGTGCAGTCCATAAAAACGTGTGTCGTAATGGAGGTACAGCTCCACTCGTTCCTAATTTTGGTACTAGATGAAGGGCTGTCACCTTCATTCTCTGGCCGTTTTATCTCACATAAAAGGAGTTTGGGTGGGCCCCATAACTAGTCTGGTCCTTTTGTTCTTTTCCTTAAGTGTGTTCCTTTAAGAAGCTGACAGTTGTTAAGATTCCACGGCACAAGTAACGAACGAACGAATGAGCAAAGAACACTGGTGGAATGATTTGGACATGGGAAAAAAGCAGTGTTCGGAGGAAAAACCCGACCCCAGTGCCATTTTGCCTAACACATATCCCACATGATTGGACAGGAATTGAACCCGGGCCTCCTAGGTGAGAAACCGGCGAATAGCCGCCAGAGCTGTGGCAAGACCTGGATACTGACAAGTAGACAAAAAAATCTACTGGCATTGTCAGGAAGCAAACCACGATTCTTCGATGGTCCAGCCCGTAACCTAGTGAACTACACGTAATGTTAACACAGCTCCTTTCGTGATGTTAAGAAAATAAGTCATTAATATTTGCTGCTGCTGAATATTCAAACGAGCGCAGTATTTCTGGATTCACACAAATTGTGAGACTGCAGACAAGTTTCTCTCATCGTGTCCACGCACATGGGTGACCCCTGAAGTAGTACGGTTTGGGTGGGGATCTGTATGAAGCACTGAGGTCGGGTATAAATTGGTTGGTTTACCGCACTCATTCATGCTTAACGGCTACGGGGTTGGCCAGGTGGTGGACGCAGAACGTCATATGACATTGCGGTACGCAGATGTCAACATGTTTGGACGACCAATAGTATATCACTTCGGTAGAGTTTATAAATTATTTTAGTATTTACCCACACGTGCAATGTCGACTGCTTGCGTGTGAGCCACACGATAATTGCTGTTTGCGTTAAAGAAGATCTGGAGGACATTATGGGATTTTTTTATATCTTACTTCGTTTATTTTATTCAGTAAATCAGACTAACGTTGGAGGAAGAATACGAACGAATATTTATTAGTTGAGTTAACAATGCAGCATTACTAACAGCCTGCTAAATCGTTATCGTGCAGTGAGCAGCCCTTAAGGAATTGTCCATTAATGTAAACTTTTGAGCGCAGCGTCGACATATTTCTTGTCATTTACAATACTACTCACTCTGTCTCTCCTCCAGAACGGCGGTGAATGATGAATTGCATGGAATTTGGAAGGGAAAGACTGAGAAAATGAACGAATAACTTCAGTCAGCATAACCCGTGTCCTGACATATTAAACCCCTAACCGTTAGATACGAGTCTGAAGTGTTGCCGCTGCACCAGACTGCTCGGTTAGGTCAATCATGACACAGGCCTAATTGACAACTGTGTTAATTCATTCTCGATGAACTGCTAGACGAGGCCGAGGAGAATACCTGAACTCAAAGGAAAGCATGGGAATGATTGGTACAGAAATCTTAATATCAGAAGCCTCGTAATTATTACTCTTTACTCAATATGGGATGAATAAATGAAGGAACATAACAAGTGTGGAGCTTGTGGTACGTAGCAATAGGATGCCAGTTCATGCCAAACATTTGTAGAAGAAAGTGAAATGAAAAGACAGCTTGGAAGCGTAAATATGTACTGGATGTTAATATTAAAATGAATCTTACGCAATGAATGTGCATTGTGGAGTGGATTCGTCAGTCAAGTGAGAGTTACTCCGGAAAGCAGTACATTCGGGCTTCATAAAAGACGCTGCATTACATATTCAGTGACTACGCTTCGATAAGGGCACTTTAAATGTTATTTAAATATATCATGAGTAGATATGATATTCTAATTCATAAGTGTCTACAACACTGCAACCATATATTATTCTCATTCATAAGTGTCTACAATATTGCAACCAAACACTGCTAATATTTTAACTGTTTTGTAAAGAAATGGTTGTTGTTTAATATAAGAATCGCGCGGAAAAAATATAAAAAATATTTTACTTCGAACCAGACAGCCAAATATTAACTGTGGTACTTGAAAGAGTTAAGAGGGGACGATATAAAAATATTTCGAAGTTTTGTTAGTACCTGCAAAAAAAACCATGCATCGATTATAGAGTTAATTTTGGTTAAGGACTTTTGTGCAAATTGCCGTTTTTATTCGGAAAACAAGTGGAACTAATACGTACTCGCTTTAGAAAAAATCTGGAGTTTTCTAACGTTAAACATGTTAGTATGTGACAAGGAATGTAAGAGATTTTTGATAATTTTGACACATTCTTTTTTAAAAATTAATAAACAAGTAATTGCACTGTTAATTTAAATTTCAACACATTTCAATATATTTATTTTTGGTAAAATTAAGAAAAGTATTCTGATTCATTTTTGGTTTGCAAATAAAGCTACAAGGCACAAAAACGATAATAAGCTTATGTTCTGTCCAGGATGATTCATTTTCAAAACGTTCTCGCTGAACTGGAACTCTTGAAGCTGCAGACATGTGTTGTTCCATGAACGTCAATCATTCTCCAATTAATTTCAAAGTATTGGGTGTGCTGTGTGTTACTTTAAACACACACATACCCGAAAAATTCAACTCATGCAGATAATTATACTCCAAATTCCAATTACAGCCCGTCATAATGTATAACGTGTGGATATCGTATCATAATGCACAAAGTGACTGGGACAGGAACTACTGATCCAACAATTCGCTCTAAGACACACAAATAAAGTGTACTTACGAATCAGTTCATAATCCAAGCTTCAATTAAATATGTCAGTCCCCCCCCCCCCCCCCAAGATATCAGTCACCATCTGCACTCAAAGGCCGGTTAAGTATGTCTTCATAATAGAAGTTATGCTTTTCAGGAATTTGGTACACTAATTGTCAATTATCGCAAAAGTTTCTGTGTTCCTTCAGATTATACAGGCTCTACTGGGTATTTATATTTCTATCAGACTTGCTGTTGTTCCAGGTTCAACTTATGTATCACATAGCTGTCTCTAAGATTCAAGCATTAAACGTGTTTCATATATTGTTAGAGCATTGAAAACTAATGATATAAGACATGTGAAAAAGCATATGTTTGGTCTCGTGGCACACCGCGACTGCTTCATTCAGAAAAAAAATTTCTCTTGGAAAAACAATGGCCTGAGGCCTTGATAACGCTTCGATATTCTACAGTTTGTACAATGAAGTTTCTCGCTTGGTTGTAATTTATTATAACCCAATCATACGTCCTAACTTTAATAATGACAGCAGCAATTTTAGTGTTGCTTACTAAGTCTGTAAGCAAAGGGCTCATTCACTGTGCAAAGACGTGTTTAACGGTAGTGTGATTGCGGCCAAGACCCAATTGCTCTAGATAAACCTAAGAAGTCAAAACTAATTACAGAAGAACCACAATTCGCCAAGAGAATAATAAAGAAACTGTTAGTTATATATGTCAGTAAAAATAACAGAAAAACTGAGGATAATCAACATCACCATCCGTCATGAGTTAGGCCTTAACAGACCTGTTTCGGTTTCATCTAATAATCTCTTCAAAGGTCCTCCCGTCGTCTTCGCCAATTTGGTGTGAAAGAAAATTAAGATATTTTAGATTGTCAGATATTTCATTGTTGATGAAATGCAAAATGAGAGATGCTACTTCTTTTGGGCTCAGTCAAACGAGAAATAAAAGATGTCAGTGACACGTGCTGTGTGCTCGGAAATCGATGCTAAGCAGCCTTTACACAACACAGGAATGGAGGTAACGAGTGTAGGTAGTTTCAGTTGCTGACGGACTGCCTGCCACATACATTGCGGCACACGTCGTGACTCACTTTAACCAAAGAGTGGCACGTGTCGCTTCAGAACAGGTATTCACTTTTAAAAGCAATGAGCAGGAAACCTAAACGTTATAGAATATAGCCTGTGTATTTTAGACAGTTTACTAAACTATGTGTACAGGTGCAGCTAGGCCTTCCTTCGTTTCTTTTCCTACTATTATCTTTCCCTGCTAGTGCCGCACTGAAACTTCGAGCTTTATTTCCAACTCAGTCTATATACATCAGATGTGACCTTCATTCGCCAGATATTGGGTCCATGCGATACGAACGCCAACAGACTTCAACCACACAAAACGACTAGACGTGAAAATACGCAACAGCAACGCCACCTACATCTATTTCTGCACACGTCCAGCCCTTTTGTGAAACATCATGAACGGATCCCTTAGTTCCATTCCACCGTAAATTTGGTGGCTACAAATAGATACAAGCTCATTCAAAGCGATAGCGCTGTAAACGTGCTGTTGACTTACATTCATCTGAATTTCATCACTCCTGTATTGATCTTGTACAAGCACTGTACAAGCACTGTACAAGCACTGTACAAGCACTGTACAAGCACTAAATTACGAAAATACCTAGGGTGTAAGTAATTATATAAAACATTAAACTTACTTCATACGTTAGCAGTTTAAGGATTACTAGTCAAACAATTGCTCTAGATAAACCTAAGAAGTCAAAACTAAGCACAGGAGAACCACAATTCGCCAAGAGAATAATAAAGGAAATGTTAAGAATAATTACGTGTCTGTCTGTCAGTAAAAATAACAGAAAAAATGAGGATAATCAACATCATAATCCGCCACGAGTTAGGCCTTAACAGACCTGTTTCGGTCTCAACTCATAGTCTCTTCAAAGGTCCGTCGTCTTCGCCAGTTTGGTCTGTAATTCAGTATCATAATTTGGCATCCTGTTGTTGTTCGTTACAATGAAGTTAATAATGAAGACAAACTGGAATATTTAAGAGTGTAGTTCATTTAAGGACTATAAAAGTAAAGGTAAAGTGATCTCGTTACAGGCCCGGTGTGGCCCAGAGATTGGGTTGAGGTATAGCTCTACTCTTCCATGACCGCGGCATTAGAAGGGGGTGAGTGGTCAGCAGCACGCCCCGGCCGCACTTTACTCCCGGGAAAGACCCGGTACTCATTTTACAGGAGGATGTGTGGGCCCAAGGGCCGGTCTGGACGGGTGGAAAATCTCGTCCCACCGGGATTCGATCACGGACCGTCCAGCCTGTAGTAAGTATTTAAGGACTATAAGGAACCATAAACTGTCTAATAATCAAATGATAATGAATAAAATTTAAAGAGGATGTAGAAGGAAAGGGCCACCGACTAATTTTAGGTAATGATGTAAACACAGAAAAACGATTTTCACTTTGGCAATTGTGGAGCAGAGTGGGGAAGTCAGATGTTTGTGACCAGTAATTGGTGTATTTCATTTGTCAAAATACTGGGCTTAAGCTCAGTTGTGTCTTGTTCCTGCCTGTTACTACAGATTCTTCTATTTTGCGCTGCATTCTATCTGGTTACAAGTGTGCTTAAATTTGTATTTACGCTTGTTACAAAATTCACACCTAGCAAATAGCGACCACTGTAGAGTGATAGATTCGGTGACAGAGCCTTTTCTGTTTGACAGGATCTAAGTTTTCTTCGCAAAGACGGACCTTACGCTGTTAAAACTCCAGGCCGTTCAGAGTCGACAAGCGTCTTCCACAAAGAAATGAGAAAAATGACAAAAGTCTTAGTGAGGTTAGTTGGTCTTCCATTCGAGATGCTAACCAAGGTACTTTTCAAATACAAATCAGAAGCACCACCATATGAGCTAATCTGTTTGGCACGAGAAAAAATGTAAAAAAAGATAGTTGTATTACGCAGGCCAATAAAATATATTCTGAAGACTAAGTTAAATAAGACTCGTTGCCCTTTTCCCGTACATGGACTTATACACCCTAATTCAATGTTAATAAAAATCCAACCAGATGCTAGAGTATGCAGATATTTATTCACTGCAAAGTCACTCTACATGTTTCGGGTGTCACAGCATCCATCATCAGGAGTACTAAAAACTGTAACCGCAACCTCCGGTACAGGTCATAATACTGGTACAGGTACTGCCCTCCAACGTGGCCTCATCAGGCCACGTTGGAGGGCAGTAGCTGTACCGGAGGCTGCGGTTTCAGTTTTTAGTACTCCTGATGATGGGTGCTGTGACACCCGAAACATGTAGAGTGACTTT
>Ga0136643_10009220_pt1 | contig 14502 bp, 6 predicted proteins | sample TergutLab28metaG_FD_96883 | JGI IMG/M metagenome (GOLD analysis project Ga0136643, IMG submission 96883) | Labiotermes labralis P1 segment gut microbial communities from Petit-Saut dam, French Guiana - Lab288 P1 (version 3) (version 3) | ecosystem: Host-associated > Arthropoda: Insects >... | reverse complement strand
TTGTTTTAATCCACTCTGCTGGGATGCGAAAGCGCCTGTATATTGTGCACATTTACACTACTTGTTTATCGCTGCTATCATGTCCTTATATTACGGTATGTGGCAGAAATGAACTGATTAAAAATGTTGAAGAAAAATGTAGAAGTATAGTTGTGAGAGCCTGGACAACTGCATATTGAGAAACTTCAGATTTTGTACTTTCCAGGAGGTGGATTATTAAATCAAGCAGCCTCAATGGGTGGAATATGTAGCATGCAAGTTTAGGATGCTGTCTGCAGAATTTTATTAGGAGACAATTGAATAAGACACGTAGCAGAACTAGGAATTAGTGGGAGAATGATATTTAAAATTATTCTTAAAGAAGTAGGTTGTGGTGTTGTGGACTGGATTGATGCACTTATGGGTAGAATTTGGTGGTGCGCTCTTTTGTGTAAGGAAATGAACCTTCGGATTATATAACCAGCAGGGAATATATTGAGAGGCTATGGAATTGTTAGCTACTCAAGATGGACCGTGCTCAATTGCAGCCAGTTTGTTTCTCCAGGCTGTGTGCAGTGTGTAATATAATTCATCATTCAAGTCTGAGTGAACGTAAGGTGACTGAAGGCGTTGACCGTTCTGACTTGTAAATCAAAAGTACTTTTCTGTCCTCTGGCACAGCAGGCATATTTGGACAAAACCCCTCATTCTCGAAGTTTCTAGATCACACACCCAGTAGGACTCCTCTAAACGAGTGATCTGTTAGACGCAGAATCCGCTGCCTGCACACCACACTACAAACACAATAATCGAACATCCATGCACTCAGCGGGATTCGAAACCGCGATCCCATCAATCGATCGCCCACATAACTACGCCTTAAATCGCGCGACCACAAGTACTTTCTATGGACACAATTTTGTTACTCAAGAGCTAAAGTATGTGGAGGATTAAAAAAAATTTTATTCGGTTTACGAAGCACAGCGCGTTGTCACATGCTTTACCAAGATTTTGTTTGGAATGTGACGTATCGATCATTATATCCGCTTACCCGAGGCTTCTTAAGATTGCGATGGATCTCTTTCCATACAAATGTTCAGTGTTTCAACCCGGGATAAAACCGCGTCCTTCCAAATTCTCTCCTGTTTATTTTTCACTAAACTGTTTATAAGACGGCGCATATTCTGAGCTGCTGGCAACGTCGTTAAATAAACAATAAAAAATAACTCACATGATGTCCCAAGTTCTGTAAATGTGAAACTTTCATGTAGCAATACGTACGTGTATACTGCATGTATTATTACAGACAGCCACTAATAACTGACTTACGGTAAATTGCGTGTTCCTATGACGTATGTTCCGGAACGCTGATCGAACTGTTCAGAACAATACGTAGTTGTGATAATTTTAGACGAATTCAGAAGAAAATATTTTAGTCATTTCATGCTACAGTCTTTGTATAAAAAATCAGCAAATTTTTAATGACAATATTATTTTACGGCTAGAAGTTTCAAATACGTGACACTATCATTCATGGCTCTTTTATATTTTTCCGCCTGAGACGTATGGTCTATGCCGTTGGGACTGTAGCCTATTTGCATTAATGTGTGACATCTAATTTAAAATGATGAAATCAGTCCTACTCCGATTTATCTCTAAGCTTTCCCACAGGGTTTCTTTCTCCGAGACAAAATCCCATTATTTTTGGGGGGGATAAAGACGGAACTAGAGTTAATGAATCTTTAAAAAATGTCGAAGCCGATACAAATTGATGCCAGGTCAGTTAGTAAAGACGTTACTATAGAATTGCAAGTTTTACAGTGAACACGGAAGATTTCATTTCGAACAATTTTAGAAACTCAGTTCATAATAAAGTTGTTTACAGTGATTGTCATGTACAGGTTACCAACTCGTTAACTGGCTTTTGGGCCACTCTGTAGATTGAAACCGGAAACTCAGAGACACCACTTTGTTTGAAGATGTAAATAAATGTTCGTTTTTACCTCTATAAATGTTTACAAAACAAATAAAATAGAAATTACTGAAATCAATGATTTACACATTACATGCTTACGTGGCCTGTTTGTTTTAAACGCATGAATTTCCTTTGAAATAATGTTACGCTAAGGACAAATTTTATGATAACTAATTTGCTATTTTTTGTTATTTTTATTTTTGTGTGCAAATGTTACACAATATATCTTTGGGAGCGAGATTAACGCGGGTATATGACGTTATAGCGTTTCTCCTTTGTCTGAAGTTAGCGTGGCTTCAGTTGGGTGGCATCAGGTACCAGTCGGTGCGTGGTATCCACAGGGGATGCAAGCAGACAGCACGTCTCGTTACACTTGTGATATTATCAACAAAGGGTGATAAGTCTTGGCTGCATAGGGCGATAATTACATTTCAATCCTCATAAGGAGTGTTTGTTCGAGTACCTTTATCAACAATAACAAGGTGTTACTAACATTAGTTCAACGAACAGTGTCAAATGAACTTTCGTGTGCAAATGTTGTGCAACATAATACTACATTATAAAACATTAAACTCAGTTAATAACTTGGTATTATAGGATAAACTTATTATTTCAATGGGCAATTCAACAAGTTTAAGAGTTAATACAATTGGGCAAACAGTACTGTTACATTATTCTTGTGTGTGGTGAACAGTGCACTATTAACTTGAACAACAAGAAGTAAACTTACTATACAAGCAATTTATTGACATTAAGAGTGATATAGTGATTGTGCTAACATATCTTACTTTAATTTGTGGCGTTCTTTTAATAATAATTCATAATCTTTAATGAACCAGCAAGTACTGACAAACAAAAACCCTGTTTGTAGTTGTATGTTCCTCGAGCCAGACGAGGCGACAAATAGTTAAAACTTTTATTTTGAAGTTAATAATAATTTATATGTTTATCTGTGGGTCGGGACAGCTCGGTTGATATAGTGACTGGCTACGGGCTGGACGGTCCTGGTATCGGATCCCGAAGAGTGCGAGATTTTCCACACTCGTCCAGACCGACTCTGGGGTCCACTCAGCCTCCCCTAAAATGGGTACCGTTTCTCTTTACTGGGATAAAGCGGTCGGGACGTGGCTTTGGCCACTCACCTCCATTTGGTGCCGAGGTTAAGGAGGGCCTTCATGTCCTGTTATAAGTTGCACTGTACTTTTACTTTACCTTTTATATGGCCGTATAAGTACTGCATTCTGATTTTAATTCTCATTGATCTGGACTCCAGCACGTTTCATTTGTTTTTCTTCATAAAGTAACTAAACGTGGCAGATTTGTGTAAAAATGCAAACGGACCTAAATTAAACAATGACCTAATTTCTTAAATTGTGAAGATTACTAATACATGACATAGTGTTCGTCGTGTTTTTTTATATTTGGACTGACATTTATAAAGATAAAAAGAATATAGACTAGTTTTCCTCTTATTGTATTGTTTCTCTCCCTGGCTAATATTTGTGGTTGAATTTACTTAAAATTTCTTAATAATTTACACTTAATTTCAATCTGTTATTTTCTAAATAAAAATAATTTCACTGAGATCTGGAAGTGAATGTACAGGCTAAATATACCTCTGTTTTACAGGATCTGTATACTACAAAATTTTTGTAATAATGCATTATGGTAGTGCCTGAAATTAATATTAACTCCTCTGTGATGTTACATTTAATAAATATTTTGTTATGAGATTTAAATATTTAAATATTTAAATATTAATTTCACAACTGGTTGCACAGCTTGACTATTGTTCTATAAGTATCAGGAGCATATGTAAACATGAATATAAATCGTACGCAATTTTCTTCACATAACCTCTGCTCCTAACATTCTGTGATATTTGCTTTCAGAGAGATTCTCTTGATTTATATTTTCCCTTGAAGGCAAGCAGCTCTGATTCACAAACATTAAAGATTACAGTGCCCTACTAAGGTCTTTATTTTGCAATATAAAAGCATGTGAATGTGTGTCTAATATGAGGATTGTCTCGTATTAGTACTGAAGAAATTGTGGAAAATCCTTGTTCCATTTTCTATCTTCTTGTTCTTTTTCCATCATTGCCAGGTTTGCTGCACGACATAACAGCAAGCTAGCCTTACCAGCTGAGTAAATAATAGACTATTAATAAAGAATTCCCTCATTTATGAAACTTAAATACGAGTATTTATCGTAAAGTTAACAAGAGACACCCACCAATTTATATGCTAAACTATATTAATTTGGTTCACCTCTCTACATCCTGCTTCTTTATACTTCATTTAAAATCATTACCACATCTAGATCTAGATCTCCCAAGTGGTGCGTTTTTAAGTTACCTGAACATTTTTTTTATTTCATTTTTCCTCCATGTATTTCAAATCTTCTCTCCATCTCTTGCATTTTTATTTCGTCATCCTTATATTTGGTGTAGAGTAAAATCTAGTCACTCAATACTTACACCTCTTAAGGTTGCAAGATGCATTCTCAGGTTCTGTCCTGTCATTTTTGTCCTTAATTTACTACATATAGTTACAAAATTTACTTATAATATTACGTCTAAACAATCTCGGCAGTTACTCGTTTCTTCGTGAGGAAATCTACTTAGCCTCTGCTTGTGTCGTCGCTTTGTGCTTTCGCAGCGTTGTTTTGTTGGACGACTAGTTTCGTGTGCGGCGCTCTATTGCGGGCTAACTCTTTAAATGGTACGGTGTTTTATGAAGCCATTATTTCCTTAAATGATAACATGTTTTGTTAAATGATTAGTTTATTTAGCAGTGTATTGGTTTAGTAAGTTGTTGGTTTCGTGAGTGGCTTGGTGTTTTGTTAAATGATTAATTTCCTATATGACGTGCCATGTTCCTACGTGGTAAGTTTCTTAAATTGTGTAATGATGTACTGCATGTGTATTTTCATTAGTGATGTGGTGTTTTATGACACGAATAATTTCTTGCTAGGCGTGTTATCACCACTTCTCTCTTGGACTCACTACTCGTTCATCCGTTTCAGGACTGTGAAGTAGGCGTAGACTTTGTTTCCGATCTGAAAATTTCAAGATATTACGTGAAAACTTTCGTCACCATTGTCTGTCTGAGCCTGGAATCTTCAGGTCGTTACTGGAGTGAAGAAACTTGGAGTAGGCGTACACAAATTTTTAAATTTACTTGCTTGTAATTTTGAGCAACCCTTTTTTATTTTCCATACTTTTCAGATAGAATACTGTCTCTGCATTATTCCACACCAATCTGCTTGCTAACGAGATAATTTGTTTAATGAGTGTTTAAGTGTGCTGAATGATCGTGGCATTTAAATTAGAATAATAATAACTGGGCCACTGGCTACAAAGAGGGGAGCTCTTAGTTTGGAGGAACCTATGTATGAAGGTGTGTGTAAAGGAGTTTGAGGTTTGCACGGCTGTCAAATGACTATTGTGGTCTTTGTGTCATGACACCGTGTAGGCTGGGATATTGGTTCCAACGTTTGGGAAGAAGTGTCTGCCTTCGACTTATATCCTGAACATGCGGTCTCCGGTTCTACTAGGACGATGGAGAAAGCAGGTTCGCTTGAAACGTCGGTAGCCTCGTGTAAAATACACGGTACTTCAGTTTAAGACAGAAAGACACAACCTGTGTGTATATACAGACGCTCCCCAACTTACGTAAGGGTTTCTGTTCGTCGGCATTGTTTTTAAGTCGGAAATACGGTACATATATACGGACTGCCACTACCGTTATCATGTAATTATACAGGGTGATCCAGGAAGAAAAGTCAATATTTTGGAAAGTGACAGTATCGATAATTATGAGAAACGTATTTTCATATGAACATGTGCATAATTCTGGATGGTTACAGAGGTAGAAATGTTTGAATCTCCGGACCTAAATCCGTTAAATTTTTGTTTGTGGGGTTGCATGAGCAACGGCTATCAAAAATTAAAAGTGGATACGCGAAATGAATTATTCGCTCGCATTATGGATGCTGCTGCCCGCACAAAGAAACATTTGAACATTAAATTAAAATGAAAATTAACAGAAAGCAAACATTCTTTCTCTATTCACAGTATTTTATATTTGTAGATTCAAAAACTCTAACGCGGCAACCATTCAGAATTACACACATGGTAAAATGAACCTTCTTTTCCCCACAATTACCGATACTATCACCTCCCAAAATATTCACAATTTCTCCTGAATCACCCTGTATGTGATTGGTGGCATAAATTGTTTTCCGCAACTTGGCAAAGTGAAATATCTGAAGCTTGTAAATAATAACGTAATATTTTACAGTATCCACACTTTATTAGCCCTTGCGGTCATAATTCGGGGGAGCATTTATATTTACGTTCGTTGGCTATGTATGCATGTATGTATGTATGTATGTATGTATGCATGTATGTATATATGTATGTACGTACGTATGTATGTACTTACGTATGTATGTATGTATGTATGTAGGCAGGTAGATAGGTAAGTAGGTAGGTACTTCATCAATAAGAAGAAGCCTTAAAGAGAGATTCTTACGTTAGCGAAAGTTGCCAGCGACACGATGAAGAATTTTCCAGCCGTGAGCATTACAGGTTTGTGTGCTCGCATGATGACCATCCTCAGGAGTCTGTTGAAGCTAGGCGACCGATTGTACCATCGGCATCCGAAAGCTGCGTCCTTCACGGCAGCACTCTGCAGTAACAAGAAGAAACTTGCCTGTAGTTCCTAAATTTAATTCGACAAGGCGCTCCGTTTGGCCAATGAAAGTTAAAGACAGTCTGGTTTATGATAGAACCATTATTTGCTTTAACTCTGTTAACTTCTATCCAATGTGCATTTTTAATATATTATTAGAGTTGGGTTTGAATTTATGGTGCTGGAACTCACACCTGATATTAAATATATAATAGAAGTAAAGTGGTAGACGCAGGGCCAAGGAACTGTTTTGTGTGTGGTTTCTTTTGCCGTGCAATCTCTCAGATTGTACAGCGTGGCTGTGGGATAGTTTGTAAATGGTGAAATTGAAAATTGTGGATAGAAATGGTCGTGACCCAAGTTAGATACATTACAGGCATTTTTGTGGATGACCTGAGACAAAATGTGACAACGCTCAGCCAGATTAGTCTGTGTCTCAGACAAGAATCGCACTGGGCACTTTCCAAATAAAATTTAAAGCATTGCTGCTACACCAGCCTCATTTATTTACAAACTGTTAAAAAACTCAGGAAACAAAATCAAAAGTTCAGTTGTGGTCATGCGGAAAGATGCTCTGAAATTGAATTAAAGTAAATGAAACCTGTGTTATTGAAGTGTCGTGCACTAAAATATGTTTAAGTATGTCAACGAACTCACAATTAAGCCTGTGTATGAATGTACGTTTAGAATCTTAAGTAGGTCTAGTAACTTAACTAGCATCAAAGTGAAGGAAACTAAATGAAATGAGAATGGTCGAGTGAATTTAGTATAGGTCTATTTTACCAATAGGAGATGGACAGCAAAGTCGGTATAACAACTAAGTTGTGATTTGGACGGACCGGAGTTCGAATTTTTCGAATTCCGGCAGGGTTAAGAAATTTCTCTCTTCTCCGAAATGTCCAGACAGGCTGGGAAACCCACCCAGCCTCTTCTTCATCTGGTACCGGGGATGTTTTCTGGCGGTAAAGAGGATTGGGGTTTGAAGTTGACCTTTCACAGCCGTCGAGTGCCTAGGTTAAAATGAGTGGAGTTGAAAGGCCACTGTGTGCTTTTATGACATAGACAGGGATAAGTCTGCCTTTACCTTTTATTCCAGTTGTAATCGGTTGGGTGCTCTTATGTGCCAAGTAAAATGAACCGACAACTATGACGAATGCGGCTATATTTGCGAAACTCCCTGAAGTGTTTTAAGAAATCAGGAGCTACTTTTGCTCAAAATTTTGTCTAGTGTGGATTTAAATGTTATTTTGTGATTATGTTACAAATTCGGACTCTCTTACAAGAATGTGACTTACTCCTTACCTGCTCAATGAGTTCGTCTCCATACATGCAAACGAGAAGTGGCCACGTGCAGGCCAGCATCACGCTTGTGAGGAATTTGAAGCTTCCTTCACTAGCGTGGCTCTGAAATAGAATTTAACTTGTTGAAATAATTTTACACTACTTTGTATTTCAGACCTGTAATAATAGAATGGAGACTTCACCTTTCCTCTTTCTTGATGCTGAATAATGATTAAAAAAGTAAGGCAACATGACTTACAATTCTTCTTACAGAAAACACTTGACTAACTTCTACCAAACCAAAGAAGTTCTGACTGACTTACTTACAGATTAGATAGAAATATGAACACCTCGCCCACCGCCAGCGTCCATTTTGAATCAGTCAATTCCAGTACCCAACAGAATTTCTTTTTCTAAGAAAAATTTTGGAATTTTATTCACATTTTATTCTCCGTTTCCCCAAATGTTAGCCCTCCAAGAATTTTCTAACCATACTTTAAGACAAGCAAGTCGAGAGACCAAATACCTGTTAGAACCAAAAATCCTAAACTTATTTTCTAAAAAAGGGCAAGTTTGGGTTGTTGTTACACTGCAGTGGCTTATGGTAGAGGTAGTACTATCAATTTTGAAAGTTATATATTTGTTAAAAACAGTTTTTGAGAAGGTATTATTAAAAACAACGGAGATCCTTTTCACTGCCAAATCACAAGCCTTTTAAAACTGTCTACCTAGTAAAGATCCGTTCGGTAGTTCAGTAGATGATGATGTCACATAATGCGTTACCGTATATATATATATATATATATATATTTGTATAAGATATTCCTAATGTATAAAGTATCCATAAGCACGTACGTTATGTAGAAGGATTTAAAAGAATGTAATTAATTAGTGGACTAATATTGTGCGTAGCTGTATGTACCCAATAATTTCTGCGTGCTTGTTTCCCCTAACTATGGTTATAATAGTATCAAAAAATTGAAAGAGATAGTACTCGTACTATAGGTATAGTAAGCAGATAAAGTTTAAATTTTATGCTGTTTCAGCACATGTTAACGACATAAAAGACTCAGCCTGAGATCAGTACTTCATTGACATCGTCAAACAGGCAATTACCAACCCAACTTAATAGTATGTTCCCACATGCACGTATCTGACAATCATTTGTCCTGAATGCGCGAAAATGGCAGAACTTACCAGAGTCATTTGGAAGGTTGACAGGCACATCATAGCTTCACTGAAGACGAAGAAAATGAGCACGGCTGGGCTCAGGAAATTGTTCATATCAGTTGAAAACCTGGGGGAAAAAATTAACTTATTAACTTCAAAAATTGCTTCTGAAATTCACTAACAAAAAGATAATAGGGTTTTACCCAATTGTCAATGAATTCTTCGGAAAGAATTAATTAGTGCAGTGGTACAAAAATAAGTGAAATATTTTCATAATAGTTTAATATTGGTTTTGTTTTATTGTAATATAAGAATTATATTTTTGCATATTACTGAACAATAGCCTGTTTATTTTAGTGCATATGGGCTGGGATAACTCAGCGTGTATAGCGACTCGCTGCAGGCTGGGCTGTCTGGAAATCGAATACCGGTGTAGGCGTTATTTTCCGCACTGGTCAAGACATGCCGTGGGGCCTACGAAACTTCCTGTACCTTGGGTAGCGGTCTCTTTCCTGAGGTAAAACGGCCGGGGCGTGGTGTTCACCAACCACCCCTATCTAATGCTGAGGTCAAAGAAAGTGCAGGGATATATCTCGTAATCCCCTCTGGGCCTTAATTTCCTGTCATACGGTGAATTTTACCTTATTTTCTACATAAATAAATATCCACCAGCCTGTAAAACTGCATGTATATATACTAATATATATTTATATACATTTTTATATAAAAATATATATTTGTATATGTACATATATATATATATATATGTGTTTGTTTGTGTCATCAATCTTACACTGTATTAAATTTTAGTGCCGATCTTTCAAAGTATGATAAGAACTTACGAATATGTTTCTTGTTGTGTATTATGGGGCCACAGCAGTGGACAGGTTCTGAATAATTAGCGTCAGAATGTTAAAAACGTTAACTCAGTACAGTTGGCTGTTTAGTCTACAGCAGGTGATTCTGGATGATGAAGCGTCCTTCGGGGTCAGGAAATGCAGGAATATGCTAGGCACACAAATGCTCTAAATCTTCATTAATGGGCGAAGACTTTACGTGAGTGCTGCTGTGTAAAATGCGTAGTGACAAAGGGCGTGTCTGTCACTTCGCATCTCACTTCTGCGTATGTCCGTAAAGAGATAACCAAGGATATCAATATGAATGTACCAAGTCACCCCTATCACATCGTCCTCTTCTGTTTATTAATCCTTAGCATGATATTATGATACAAATAATGAAACGCGCTGTGAAACTTTCCCCTTTCTCTTATCACTTTCTCTTCACCTGGGTACAGAAGCTCTCCTCAGTTTCTGTCCTCAAACACCATCACTAAAATAACAGACAATTTTTCATACCCACATATATTGAGAGGTGAGAGCATGGTTTTGTGTACTTCAATCCATAGATTTGTAATTAAGAACAGCAGTGGCAGATTGTGGGTAGTAAATATGTTTAGAATTTAATACGTTTTAATCTTGCCATGAATTTTATCAGACATAACGAGACATATAAACAAATGTTTTTATCGGGCAAAACCAGAGAAGTGTGTTAATCAGGTATAACAAACTTTTTTATCAGACACAAGCAGACAAACAACTTATCAGGTATAATCAAATTTTTTGTCGGATATAACCACATAAATGCTTTTATGAGACATAAACAGACATTTTTTCAGACGTAACCAGGCATGTAATTAATATGACATAAGCAGACAAATGTTTCGTCACTTTGTATACATTCAAATTTTGCATACATGAAAAATAAACACTGCCACTGGGTAACAAACAAATTGCAGTAAATAATATAATAATAATAATAATAATAGTGATAAAAAAAGAGGTGAGCCTGTTTAAAAGGAACACGGCGGATCTAGAGGAGTAAACCTCGAAAAAAATCCCCTAGTCCAAGATGTACACTACCGTGCCGAGGGACTACAGATGCATCTGCGGTGGAGGGTAAGAAACCGAGAACGGTGAATTCTGAGAAGTGGCGACCCTCGGATTCAAGCAGCCTTACTGAGGCAGGCGGGGCTATACTGCAGTGGACAGAAGACGTACCTGGCTACTCGTGGGACAGCGATGATGATTAGAAAACAAAATTGTAATACACAACCAGGAAGAAGGAAAGAGCAGAGGTCCTCTGACAGCACTGAAGAGAATGGTAACCATACCGAGGAAACTCAACATGGACAATCTCAAAGTCCATCCAACATCGGAGTCGGGCAAGAATATTGAAAGACGTTTAACAAATGAGTCCGATGGAGCCGAGAGGAGATGAAGGAAGTGTTGTGGTGTTTCACATACACTAAAGAAAATACATTAAGATAGAACTCTAAGGAAGCATATAAATTATGGAGAGAGAGAGGAACACAGTGACGCGAATGAATATGGAAGCAAAAGCATTGTTAAACCAGAAGAACTAAATCTTAAAAGCTAAAAGAATAACGGCTGTTGAAATTGATGAGAGAAAAAAAAATGTTAGACTTAAAATAGGGGATGACACAGAAGAGTACACAAACGGAGTGAATGGCTACAAAATGGATGCAAATGTTATAGAGAACCAGAAGAGAGAGACCAAGAACACGACAATACTGGCTTTGGTAAAGTAGAAAATAATAAACACATCAAGTGCTGAAGGAGAGCAGCACACAGTTAAGAATAAGCTAAAGGAAGACCTTAAAAATATTGTGGCATAAGGTGAGGCTCCTACAAATATCTGAAAGCGAGAAGCTGCCAAAACTAAAAACAAACAGCAAATTGATAAAGCTTCAAGAAGAAATAATGGAGTAATTGAAGAACTTTTAGAAGAAGATGAAATGAATATAACATATCTAAACAACATGATATACGCTGCAGCCACAATCATGACACAAACACTGAATGAGCCCAGCAAAAGAAGGAAAAATAGAAGAGATGTTAAGTTCTGGAAAATAAGAATGCAGAAACAGATAAGCAGCTGGAGAAAAGAGTTATCAATAATAGCAAAAATTGCAACAGGCTCTGATAATGCAAAGCTTAACAGGAAAAAGAAGAAGATTTTTCAAAAATATAGAGTGACAAATGCTAGGGAAGTTGCACAGTTGACAGAGACATTGAAGCAGAAAGTGCAAGCAAAAGCCCAAAGAATTAGAAGGTATAAAAAAGGGGAAAATCAGTATAGTCAGAATAAGATGTTTAAAGAAGACACTAAAAAATTTTACAGAATCCTGGGCATGAAGAATATAGAGGACAGAGAACCTCCCTCTATGGCAGAAACAGAGCCTTACTGGAAGTCACTATGGGGAGAAGAAGTACAGCATAATGAAAGAGCAGAATGGATAAGAAGGGAACAAAGAAGTAAAGTTAGTCATATGGATTGGATGCTTATACAGATTACGGAAATTATTTCATATTCGTCTGAAGCTCACAATTGGAAATCTCCTGGAAATGATAAAATACAAAATTATTGGCTTAAAGCTTTCCCAGCTACTCACAGGCATATTACAAAAAACTTCAATGCTATAATAGTGGAACCGGAAAAGGCACCTGACAGGTTGACCACAGAAATACCTCATTTGATACCAAAATCAGGAGACAGCAAGGAAGTCAGAAACTACCGACATATTACATGCTTAACGACTATGTACAAAACCCTAACAGGAATAATAGCTAAAAGAATTTCCACACATTTGGAAGAGCAGAGCTTACTGCTAGCAGAGTAAAAAGGATGTCACACTGGAAGTAAAGGTTGCAAGGATCAGTTAATGATATCAAAGGCAATATATGAGGACTGCACGAGAAGAAACATTAACTTAAGTATAGCCTGGATTGATTACCAGAAATCATTTGATAGCGTTTCACATAGTTGGGTGGAAAAATCAATAGAATTGGTAGGAGTGAACAGTAAAATTGTTAGATTTTTGAAACTATCTATGGAAAAATGGAACATATGGCTTGTTTTAAAAACAAAGCAGAAAGTAATGCAGTCACAAGCCATTCAGATACGAAGAGGAATATTCCAAGGGGACTCTCTTTCGCCATTACTGTTTTGCATTGCACTCACTCCATTAACAAACGAGCTGAACAGAGCTCATTTTGGACATCAAGTACATGGAACTGAGAGGAAAATAAGTCACTTATTCTATATGGATGACCTGAAACTGCTATGTAGAAATGAGAATGATTTGAAGAATGAAGTAAAAATTGTGCAAACAATTAGCAAAAATATAAATATGAATTTTGGTTTAGAAAAATGTGCAAGAATATGTTTAAAAAGAGATAGTGTCCAAAGCAAAATGCTAGTAGGAGGCACATTTGACAACGACATTAAAGAACTTGACCCGAGAAAAACATATAAGTATTTAGGCATAGAAGAGAGTTTTGATATACAGCATAAGAATGAGAAAGAAACGCTGAAGAAGAAATACTTGAGGAGTTTGAGACTAGTTTTGGGTACAGAATTAAGTGCAAAGAATAAAATTCAAGCAATTGGACCATTGGCAGTACCAGTACTTAGATACAGTTTTTGAATTATTAACTGGCACCAAGAAGACCTGCAAAAACTAGACCGGAAAACGAGGAAACTACTAACCACTCATGGACACGATCACCCAAAAGCAGAAGTAGATCGCTTGTATGTCCCCAGAAAACAAGGAGGAAGTGGTTTGATGCAGTTAGAAGCAGCCCATGCAGTAAAATTACAAAATCGGTGGAATATGTAGACAGAAAGGAAGGCCCACTAATACAGGTCGTCAGAACACACCAACACAGCACCGACTCAGCAGTGTTACAGACAGCTAGATGCTTCAAGACAGAATTACAGGAAGAAACAAGAAAAATGAAGGAGAGCATACCGGAGAAAACAACAGAAAAATGGCACGGCAAGAAGACGCATGGACAATTGCCACGTAACTTAGACGAAAAGCTGGTGGATATCGAACAGTCATATCGCTGGCCAAAATCTGGCGACCTCAAGGGAGAAACAGAAAGTAAATAGTGGCAGCTGAAGATCTAGCAATTAGTACAAACTATTTTAAGAATAAAATTTAAAAGGAAGAAATTGAGAGTAAATGTCGGTTATGGTAAGCAACATGAAGAAACTATTGACCACTTATCCTCGGGATGTCCCATTTTAACAAAGAACGAATATTTAATGAGACACGATAAATTTTGTACACATTTGCAATACTCAATATGTAAAGCCTTAGGCATTGAAACCACAGACAAATGGTAAACATACTTGCCCAAGTCAGTGTATGAAGAGGCAGATGGCACAGTGTTATGGAATCAAGCAGTACACACAGAGAGAGAAGTTACAGCAAATAGGCCAGATATAATAATTAAAAACAAAAAAGAGAAAACATGCACACTGATAGATGTGGCAATACCCGCAGACAGAAATGTTGTGCAAAAGGAAGCGGAA
>Ga0136643_10009219_pt1 | contig 14504 bp, 9 predicted proteins | sample TergutLab28metaG_FD_96883 | JGI IMG/M metagenome (GOLD analysis project Ga0136643, IMG submission 96883) | Labiotermes labralis P1 segment gut microbial communities from Petit-Saut dam, French Guiana - Lab288 P1 (version 3) (version 3) | ecosystem: Host-associated > Arthropoda: Insects >... | reverse complement strand
GAATGATCTCCTGATGATGAGCTTCTAGAAAGCTCGAAACATGTAGAGAGTGAATGACGACTACCCATGAAAATAAAGGATAGTCTACAAGTGACATCGTGTTGGTTATTTTAAAGAATTAAATTCTTGTTCCTTCCCCCTTCCCACAACCAATCTACACATGTATCCCACAGTAAGCAATTCCTCAGACACTCATTTCCAGTACGGTGATGGAATAAAAGTATTAAATAGTCTGCATAATTGTTAGAATGACAAATGTTAATCGACGGATAGTTATAGATGCTTTCGTGTGGTCGCTATAAGCGCTTATTAGCTTCATAATTTACGTCCGTCTGTCTGTATGTCTGTATGTATGTGTGTGTGTATGTATTATGTATGTATGTGTGTATGCATGCATGTATGTATGTAAGTATTATGTATGTATGTATGTTTGCATGTATGTATGTAAGTATGTGTGTATGTATGTATGTAGGCTATGTATGCATGTATGTATGCATGTATGTATATATGTGTGTGTGTGTATGTATGCATGTATGTATGTATGTAAGTATGTGTGTATGTATGTATGCATGTATGTGTGTATTTATGCATGTAGGCTATGTATGTATGTATGTAAGTATGTGTGTATGTATGTAGGCTATGTATGCATGTATGTATGTATGCATGTATGTGTGTAAGTATGTGTGTATGTATGTATGTATGCATGTATGTATGCATGTATGCATGCATATATGCATGTATGTATGTGTGTATGTTTGTCCGTCTGCCTGCCTGCCTGTTTCTCTGTCCATCTGTAACAAAACTGCTCCTATTGGAATGTTGCGGGGAAACCTAATTTCTCCATCTTCAGGGTAGAGTGGGTCAGCTAGTTCTTCCAGAAATTTGGCAGACAGGGCATATAAAAGCGTAAATCACAAAGTAATATCCAGAAATACAAACTGCCCCTACGTAATATCCAGTAACATTTACACCTAAACGTCAGTTCAGCCTTTTTATAGGCCACGAAGGCCCTTAGGTTGAGTAGAGGTAAAGCTCTACTCTTTCTAGGATCTCGGCATACTAGATGGGGCGGGGGGTCAGCCCCACGCCCCGGCTGCCTGTACCCCCGGGAAAGACCAAGTACACATTTTACAGGAAGCTGGGTGGGCCCCAGGACCGGTCTGGAAGGGCGGTAAATCTCGTCCGCACCGGGATTCGATCCCGGGCCTTCCAGTCCCAGTCAGTCGCTTTACCGACTGAGCTACCCGGCCCCTTAATAAGCATATATACTCTATAAGAAAGAGGTACATACACGGTATATACAAAATACAAATTTGTAATCCCACCATGGTAAGTTCATATGTCTCCTTTTGTACGTTTACCCGCTGTGGGGAAGTTGTGCTTTTATAAATTTGATTTTAAAGGGCAATGTTCCCTTTCTTGCGTCGTTGAAAGTAAAAAATGTCATACAGCTTCCTCCGATGGCTGGTTTTATAAAATAATGTGTTTGTGTAAGGCAAGCGTGTAGCGCGTGCGGCCTCAGCCATGATTCTTTGTTATCAAAACCAAATGTAAACAGAGCTACCTGCATTTTGGCTTGAACTTTCACATTTACAGCAATACTATAGCATAACGTGAGCGGACTGCTAAAAGAAACATACATCTTCTTCGGAAAAAATGTCATGGGCAGGTGGGTGATACTGCTGCTTTGTTTCTGGTGGACCAGGTATAAAATTTTGAACAAAGTACCGAATGTTAATAAAAATCCGACCAGATGCAACAGTATGCAGATATTTATTTACTGCAAAGTCACTCCTTCCAACGTGGCCTGCAGGCCACGTTGGAGGGAAGTAGCTGTACCAGTATTATGACCTGTACCGGAGGTTGCGGTTACAGTTTTTAGTATTCCTGATGATGGGTGCTGTGACACCCGAAACATGTAGAGTGACTTTGCAGTAAATAAATATCTGCATACTGTTGCATCTGGTGGGATTTTTATTAACATTTGACAGGTTATCTCGACGGTTATACTGTAAGAAGTGTTGCAGTTGTCGCTGAAGTATCAAGACTAAATCATGTGCTTCTTTATTTATAGGTAGTTTATTTATTTAATGACTTTTCCAGTGGTTCGTATTACATGGTGTAGGATATAGGGATATGGAAGAAAGTGGTCGTGGCCTGATTTTAATTTTTATGCTGTTATCTTGTTAAATATACTGAAGAAACCCACTAAAATGTTCGTCAGGATGGGTGGTCACGGTGGACACCTTACGTCTACAAATTAGAAGCACGATTTGCGCAGCGGCTTTGTGTGACCAACTAAAGCTGCAACAGTTATACGTACAGTTTAACACAAAACATGTTCTGTGTTGCAGTTGGATGAAGTTAACTAAAGCAGGTTTTAATATACTTCCACGATTGTACAACCTCGCCGATGTATTTCCCTTCCATGGAAACAGGGCATCGCGTTTGGAAATCCGTCAAGTGTTATTGAGCTTCGGGAGTAGATGGAAATCGTAAAAGAATGGACACACCCCCTATCGCACATCGAACCTATGAAAAACTGCGGCAGTATAACAGTGTAAATGAACGGAGCCACGTGGTAGCTGGCAAGTATCACAGGGTGAATGACCTGCAAGTCCTTGCAAGGCCTTGCAAGGCCAGTTTCAATACTTGATTACTGACTAAATCGCCTACAGACGCGCAGGTCTGCTTTCCGTATTGATTCAAGAAACGGTTTTCAGATGGCGGTGATTGTTCGTGAGTAACGCTCCGTTTTGCCGCTAGATGGGGACTCTGAATAGATGCACGAACAATACTATTACACGACACGTAATTTTTTTTTACAGCGTCGTATCTCATTTAGTTACGATAAGACCGGAACTGTACCTGTCCTGGGTTAAGGTGCAGGATGCCTTCGGTGCGTGTTAAAACGTGTGACTGACGTTCAAAACCGCGTGACATCGGTCAACTTTCTTTAGACTCTTTTTTTGCGAAGTCCCAACATGATAAAAGACACTGGACTCATCAGCTTACACTGTACTTCTAATGCAAACTGTACGAAGAATAATCGCTTTTGTGTCGTATTCGGATGGAAACAGTGGCGTAGTTGAACTGTCAGGAGAGCCACATTTTCAGAAACGCTGTCTTCGGGTCCGGTCTTTATTTTACTTCTTTATCTTCTATCTTTCAAAGTACGACATTTGCTAGATCCGTGTTTTATCATTCGAAGCGTTTTTTTTAATCGCATCTTATACGATTAGTGAGTTTATTGGGCAATACGAGAAGCTACGTTCGACTTCAATCCGTCGCATAATAAAAGGACGATTACATTTATATCCACATTTGGCTTGTCCTTAATTTAAGCGCGTTTTGTTCTGTGGTTATAACACTAAGTTTCAAGCCTTTAGAAACAATTGAATAAAATTATAGTTTAATTAAAAATTAATTGTTAGGTCTTTCGTTAAAAGACTTCCTATCCATTTTCGGTTCAGAGTATAATCATGTCATGCAGGTTTTCTTTTATATAAATATACATACATCCTGTGGGCCGGGTAGCTCAGTCGGTATAGCTACTGAACTACGGGCTGAACGGTCCGGGATCGAATCCCGATGGGGATGAGATTTTCCGCCCGTCCAGACCGGCCCTGGGGCCCACCCAACCTTCTGTATAATGGGTACCGGGTCTTTCAACGGGGTAGAGGACGCCGAGACGTGGGGCTGACCACCCACCCCCATATAGTGCCGAAGGTCCTAGAAAAAATTAGTGCTGTACCTCTTCTCACCCTAAGGGTCTGTGTGGCCTATAAAAAAGGGTGAAAACCTACCTAAATACATCCTACCTGTCACTTGGAGTTGTCCGATTTGGATATCGTTTGTTTCTGTCCGAAATCTGTGGTAGTAGAGGCACATGCAAAGAGGGGGCCTGCAGGGCTGCAATCTCCGTCCCACATTGTAATTTAAAAACCGTACATTTTGTAGACAGAATGATAGCAAACATTTTACACAATTTACCTTCCAGCCGAAACCAGGCACTAAAATCCGATGATGCGTAGCCCATTGGAATTTTTAAAAATAATCGAAACTTAAAAATTCCCATAAGACCTTTAAAAAACAAGAAAATTATACCTTGTGATTTAAATTAATTGTGTCATGGAACACGTCGTTATATTTACATGTATGTAAATGCAGTTACAAACAGTGTCACTGTTACATTTATGACGTGGTTTATATACTTATATAATGTAGTTTTTTAATGAAACATAAATTATTTAAGCCTCAGAATCGGTTCCCCCCTTTCTCTGCCCCACCCCCAAATAAAAATTCTGGGTAGAAGCCTGCGTTATGGTAATCAAAATAAATACTTTTTCAAACTTTTACTTATTTGCATTTTTATGGTGAAATGTACATCTTTGTATTTTCAGGTAAGTGAAGACTCGATGGGGTGTAATCGTCCTGGGATAAGCCCTACACACGTTACACCATCCGATGTGCAAAGTAGAGGGTAAGTACCTTTGTTCGTAAAAGGTAAACTGTGCTGCTGACCTAGAAAAATATTCCTTAGAAAGTTCATGTTGTGCGGAATAAATTGATGCTGATTTAGAGGGGTATACTTACAGATATATTTGTAATAATACACTAAATCCTCCGTGATGCGGATCGGCCAGATTTCTACATCATGAGACTCAACATGGACACTGGCTAGCTTCACATCTGTAGTGTTGTTACCAAGAATCTTCAGGCATGTACTGAGACAACGTATCGTATTTGACTTCCTTCACATTTAGATATCAGTTTCCATTTCATTATCTATAAAATATTTTCCGACGATCTTTAGCCCCAGTGCGTGATAGCGTTATAAAATCAAGAGTGCAGAGAAGAATGATTACCTAATACACTGCAGATTAATTCTAGGAAGATCCCTGTAACGTACATAGAGTCGCATACTTCAGTGTTCATATTGAAGCTACTAATAACTGTAATTTATTTATTTTACAATTTGGTCCCAAATTTCTTCGCATTGATGCCATTAGTACAGGCAGGTCTGCTTTAAATCCGTCATATGTTTTAACAAAATCAAGCATGAGGTTCTGACAACGGTGCTTATGCTGATGGAGGCAGCAAGGTCCTCTAAAACGTCTAGAAAAATTTACTAGACTAAGCAGCAATCCATTGCAGCATTTTACTTCCTATCTCACAGTCATTGCCGCTGTTAATGTACGACCGAGTAGAATTTCTATAAGAACTTCTGTTGACTTGTTTTTGTTTTATCAGCTCGAAAACCGTGGAGCGTTTTAGTTATAATAGTTAATTAACTGACGCCTTCAATCCACTAGTTACATCTTTTTCAGATTCCCATAAATAAGTAGTTGCACATTTTCAGAAATTTCTGACAACACAAACCGTCAAATAATTGTTTCTGCTTTATATCGGTCTTTTCCTCCTTCTGATTTTTTCTTTCTTCCTTTGTCATTTCTTTTACAGTCCGGCTAATTCATTCCCATTTGTGTTAACAATATTCCTGTCCTTCTCATTCTGACATCTTCGTTCTAACTCACTGTAGGTGTACAGGGTTGCTGTTACACCTGGTCACACACACACACACACACACACACACACACTAGGTAGGACTACTCTGGACGAGTGATCAGCCCCTCGCAGACGTTTATTTGACAACACACAACACTCACAAGATACAGATATACCTGTCCCTGCCGGGATTCGAACCCATAATCCCAGGAAGCGAGCGGCCGCAGACCCACGTCTTAGACAGCGCGGCCACCAGGATCGGCTGTAATATTCCTTCTGACACAAATTCCCGAAAGCACAATACTAATACCTTTGCCCAAGAAAAGGCCGATAATGAAGGAGACTCTTTTCAGATGAGCATTTTCTCCCTTTCTGTTTTCGCGGTAAAAAGTTTCCATTTGTGGATATCTTCTGCATTTGCCTTCGCTGTTACGTCTTGATAATTTTGTGTGTCCCTTAATGCGTTTCCTGTTCGAAACAGGTTTTACAGTGTTTAACAAATACGTTGTTTGTAGGAAACGACTAATCCAAAGGAATCAGCGTGAACTTCACTTAAAGACGCTTCTAGTGTCTCAGACTACATTCTATCGAATGGCAGAACGTGAACTGAAGCTGTCAGGTATTAACTGAAGTAGCATGCTGTCGCTTTTGTAGAGAGACTGAGTAAAACTATGGAATACGTCAGTAAGGATTGTCTGTGTTCAAGTGGATGTTAAAACCGGGTACCTCCCAGAAAGAGTGGACTTCCCAGGAGAATGCACGCATTTCAGTGCGGGCACAAAAAGTATTTAATGGGGCACGGCGGGACATAATTTACTGTCTGCCCGCCTGCAGCAGAGATAGTCATAGTTTATCTGCACTTTGTCAGCACAATTCTGATCCTCGGAATTGTAACGCAGCACTATAAAACGGGGCTTTCGTAGCATAATTATGTTCTTGTTGGGGTTACTAGCGCGGATGAACACAACGCACACTAGTTCTGAATAATTGGGAAAGGTTTGTAGCCGAACAAAGCAATTTGAAAAACGACAAAAAGGACAAATTGAAAAAGAGTGGGGAGCTAAAAATGTTTTCGAATTCCAAATTTCTGAAGCTCGTTACATTTGAAGGTCTGTTCAGCACATGCAGCTTCCTTTTGAGTTTAACATGACTGTACTAAATTGTTAATATTTAACAATAAATACTTAACTAGACGTTTTCAGATTTGAGATTAAACTAAGATAAAAGTCCAGCTATAATTTCGGTGTTTGAAACATGCTTTATGACGACTTAAATTTCTGACTGTCCTTAGTACTGTTCCATTACGACATAGGGGGCAGGAGGTAGAGCTTCATGCATTGTTAAATCCGGACGTAGATGGAGGTAAATTGTCATGCTGCCTGCTGGTGACCAGCAGGTCACCAGCAGGCAGCATTGTCGGTGCTTTATATCGGAAGCTGTAAACACAGCCTAGTGCTCCTGAGGATGGGCGAAATTATCGCCCGAAACATGTTAAGCTGATTGAAATTATAAATAAAATTATTATTGTTGCATTTAGTTGGCTGTTTGTATCAATGATGCACTGTTACAAAAAAAACATTAAATATCATTTTCACGTCCCAACCTCTTTAGGTCCCCCCGCTCTTCAAAAAAATTAAATAAAAAGGAGAGAAAGAAAGAAAGAAATACATAATCCACGTAGCCATTAGTTAGGAAGCTTGACGAACTCCCTGTTCGGTCTGAAAGTTTTGGGAGAATATAAAATTGTCGTGCATATAAATGGCAGAAACTCTAGACAGAATTAATACCAAAGTGCAAGACGAATTTGTTCTTTTAGTACATTCTACTTCGGAACCAATATTTAAGGAAGAAATAATGATAGCCAACATCTACGTGGTTGGATTGGACTTCATCGACTGTACGTTCTGTTCCACACTTCTGGTTTGTGTGGCAAGACTTACGTAATTCTTTGCACAACTCATTCTTCTTGCATGCCATGTATTTCCCTACAGTAGTCTGCAGATGGAGATATGATATTTGTGGGAGTTTTCAAAAGAAATGGCAACAGGCACATATAATCTCCTCTGTTTTAAAGATCTTTCTGCAAGGACTCTGACGAAAATGTAAAGCATTTTGATCCTTACTTTCGCTGTTTGATTTGTAGCTTTTTAAATCACACTGACCCATCTGCGGTGTGTACGTATTTTGAAATTTTCGGGTTCGGGTTGCTGTTGAAGGATACGCCATGTCACATGGTGATCGTGGCCCCAGTACATTCAGTTTCTAATTGAATCCTTTTAAAAATAACACAATAACTTTTTCCTCTGAGCGTATTTCTTCAGAAACTTATCATTTCTCAGATAGCCTGGAGCCTGTTGGTTATCCCTACCCTCAGCCAGAATAATTAATCCAGAACAGACCATTCCGTCCTACTTACTGAAAATCCATTTTAATACTTCCATCTAAGCCTGGGACTTCCAAGCATCTATATCCTTCAGGTTTTCACACCAAACCTCTGCATGCATTCTCCGTATCCCCCTCGAGGAGCAGTAACATATGCCTGCCTAAATTTTCCTCTTTCGTTTGCTCACCCTAATGGAATCTGGCGAGGGAATATACAGAGTGATTCAGGAGAAAACATCAATATGTTGGGAGGTGAGAGTATTGGTCATTGTGAGAGAAAATTTCACAAGCACCTGTGTCTAATTCTAAATAGTTACAGCGATAGAGCTGTTTGAACATACAAATACAAAAGCTTTGTGACTGGCAATAAATAAATAGAACTTAATCTCTGTTGATTTTATTTTAATTTTTATAGTTAAATGCCAAATTTGTTACAGATTATATTAAATTATCGTAAATCCCGCCATCAACCTGAATGCACTTCGCAACTCGTGTGCGAAGATCGCGTGTTGTTCGTCTGAGTTGATCTTCACGTTTCTTTATGCCGGCAGCAGCATCCAAAATGCGAGCCAGCAATTCGTCTCTTGTATCCACCTTTATTTTTAAACTTCTCTGTTCATCCAACCCCACAAACAAAAATCTAACGGATTTAGTTCTGGGGATTCAAACAGTTCAGAATTAGACACTCGTTCATAAGAACATTTTTTTCACAAAGAACGATACTATCACTTGTTTTGATAAGACGCTGCCTCAGCTACCGAAGCTGTTCTTAAAATGTCAGATACCCTTCCGCATCACCAGTACACTTTGCAACTCCTGAGCAGTTAATTCTCCCCTGATTCTGAGAAAGAAGTAGGAAGTGGATGTAGTGTAGTGTAGAATACCGCGCTGGACAACAGGTGAAAATGGTTGGATTCCCTTGGACCCACCCGGCCTCCTCTTCAGTGGAGAATGAGGGGGCTGCTTGACGTCAGAGCGACAGCAACTGCAATAGGCCACACAACTCCATCTGCTACACAGGCTGAAAATGCCAGGAGCCCTACCTGTATTCCCTTGAATGCCTGTGGGCCGCGATAGCTCAGTCGGTATAACGCCTCCCTACGGGTTGGAAGGTCCAGGGATCGAAATCAGGTGGGAGCGAGGCTTTCCGCACCCGTCCAGACCGGCCGTAAAGCCCACTCATCCGTCTGTACAAGGGGTACTGGGTCATTCCCAGGGTTAAAGCGGTCGGAGCGTGGCGTTAACCGTCCCATATAAAGCCGAGGTTAAAGAAAGAGTTATGTTATATCTCTACTGTGCCTTCTTGGCAGGTTATAGGGTGAACTTCACTTTACGTTTACCTTCACCTTTACCTTTACCTTGTATGTCTTCAAGGTGTTGTGCTTAATTAAAGGCATCGGAAATGTGCTCTTAGCCTAATAGCAGCATAAAAGAATAAAGAGAACAAGGATGACACGTATATGTAATGCATCTGTGACTTTGCCATGCTGACGAGTGTGGGATTGTAATTGTGGCTCAACGCATTCTTAACCTGTGGGTGTACCGGCAGCTGTACCCAGGGGAAAGTAACCTCTGACCCGTTGTGAAAGAGGGAATTGGTAGGTCCTAAGCTTATGTGAGGAACGTGGCGTTGATAAGAATATTGCTCTACTCTGGGATTCAGACACAGTTTAACCCACGAGGTCCCTGTTTGGAACCAAATCAGCATGAGAAAGAAGCTATTTAGGTATCTTAATTGTACGAGGTCTCCCTCAACACGAACATGATTCTTGAATCTAAATACGGTACCCCCACCGAACCCTCCCGCCCAAAAAAGGCGAAGAAAAGTTACCACTATAATCAAGTAAACAAAGGTCCAGGGGTGCTGATACGTCCTTAGCCCGACCCTGGAAGGAAACAAGCTACAGCGACAAAGACTTACAACACTATACCAAGACTTACGGCATACAAACAACAGCAATATATTCCTATTGTTTGTACGCCATAAGTCTTGGTATAGTGTTGTAAGTCTTGGTCGCTGTAGCTTGTTTCCTTCCAGGGTTGGGCTAAGGACGTATCAGCACCCCGGTACTAAATTCAGTGAAATATTTCTGGGCTAGCAACGGCGTCAGGTTGTTGAATGGCGACTGAACCAACTATTCTCGAAAGGTCGGGTTACTAGTCATTCAACCACCTGACGCCGTTCGTAGCCCAGAAACATTTCTCTGAATTTCGTCGCCGTGAAAGTGTTCAGTTATACAAAAGTACTAAATGTTTACACGTACACTGTAGCTGACATGTGCTGCACTTGAACATAATTTTAACCTACAGACATGTACGAACTTCCTGCTGGGGGTTTTGTATGGTAACATAAATTATTCTGATTGATAACTTTTCTTCTTGGACATCCTTCAATTTTTATCTTGATACTTTAGTCCTTGAAACTGCTTATCACTTGCAGTAAAATGAAAAATCTCTGCATTTTAGGCGCGTTTTTTAAATTGTAGAAAACTACTTTTAGCTTTTTATCTCAGTAATTATCTAACTTGATGCACAAATTGTTTTTTACAATAAGTTTATTTATGGTATCTGGTATCGATACCAGAGGCTGTGTAATACAATTTTGACTTACTGATGATAAGCACATGTGCTCGAAACATGTAGAGGCATGAAATAAACTTATTGTAAAAAAATTTTGTGCATCAAGTTGGTTAATTACTGAGATAAATATACTGAGATGCACGGTCAGCAAAACGTCAAAATTTACTATTAGCTTTGTCATATCTGTCCGTGTGTCGGCTCGGCTCCCACTGGATGGAGTCGTTTGAAATTAGATATATCATCATTTTCTCAAAATCTGTCGAGGAAAGTCGAGTTCTGTTAAAATCTGATAAATATAACGGGTACTTTACATGTACATTTTCGATCATTTCACTGTCACTTCTTCTTAGAATCAGAAATGTTCCAGAAAACAGTTTTTGAGGGAATCAAAACACACATTTTATATCCAATCACGTTTTTCGAAGTTACTGCCGTTTATGAGGTAATGTGGAAAGATGTGGTAGAGCTGGACGGGCCACAGATGACGATGTGGCGCATGTGCATGTGCATGTGCATTGTGTTCTGGATACTTATGGCTACAATAATGGCTATAATACGTAATACTTGTAGCTTGTCCACTACAACAATGGTTGCGCTAACGTACCTCATTGTTAGGTTATTCATGCATTGCCTGTCATGTTCCCACACAGTTAGTGTCGTGTTTATTGAGATTAACTGATTGGTGTTTGTAATGGGGGCTCTGAATGGTCACTGTGAAGTACGAAGTGAGTTTTTAAAACATCTGTTACAAGAAATTCGTTCTTGAGAAGCTTAATACCGGATTTATTTTTTCTGTGCTTCCATCTCGCGTCACATAATCCTCTTTAAATGTATCATTCTGCAATATGCGTAATCAGAAGTGGAACTAGCCGGATTTCCATCAAAGCAGATTAGACGATCCTCCTTTCTGTTGCTTGTAGCATAATAGAGGAGGAGGACTGGAGTAGTCGCTATCCTGAGTAGGCTACTGGCTGCAACACCCGTATTCCCCTCTCCCGACAGAGGAAAGGGATTTTTACTCTTTTCCAAGAGTATGAATCGGCTCTGGGGGCCAGCCGGTTTCCTACTCCAAGCGTTTCGAGAGAGCTTTCCGTGGGGATAAGACGGCCTAAGCGTGAAGAAAACAATATAGCTGCATCTAATGTGAGGTTTAGAATGGTAAAAAGAAAAGCAATCCCTGTACAGACCTTGACAGGCCCTGAGGGCTCTATGAGGCAGAGAGTCCCAGAATATCTATATATTCTGTAAATGAATGTGGCAAGGTTGTCAGCCTATGCACTGGCCGCTTTTACCACCCAGGAAATATCCCTGGTACTCATTTCTGTCAGAGGCTGAGTCAACCCCAGGGCCACAGTGCGGCCGGCAGGATTAAGCCAATGAAAAATCCCAAAGACCCCATCGGGAATCGAACCCGCGACCTTCTCACTTGTAGCGCCACCGAGTGCCCCGAAGTTAAGAACAGTGGAGCTTTACCTCTCTCCCTCTGAATGCCTTCACGGCGCGGGCAGTAACAACTTTAGTTTGTACCGTCACTGAAGACAGAAACAGAACTGTGACAGCTACTCCTCTTTGTGATTGGTCGTTTGTTTCACTCCGCGAACGCCAGATTCTTACTCGGTTTCAATTTACGAACATATCTGTCTCTTGTCGATGAGCATCCAGTCTGTATCTGACCCTACTACGTAATATAATCGTCAGTTATTAAAAAAAAAATTGTTATAAGATCGTGTGTAGGGCACCTGTGTTTAATGGCTGGGGAATCTATTATTGCTATTCTGCTCCACGAGCTGGCAATAATTTGATACGATGATGCAATTGTGGGTGCGTTGTCTTTCTCCCCTCCCTCCCACCTAAATGCTTGGTTACGCCATTCCGTCTGCTCGTTCGTTTGCCGCTTTCTCCAGGCTGCCTGCGAGGTGGGATCATCACGACAGGAATCAAAACCTAGCGCAGTTCCGTGCCTCATTCTTTTGCTGTACGCTTTTTTTTTTACTGAATATTTTATTTCTCTTTGTTTTACAATCCCTTTAAGAATCCCCCTCCAACATTTCCTGTGGAAAGTTATACGCATAAGGTGTTTCCTTTTCTGGTGGAGTGAGCAACATTCTTCGTTAGCACGGACGAACAAATACTTAATTTATCTACAAGTTCCGAATACAATGCGAGTTTCAAGGTTCTTGCAACGTTGTTGACAAAATTTGGAGTCTTCCGGTACATGACGCCGTGTTGATTGGTAAATGGTTAATGTTAACGTACGTATTACCGTCAACCTGAACAAATATCATTAGCTTCGTCAGTGGATGTTAATGTTGAGGTCAGGCATAAAAATACCTTGCTTAGAAACACAAGTAAAAAAATGCGCGCAGATATTTTAAATTTTTTGTTTCATCTCACGAATAGGTTGAAGAAATCCAACAAGATGCAACAGTATGCAGATATTTATTTACTGCTAAATTAGTCTACATGTTTCGGGCGTCCGTCGCGCCCATCGTCAGGAGTACATAAAACTGCAGTTGCAGCCTCTGGTACAGAACATACTATCTTGGGAGCAAGCTTCTTCAAACGTGACCAAAATTGAGTCCTTATTTGGTCACGTTTTAAGAAGCTTGCTCCCCAGACAGTACGATCTGTACCAGAGGCTGCAACTACAGTTTTATGTACTCCTGACGATGGGCGCGATGGACGCCCGGAAACATGTAGACTAATTTAGCAGTAAATAAATATCTGCATACTGTTGCATCTCGTTGGATTTCTTCAACCTAGAATTACGATGCACGGAACCAAAAATATAAAATTTTAAAAAATCTCCCGAAAAGTTAACCGAATTTTCTGAAGCGCCTGTTGGTTCCATACCGAGCTGTGAGACAGGGTAGTCCAGAAACGAGAGGGGGTACTGTGATTAGAAATACGTTACTATTTATGTATACGCTTAAACGTAACTCAGATTGACACCTGACAGGAGATAATTTTTTTTTTTATTGGTCGACAGCCCTAGTAGGCCAGGGCCTCCTCATTGTTGAGGTTTCGAGATCACACTCAGACACACCGCACTGGGTAGGACTCCTCCAGACGGCGATCAGCCCGACGCAGAGACCTGTACCTGTACCTGTACCTGACAGCACGCAACACTCTCAAGAGACAGAAATCCTTCCCCACGGGCGGGATTCGAACCAGCAAGCGAAGGGCCGCAGAACCACGCCTTAGACCGCGCAGCCACCGAGACCGGCAGAAGATACTAATTAGTCAAGATAAATTTTAGCTATTAGTATTAAAAGTACCGTATGTGTACCAGCAAAAAAACCCGGTGTTAACAGTTATATCCAAAACTCAGGTACTGAATTCGGAATTTTAAATTATCTTCCTAATATCCACTATCAGCACCGTAATATGGTGGGATGTGGGTATATGGACTGGATTGGGCTGGCCCAGGATCGATACAGGTGGCGGACGCTTGTGAGTGCGGTAATGAACATTCGTGTTCGGTGAAATGCGGGGAATTTCTTGACTAGCTGCAAACCAGTTAGCTTCTCAAGAAGGACTCTGCACCATGGAGTAAGTAAGTAAGTAAGTAATATGGTGTCGTTTCCTAACCCACTTGCCACATCCCTTGGTGTTCTTTTCAGAAATCGAAGAGCAATCCGCTACCATCTGTTCCATTGTCAAGTATTCTCATGAACAAAATGCGATTAAAAAACGAGTATTATAAATGTACAACGGGATTTTATTATACTAGCTGAGGCAGGGAGGAAGGTGTGTGAAATTCAAACGGTTCCATATGGTAGGTGTACAAGGCGCACAAAGTTTCCGGTATCTCTCCATTCAATCGTGCACTTGTACAAAAACCCGTAACGTGATATTACAATATGCTCTCACAGTACGTGATGGCCCATAGCGGTGTTTAGGAATAACGGGGCCCAAGAAATGTGCGTCCGGCACTATTCTTCTTGTGCTGCGCCGCCTCCACCACCCCCTTTCACCTTCCTTAGGCTCAAGTGTGGCCCCACCCCCCCCCCCCCACACCCTATACCAAACTG
>Ga0136643_10009218_pt1 | contig 14504 bp, 13 predicted proteins | sample TergutLab28metaG_FD_96883 | JGI IMG/M metagenome (GOLD analysis project Ga0136643, IMG submission 96883) | Labiotermes labralis P1 segment gut microbial communities from Petit-Saut dam, French Guiana - Lab288 P1 (version 3) (version 3) | ecosystem: Host-associated > Arthropoda: Insects >... | reverse complement strand
TCTCATTTCGGACACATACAAACAAAACACACACACCCAAAAAAACATCCCGCGCATTTAATCATATCAAAATCCCCCCCCCCCCCCCCCCCCCCCCGAGAACTGTAAGGTACACTGCTAATGGGGCAATCATAAAAGACCAGTGCAAAAGCTGCTATCAAGTAGATTGTCACAAACAGGACATCACTTTTTGTTGGCTGTGGATGCCATTCCCTGCCAGTTTCGTGACCATCGTATCCAACGTCGTCTCCATCCCTCCGCTCTAGTCGTCACGTCACACTGGGGACTTAACGGTAACTTCCCCAGGCGCACGTCGCATGTTACACTTCGGCCACGTGCAGGTGAGACAGCGAGACAGGATACAGGCAACAGCAAATCTATACGTTACGGCGCGCACTGCTGTTTCTCTAGCAAGCATATTTCACACGACCCATCGTAACACAGCTACCAAGATACAGTGTATATATACAAAACTGAACACCCTTTTCATGACTGTGTGATTCTGAAGACGCTTATATGCTAACCGAAACCGTGTCGATAAGCAATACTGTTTCAAATTGGTAAACGCCGTGTTCAGTGGTACTAATGTGGAACATACTTGGAACTGTAATTTAGTCTGACTGGGTAAGGAGCCCCTATATCAATCAATGTAAGTAAAAAAAGGTAAAAGTAGGGCTATCCCATTACAGGTCTGGTCCGGCCCTCAGAGATCCAGTAGGTTGAAGTTCCCAGTCGGCAGATTAAGGTGATAAGATTATCAGCCCTACGCAGCGGCCGCCTTTACTCCCTAGGAGATATCTCACAATTAATGCAGGTGGTCCCAAAATTGCCCAAGGGCACTGCGTTGAACAACTGAGGAACGCAAAGGGTTATTCAGCGGCAAACAAACACGATCGTCTACTCCGGGTGAACGATATTGACAAGCAGAAAAATAATCAAGCCTTTGATATTCATTAACGTCTAAAAACACAACATGTATAATCAACAACTTGACAAAAGGTAAAAGTTGTTGATTATACGTGTTGTTTTTAGACGGTAAAAAATATCGCTGTATTATTACACACAACGGGATGGCTGGTATTAAAACAAAACCAAGCCTTTTGTGATGTGTTACACACACACACACATACATATGTCTTGCAGTAATCTGTACTTAAATGTTCTGGAAACTGACGAGTGAAGTTCTGAACAACCGACGAACTAAGTCAACATTAGCCGACTTCTGTACACAGGCGTAACTTGGGGGGGGGGGGGGCAAAAGCCCCCAATATTTTTTTACCTAAGAATAATTTTTTGGCTACTGAGTTCAAGAGGGAAAAATACGAAAATTGGGGTGACAGCAGATGATAGGTGTGTGTGTGTACATCAAGGACCGGTTCCAACCAATTTTTCCCTATTTCTAACTTGACTACTTCGTAAGTTCGTAATATCCATGGTCGGCTTTGTCTCCCTCCAAACGCTATTAGCCAAATTACGTCTATGCTTCTATACATTTACCTTTCCTCATCCCATTCCACGCGTAGGAGTCTTCTTTACAGTCATTTTATAACATCTTTATTATAATTGATAAGTTAAACTGTCGAAACGTAAAAATAATGTTCCGGATGTCCCATGAAGGACAATCTGTCCAAGCACAGCAGTTTCAAACCGATATGACTAGAAGGTACTGTAATGTTACTAAGCTCTGTACACAGAATACACCAAAACACAAATGAAAAGAAGTCGGTATGCGTGAGTATACTGCTACATACACATACTTTAAAACAGGCGACAACTGCTACCTTCCACATCCTTTCCGAATTGCCATACGCATTCATCCTATTTGGCGCCATTCATTTTCGGAAATGGCGCCACAACACAACGCAGTATTTAACCGGTGCCACTTTATTGGTCTGAAAAATGAAAACACCAGACTACATTCTGGGCCCCAAAACTTACCATGCAGCCTGCATTATCTCACATTTGTAACTTCAAACATGCCTGACGTATATAGCAGAACTGTCACATAACGGCAATCACACGAGCCAAGTTGAAATAATTCCTGTACATAGTTCCAGTACTCACCTTTCAGCATAGACTGGGATACATAAACTGCTAAATCCAAGAGTTTATGTCAAAATGCTAAAATCAGAGCAGAATACACTTCTGTACACAATACAACCAACACGCACTCACACACACACACGCAAGCAACACTGTCAACACTCACTGTTTGACTAGTCAACGTAAACCAACATGTCTAGTACCAACATAACGCAAACCACATGGCGCCCTCACGGTCGACTCTCGACTGAATGCATCCAGTGGGCACTTTATGATCTGTGCACTGGATCGACCTGACTTCCAGGCACTGGCACGCCAGCAACTCTGGCGGAGCTAGACGGAACTACTGTCCCACATAACTTCCTCTTTGACGTGTAACACACAAGTCACCGTGCTGCGTTCGAGCGTCGGACGAGTGACAAAAAAATGTTAATAAAACAGGAACGAAAAAAAACGAAATGGCGTTTTCATTATTTCTGTATATAATTAATGCTGATAATTACATGCGAATTGTGTATTTACTTGCACTTCATTTTGTGTCAGAAGGCTGCAACAAAATAGTTATTGGGATTACGTACGATTTCCCATTTATCAACAACTTTCTAAAAGTGTTGAAAACAAAGTTCGTGTTCAGTGGATGACACTCCTATTTCGAATTCGTGAACAAGAGGTTTAACCTTTAGGCACCATGCATCCTATATATAGGACAGACGTACCGCTGCTCTCCAGGGTACGCTTTTTGTATATTTAGTCAACATAGATATTTAATTATTTTTTTAGACTTTCTCTCACCATCTACGTTTATTCCTCCACAAACTGTCGTGTATTTCCAATTGTTACACTTGTTGGTTCATAAAATATTCACATTTTACATAAATGGTGTTCTAAACTGTAAATGTCCAGCTCCAGGGCCAAAGGGTTAATTCCCAACTCGGGGCCCTGTTACGCTGACATACATCGTGGCTTTCCTCAGTTCATCGAACGTAATGCCGGTAGAGCAGAATCTAATTTACACCAGGGCAGGGCCGCTGCCATCCGCATTCTGCGCCTGGCAAAAATGTCGTAAAATTGCAGTAGCTCACTTGTTTACTGACTGAGAATTTACGTGAAATGTGCAAAGAAAAGCGGCGACCTTGGGCGAATAGCTGAACAACCTTCTTTCGATCCACATGTGTGACTTAGCAGGAATTGCAAAAAGTTATCTTGCCGCGTTTCCGTTTCTTATCAAGAAGCAAAGTAGGAAAATGTGAGTCGGCACGTCAACTAGTATTTAAAGAAAAACACAAACGATTCCTTTCACTGCATACACATCAGAGATATCGATTTATTATTTTCGATAACCTACTTCACAGTCCCCTATTTTCCTCACCACATCAGAGCGATACAGGTAAATAAGGAGTAAAAGTGGTCATCATTATTTGACACACTACTTTGTTCCCCGGGGACCGCGGTGGCTCAGTGGCTGTGCTACAAATCGGAAGGTCGCTGGTTCGATTCCAGATGGTTTCATTAGAATTTTTCATTGACATAATCCTTCCGATCGCACTATGACCCTGGGGTCGACTCAGCCTCTAACAGAAATTATTACCAAGATTATTTCCGGGGGGTAAAGAGCTACCGGTGCGTAAAGCTGACAACATTACCACCATCCTGGGCCATCGTCACGTAATCTGGGAACCTTACTTCCTGGTACCCTCTGGGCACTTCGGGCCTGTAATGGTATTTTTTTTTACTTTGTTCCCCACAGCTGTTCTGTCTGTCCGTACCAAACTGTGACACTGACCACTGCTTCTTGCCTCCACCTTGCATAATATCTTCAGGTCAGAACGTTACAATCCAGAAACGCCTGTCGGTATATTGCAGTAGGATTTCTTTCCTTGGTGCTAATCGGCCGAACAGTGAATCCGTATCACTTGGAATTCATCATATTTACTTCTGTGCCATTTAATAATTCACAGCGCATGCCGTACTGAAAGAAGCAACTTTCTCAGATGATGGTCGTCTTTTCTGGGAGGAGGGGGAATGACACATGCTGTGGAAACCTGAAAATTTAGAGATGAAACTTGGTTCTGTTCTCAACCTAGCCAATAGATTTGGTCATGTGCATTAAACTGTTCAAATACAGTAGCAACTCTGTAAGTCATGCTTTAACATTAAATGTCTCAGCGTCGTGACGACAGTTTATTTCAGTGCTCTGAGTAACACTACAAAAAAAAAATCTTCAGTATTATTTACGTATTGGTCTCTGTAAAGGAAACGCTGTTTGTTTTCTGTGAAGTAGGAACTTAGTGTTAAGATATGATTTATATTATCTCCCCTGTTACAAGGTAGTGTCATGGTTCAGGTGTAAGTCTCCGGGGTTTCGCCACCGAGGACTGGCCCGTAACAGAAACTGGGCCAGTTCTTCTGCGTTGTGTTGTAAAAAAGTGGCATTGGACAAGGATTTTCTTCAAGAGCTTCGGTTATCTGTTCTATCAGCAAGAACGTTCTACCAACGCTCGATACTTCTAATTTGAATACCACTCGTATTACAAGGACGAGCGGGCGCAAGTGTGAACCTTCAAACAAAGCAATGTTCTCGAATACCGGGAAGGAAGCACTGTAAAGAAAAATACTTGCAGATCTAATCTTCTGTTTTTTTTTTAATTCATACCGTGCATCTTGCTATTATCAAAGTTTCTTTATTCACCAACTGATGCATTAGTAAATTGTCTTAAATACATTATTAAAATTTACATTAAAACAGCTCCGACATGTTTCGGTGCAGTCACACCAACATCAGGAAGCGCATTTTTCGTGCTTGCTAAAGTTACAGGCTGCAGCCACATCACCACCGTATTAACCACACACCGATGTATTTTAATGGACTATTTTAACAACTGTAACTTTAGTAAGCACGGATAATGCGCTCGCTGATGATGGTGTGACTGCACCGAAACATGTCGGAGCTGTTTTAATGTAAATTTTAATATTGTTTTTTAAGACAACTCACTAGTGCATCAGTTGGTGATTAAAGAAACTTTGATAATCTTCTGCTGTTAGCTCAAAACAGTCCGCTTGCCACCACTTTACCTCACTCATTTTCCAATGTTCTCAAGTTCTTTCCCCCCCCCCAAAAAAAACTGTATTTATGATACCTGTTCTCAAGCCCGCCTTTCAAGGAAGAAGAAGCAGAACTTGGCTAGAGTTTTAAAATGTTTTATGAGGTTACCTGAATAAATGCCGCCTACCTTACACTTCCCACCCCTCGTCGCTCGTACTTTTCCATATTCCTAGTGCCTCAAAGGCTAAGAGTACAAAACTGGCTTATTGGAATTATATTGCAGCCAGAACTCGAAATATCGGTGTTAAACAAGTTATGATCAGATGCTGTTTAGTAGCTGCTTGTGCGTGTCTGTCTTCATTACATAAATACCTTTGGTCCTTAAGTAACATACTTTTATGACTTAGTATGTGCTCATTACTACCGGAAGGCTATTAAACTGGTACTGTTTCATCGAACCCTCTTGTAAGCGTATAACTGCATTGTCCGGTCCCCAGCGTGCATACTGCACGTACCTATGGTCCTTGATCTTCATTTTCAAAGGCTTTCAAGCAAACTGAAGGTGTAAACGACATTTCAACGACGCTGAATTTACATATACCATGACAAGTGGGCCCCTGTCGCAACGGCATGGCGCGTCCTCAGGTTGCAAATGGAGGAAAGGCTTCCATATGGAGGGTAGCTACGAATATATTAAATAAGCAGTCGCGGACAGCTGATAAATGGTGGTCCTCTAGGTTGGGGTTTGGGCGAGGTTCTAACAGTACCTCGTCGTAAAAATTGACCTTGTTACGAAAAGGAAACAATTGCCTCAGGACTGGACTGATCTTTTGGTATAACCTAAGCTATGATAACGGAATATCAGGTTTGGTACATGGAATGTAAGGAGCCTGTATAGGTCAGGACGAATTACAGCAGCAGTCAGGGAATTAGCAAGGTATAAATTAGACATTGTGGGTGTACATGAGGTTAGGTGGGACAAAGTGGGCACTGTAAGAGCAGATGATTATATTTTTTTTAAAGAAACGTAAATCATCAATTAGGAGCAGGGTATTTTTCACATCACAGAAAAGTATCAACAGTTAAGACAGTAGAGTTTGTTAGTGGTAGGATGTCACGTTTGGTTCTGAAAGGTCACTGGTTTAATACCATTGTTTTGAATTGGCTTAAAAGAACTGAGGAGTAAAGTGAAGATTCCAAAGGCAGTTTTTATGAGGAATTCGAGCAGGATTTCGATCATTTTCCATGTGGATCTGGGTCTCGCTGTCAATGACAACGAGACCCACATCCGAAACTGATGAACAGCAAAGCTCCGTTAAGAACGAATTTCATATAATTTAAAAAATCTTTTAGAAAAAATCTGTAAAACACATTTTATGAGACAATTTTACGTACCCCAATCCTGTATTTGCACATCACACCTTTAGACAAAAGTTTTAATTAGATATATTCCACGAATGTAAACACGACGGGATCCCAAAGTGTGCATAGCACCTGGTAACACAAATGTTAATATAGGCCTGAAGATGACTAGGTTATAGTCGAAACATGTAGCCTTGTATTCCCTTATATAATAAAGTGATTGTGCTGACGTACACTATATAATATTATATTATCAGGGACTTGTAGGGGGCATCAACGACTTTAACAAAGTTTACCAACATAGAAGAAATATAGTACGGGATAAGAAGGGAGATTTGGTTACAGACTCACACAGTATTTTGGCTAGGTAGAGGAACCATTTCTTTCAGCTATTGAATATACGTGAATGAATGATATTAGGCAGACAGAAATACATACAGCAGAGCCATTATTACCTAAGCCCAGTGTCTTTGAGTTTGAGATGGCTAATGAAGAGCTAAAAAGACACAAACCACCAGGTGTTGATCAAATTCCAGCAGAATTAATTAAAGAAATGGGTAGAAAAATTCGCTCTGAGATCCATATACTTACTAATTCTATTTGGAACAAGGAGGAATTGCCTGAGGAGTGGAGTAAGTCGATTATATTGTCTATTTATAAGAAGGGAGATAAAAACAGATATTAATAATAATACAGGCTTATCACTTTTGTCAAATATGCACAACTCTATCCAACATCCTGTTGCCAAGGTTAATTCAATATGCAGAAGAAATTATTGGGGATCAACAGTGTGGATTTCAAAGCAACATGTTAACTACTCACAAATATATGGGTAAAATATAGTCAAACACAACTTGTTTAATGTATTTTTTACTAAGATGTTCTTACATTGCTTCTCTCAACGACATATTTCGGCCCTTCCATGGGCCATCTTCAGGTTGAACACTTTTTTTTCAACCTGAAGATGACGCGTGGAAGGGCCGAAACATGTCGATGAGAGAAGATATGTAAGAACATCTTGGTAATAAATACATTAAACAAGTTGTGTTTGACTATATTTTACCCATATATTTGTAATTCTATACAACACAACGAGCATGTCTCACCTGAAAGGTTAACTACTGATGATCATGTATTCTGCATTTCTCAAATATTTGAGAGAAGATGGGAATGTAATTAAACAGTATATCAGCTATTTACAGACTTCAAAACATCCTCTGATTCAGTTAGGAGGGAGGTTTCGTATAATAATCTAATTGAGATGGTATTCCCATGTAACTGGTAGGGCTAACAAAAATATGAATGAAACTTATAGCCCAGTCCGGGTAGTCAAACTTTTGCCTGGCATTTTTCCTATTAAGAATGGGTTGAAAAAGGAGATGCTTTATCGCCATTGCTTTTCAATTTTGTTTAGATTATGCCATTAGGAGGGTTCAGGTAAACCAGGACGGCTTGAAATTAAATGGTACATATCAGCTTCTAGTTTATGCTGCTGATGTTATTATACTGAGAACAAGCGTGCTTTCTATAATGACAAACAAAGAAGCTTTAGTAGTCGTTAGTAGGGAAGTAAGTGCTGATAACACTAAGTACATGGTCATGTCTTGAGACCAGAATGCAGGACGAAATCGTAATATAAAGTCTGATAATAGTTCCTTTGAAAGGGTGGAGCATTTCAAATACATGGGAACAAACCTAACGAACCAAAATTCTATTCAGGAAGAAATTAAAAGCAGACCGAAGTCAGAGAATGTTTGCTATCATTCGATGCAGAATTTTTCATCTTCCAGTTTGTTGTTAATATATACAGAATTATAATTTTGCCTGCTGTGTTGTATGGGTGTGGAACTTGGTCGCCTACATTGAGAGAAGAATTGATGGTGTCTGAGAATAGTGTGCTGAGGAGAATAGCTGGGCCTAAGACAGAGGAGGTAACAGGGGAGTGGAGAAAACTACATAATGAGGAGCTTAGAGATTTGTACCCCGCACTAAACATTTTTCGGGTGATCAAATCGAGAAGAATGAGATGGGCGCAGCATGTAGCAGATATGCGGGGAGGTGAGAAGTGTATGCAGGGTTTGGGTGGGGAAACCTGAGAGAAAGAGGCCACTTGGAAGACCCCGGCGTAGATGGGAGGATAAAATTAGAATGGATATTCAGGAAGTGGAATGGAGAGGCATGGACTGGATTGATCCGAATCAGGATCGAGACAGGTGACGGGCTTTTGTAAAGGTGGTAATGAACTTTCGGTTTCCTTAAAATGCGGAGAATTTCTTGACTAGATGAGAATCGGTTAACTTCTCAAGGACTCTGCTCCATGGAGCAAGTAAGTATTTAGATATGGACTAAAGTAGTGAATATAACAAAGTAGATTCGTTCTCCATCACAACAAAAGACAACTGGCTGATTCTTTGTCTCGGCATTACAACGGACGACCCAAACCAATAGCCTAGATTCTAGAAGAATGCCCGATTAGCATCTACACCTATCAGGACTATATACGTCACTACATACCTTACATACACAAATTAAATGTAGTATGACTCCTGACCTTAAATATTTTTCACATACAACGGCCCATTGTGAGGGGCTGGATAGGGTCCGGTTTGTGTTTAACTTACTGTCGGAGTTCTGTTGCGTCGCTGCGGGAAGAATTTGTTCGGCCGGTGAGTTTGAAGAAAAGCTTAACATGCCTAACAAATGTAACAAAAATTCTTGCAATGGGCGCAATTTAAGCGACAAAACAGACGGAAACCTGACAAGATATTCCCTACAAGGAGCTGGAAGAGAGTGGTGGTTACACGTCAGAAGGATCTTGGTTCGACGTCCGGCAGAATCCAGAGTTCTTGTCTCCAAAGCGATCAGATCGGCTGTGGGCCACGCAACCTCCTGTCTCATCAGTACCGGGGGTTCTTTCGTGGGGGGATAAAACGGTCGGGGCGTGAAAACGATCGTCCACCTCCAACTTGTGTTGAGTTTAAGTAAGGGTGAAAAGGCGTCTAAACCCCACCTCCTCCCCCGCCCTAGGCCACCAGAGCATGCGCAGAGAAAACTTTCAATGAGCATTTCGCTAGAGAGACTGCGCATGCAGAATCTCCTCCAACGCACAGCGGACGTTACTGAAAATATCTGTACAGGCCGGATGACGGAGAACAGACTTGTAATGACTCTACACGCTTCAAAAACAGCAAGGTCTAGTAAACACTTCCAAGGTTAGGGTTAATGGATCAAGTACCGAAAATGACTCCCTCTTTGAAATATATTGCGGCGGCTTATTCCTGTTCCTACAGCAAATTCCAGGAAAAGAATTTTGACTGGAATTTTTTCATCTCGGAGAATAGTACAGGAAAATCGCAGCGGTGCAAACAGCAGAATAATAGGGGTAAAGTTAGACATCAATAAGTCCTACAATAATAACAACAACAATACAATTTCATATGCCACAAATTCATGACCAGATCGGGCGTACTTTCGGAAGAAAACAAAGTATTTGACTTAGTTATGGAAAAAGCTGACCCTGTGTCTAAGCCCATGCCATAAATGACCAGTGATGCCATATAAGTTGTCCTGTTCTCGACATTAGCAAACGTTCATTGCAATGGAGATGCAACTCCCCTAAATCTCACCCTCACCACCAAATGCAATTGAAGGGTCGGCTTCAATATTCAGCTGCTTGACCCCTGGGAATGACACCCAATACCAATACGTAGGAGCTGGATGGGCTTCAGATCGTGTGTGGAAGCAATGGAGTGCAGTCTGTTCTAACATCTCGGGATTCGAAATTCGAATCTCCAGTCGTAAAGCCGCGTATTCATTGTACTGAATGAGACTGGGCGCCTCACACTTTGGCAGTAGACCAACAGGCATATATAAGACACAACAGTTAGGAGTATTGGGAATTTTTACTTAACGAAAGGCATTTCACATAAGTACATGCAGCTTTGAATTATGACAAGCGCGAGTAATGAATGGGGACGGATATGGAAGATCAAACCAAGTACAGTGAAATATACGAACTTGTGGCACCTGTGGGGAGAGACAAAATACAAACGAAATTTTTGTCCGAAGTACTAATAAGAGGAAATTAGCTGGGAGTTTTGTGAGTACATGGGAGGACAATGGGAACGCATAAAAATATAATGGGACCACGTGAATGGATTCATCTGGCCAAGGATAGGGTCAAAATGAAAGATCCCATGACCATCACCAGACGAGAAGAAGTTAAAAAAATAGTTGGAAAAACTATAGAGATGAGACCGACTTTAATTTTCACGAGCACAAGACAGGGCAATATGAAAACATTTCAAAACACATGAGGGGAAAAACGCCAATGGATTCATCTGTCTTAGGACAGGGTCCATTTGAAAGATGATGTGACCACAGTCATGAATACTCAGGACTATAAGATGCACGGAATTTTTCAACAATGACAATATATCATATCGCGTCCACAAGACACAAATAGTAAAACTAACACGTTTACTGAAACAATAAAAATTTCTCGGTCGCGTGAATGATAGACCGTAAAGGAACGCTGCTCCATACAACCACCCAGTCAGTATAAGTTTATAGAACCTGAAGATTTGGCAGAATGGCCTTCATGAGTTGTTTTGCGGACATTTTCTTCGAAGCTGTTCTGTGAACTCGGAAGTGAGTACCTCACTGGGGCTGCAGAAGCCTTCGGGGCCTCTAGAAGAATTAACAGACAGTATAAAGAAGGACAATGAACCCGTGCATGAGGTCAGTCATTTGCTAATCGCGTCAAAATGTTTGGTTAAAGACAACAATCATCGCCTTAGGACTGTCATTTCTTTACGTTACGTGGTCTGCCCACAGGCGCTTTATCTGTCCGCGATCACCTGGAGAACTGGGCACGTTACTTATAGTACATTTCAGCAAACAGGAAAGCATTAGCCGCAGCTTATTACCTTAAAAATCATTCTTAGTAATTAACCAAGTTAATGCACAAATTCTTGTTTTATAATAAGTTTAATGTATGCCTCTACATGTTTCGAGCACTATGTGCTCATCATCAGCAGGTCAAAATTGTGTTACACAGCATCTGGTATCATCACACTCTGTAGGTGGCCGTCCTGTGCACGGGACGGCCACCTACAAGTGCTGTATAATACAATTTTGACCTGCTGATGATGAGCGCATAGTGCTCGAAACATGTAGAGGCGTGTATTAAACTTATTATAAAAGAAGAATTTGTGCATTAACTTTGTTAATTACTAAGATTATGCTGAGATTCACGGTCAGCAAAACATCAAAATTATAATAATTGTCATTTTGTGGCCTCTACTGGGCTTATGTGATCTTGCACTATGCAGTTGGCAATCTTCAGTTTGATTGAACTTCCACGATTTCGAAATCTGATCAAAGTTGTTCCCTTCTGCTTTCATCTTCCCTCTGCGTGAGTGAGGTCGAACATTTCATGCGGAAGCAGACACACAAACAGAAACTGACCAAAGGTTTATTATGTATGTATTTAATGATATGTTACCAACCGAATATGACACACAGAGCTTCATGCCTGGATGGTGACACGAGATGAGGTGGAACTTTCCCGACAGATAGCTTTTATGATCTGCTACTTTACATTAACCTCATTCGACAGAGAAGAACTACGGAAAGAAAAGTAGTCAAGATTGCAAAGTTTTCTGGCCCACGTTACTAATCAAGCACATGAACAAATCCCTGAAATCACATGAAGGCAAAATTCATTACGTAACCTACTTTATATGATCCATAATCCGTGCACTGATTAATTAAATATAGTAGTACTGCCACAAAAATGCACACTATTATATTTAAATCAATGTATATATATGATGAACTGGGGGGCCGCGGTAGCACAGTGGTTCAGGCGCTGTGCTACAGATCGGAAGGTCGCTGGTTCGATTCCAGATGGTGTCATTGGAATTTTTCGTTGACGTAATCGTTCCGATCGCACTATGGCCCTGGGTCGACTCAGCCTCTAACAGAAATGAATACCAGAATTATTTTCTGGGAGGTAAAGGCGGCCGGTGCGTAAGGTTGACAACCTTACGCACAATCCTGGACCATTGTCACGTAATCTGGGAACCTTAACTTCCTGGAACCCTCTGGGCACCTCGCGCCTGTAATGGGACTGCTGTACCTTTTTTTATACAATGAACTCCCACATGTTCGGCCAAACACGTAGCCTCCGAAACATGTAGGAAATCATTGTATATAGACGGTAATTTCAATATATTAGTGTGCATTTCTTTGGTAGTGTTACTATATCTGCACCCTACACTTTTAAAAACATTCTTTGCATAACCTTTTGAACCTTGCTTCGAGTGACATTAGTGTCTCTCCCAAGTCAGAACTCTCACGGTTACCATGACCGTACGAATACAAATCGTCTTCTATTACACAAATTTGTAATAACCTTAGTCTACCCAACTTTCCATTGGCAACATACGCAGATATGAAACACACATTCTAATATTCTTACGAAATAAGGAAAACAGTTAAACGGGCAGAGCATTGTAATTATAAATAAATGTATCATTTGGTTCATACTTCGTTTATTCTCTAGATTAATGCCACGAGGTTTTATAAGAAGTTACTTCATTGTAGTCTTTAAAGGTAAAGGTAAAGGTACAGTTCACCCTAGAACAGGCCACGAAGGCCCAGAGGGGGAGTAGAGGTATAGCTCTACTCTTTCTTTGATTTCGGCGCTAGATGGAGGTGGGTGGTAAATGCCACGCCCCGGCCGCTTTACACCAGGGAGAGACCCCGTGCCCATTGTATTGGAGGCTGGGTGGGCCCCAGGGCCAGTCTGGACAGGTGCTGAAAACCCCACCCCCCACCGGGATTCGATCCCCGGACCGTCCAGCACGTAGCGAGTCGCTATACCGACTGCGCTATTCCGGCCCGCACTTCATTGTAATCTTTACGTTCGGTAATTGGTGTTATTTACCGCAAACACAATGAGGCACAAGATAGCTCAGTAGGTGTAGTGACAACATATCGTGCTGATCGACAAAGCAGTCGTGGCTCGATTCTCGGCAAAAGACAGAGAGTTTTCTTTTCTCCGACCAAGAGGCGTGCCAGGGGACTTCCACGGAGGTTAAGAGACCAGGGCGTAAAGATGATCGTTCATTAAATCTAGTGCTGAGACGAAGAATGAGTAAATCTGTGACTCCATTTCCGTCTTTGCCTGAATGGTGTGATGATGAATCACAGAGACAGCTTCATCTTGATAATCACCCTAAACACGAAGGTACACACAGTGGTGCGGGCCAGGTGACATTGGATGTTAAACACAGAGGTTAGGCCATTCTGTACGTAGTCTAAATTTATGGTAATGTAAGCCCAAAACAACACTCACAGTCTTCTGTTTTGTCCTGTTACATTCCATCCAAATTCGAGGTAGCAGAATAAATAATATCCATAACGAAATACTCACCCGTCTGTCCAGATAATGTACGAAGGCTATCACAACACTAGCCGTGAAGAAATTCCTCCCGAAGCTCCATAAAAAGAAGGCAAACGTAAACAAGCGACACAAACCAGCATTGATACGAAACTCGCAGCACACAGTCCGTGTTGGTACATTAAATGTCCTTACTGCAAACGGGCGGACGTGACGGAATTACTTGCATCAGCAACTTCGACGGTCACGAGTGGAGGATTCATTTCGACGCCGCGTCTTCTGTCATGAAAACCAACTACACACACATCGACATAAAATAACAGCATATGCGGGGTAAGCAGATTGCAAGCGAACTCCGACATCCTACTACCAAATGAATTAAACATTACAAGACGTTGTGATGGAAAATTCAGAATAGTACAGCCAAAATTTGATGGGCTAATAAGACATGGAAGCACACGGATGCAAAATAGATGGCAATGAAATATATATATATATATATATATATATATATATATCGTACAATGGGTACAGGGTCTTTCCCGGGGGTAAAGCGGCCGGGGCGTGGCGTTGACCACACACCCCATCTAGCGCCGAGGTTAAAGAAAGAGTAGAGCTATACCTCTCCTCCACTTCTGGGCCTTCGTG
>Ga0136643_10009217_pt1 | contig 14505 bp, 6 predicted proteins | sample TergutLab28metaG_FD_96883 | JGI IMG/M metagenome (GOLD analysis project Ga0136643, IMG submission 96883) | Labiotermes labralis P1 segment gut microbial communities from Petit-Saut dam, French Guiana - Lab288 P1 (version 3) (version 3) | ecosystem: Host-associated > Arthropoda: Insects >... | reverse complement strand
CAATCCAGTCCATATATCCACATCCCACCTTCTGGAGATCCATCCTAATATTATCCACCCATCTACGCCTAGGTCTCCCCAGTGGTCTCTTTCCCTCCGGTTTCCCCACCAAGACCCTATACACCTCCCTCTCCTCCCCCATACGCGCCACATGCCCAGCCCATCTCATTCTCGATTTTATCACCCGCAAAATATTGGATGAGGAGTATAGAATTATACTACACGCGTATAAACCACAGCACTTTCATCTGGCATTGCTTACTTCCCCTCACGGATAATGCATGGCAGTTCGCTTTCCTAACGAGGGTAATTACGACTTTTGAACACAGGAACGCCGGCCTCAACTGAATATTGAGGAGACACCGGGCACCTTCAGCCCGACCAAATGCGAAAACGTCGGGCAGGAGTGAGGGCAAAAGAAGGCTTAACCGGAACTTTTAGGGTCACATCTGCCCTTTTGCATGTCATGTCGATTCTCTTTACGGCCACAAATTTTCTTTTCAGGTCACTTCGGTCTTTTTAGGACCACACCGTTCCCTCACAAGTCACGGCGATCCTCTCTAGGGGCAGTCCGGTTATGTATTATTAAAGTCTCAAATTACCCTATTGTGAAACACACCGCAACGGAGTAAAAAGGGTGTCTATTAACGACATACAACAGTACTTATGTTTATTGGACCGTGCATCATCTTGATAGTTGAATAAAGAGAGACCAACTTGATGTCACTTGCTTTATTATTTCATTATTTAACTCAACATGTTCCGGATGTTAATACATCCATCCTCAGGAGCTTGCGACGTATTTGTTGAGTTATTTCATGGGTTGTATTGCTCTGGTTCGATGCGTGTTGGTGTTACGTTATGGTTTGATTGGGGTGGTGTGGTATCGGGATGCAGGCTGAAGCCTTCACCCGGTTACCACACGATCCGATCGCAAGGTAAACATAAACATAAACAGATTATTCAGGGTGATGTTTCGCAGTTTTCGCCGTCAAGACCCGGTATTCATTAACATTGCAGTCAATTCATCTCAGTATTTAACCAACTCGATGCACAAAATTTGTTTCACAATCAGTTTTATTTCATACCTCTACATGTGCTCGAAACATGTAGAGACATGAAATAAAACTTATTGTGAAACAAATTTTGTGCATCGAGTTGGATAAATACTGAGCTAAATATACTGAGATGCACGGTCAGCAAAACGTCAAAACAAATTGCAGTCTATGTACTAATTGTGATGGACGTGGGATACGAGGACAGTAGACAGGTATATTATAAGATGGATGGCTAATAGGAACGTTATAAGCTTCAATTACAAAGAGATCCACCACGAGAACACATAAGCAGTTTTCGACAGTCTAAAAGAAATGTTTTCCAAGTATACATTTTGAATCTGAGATCGGATTTATATAGGGGAGGCTTTAAATTCTGCATTCCCCTCCTAGGGCTACACAGGATTTTTATTTGCTGGGATGAAGTTCATAAATCCTATCGCAAAATACGGGTTCTTTACAGGGAAATAATGCGGAAAGTATGAGGACATTTAGAATGAAAATTTGTACTGTTAATGAAGTGTTGGTTCTTTTTTCAAAAAATGTAGCCGGTTCCAGTGGCCGCGCGGTCTGAGATTGTGGGTTCGAATCCCGCCAGGGGCATGGATGTCTGTTTGTTGTGTGTGTTGTAAGGTAGAGGTCTCTGCGACGAGCTGATCACGCGTCCAGAGGGGTCCTACCGACTGTGATGCCTCGTTGAGTGTGATGTAGAAACCTTGAAAGAAGAGACCCTGGCCCACTGTGGGCTGTCGCGCCAAATAGAAAAAGTAATGAATATATCCCCTAATCCAAAATTAATAGTACTTAGGTATAGGCAGCTGAATGGGACAGAAGATTTCGTCTACAACCCCATGAAGAGTCTCTCTTGTCTAGTAATTTCTTGTGACGTCAGAACAGTTATTAAATTAAAATCCTTCTCTTAATAAATGGACCAAATATTATGGGCGCTGGATTACGCCCAGACAGTCCATCAAGAGCGTTACAACCCTTGCCCCCTGTTAACGAGCCATTTGGAGCTTTCCCCTTCCACTCTCATCAGGGCCCATTCTCGCGTCGATAAACTACTTGACGCCCCCCCTCCCAAATGAAATTTAACGCTAAATGCCCATCATTTTCAGCCAAGTGGTTTCGGAAGGGGGATCTAAGGAAAGAAGAAAAACAGTGAATGGATGTTGAAAGAGAAACAACAAAAACCGGCGCGATCAATTTATAGTCCAGATGATGTGTTTCCAGTGCCTGGGGGTGTGAGAGCGAGCAAACGTTCTATTTTGGGTTGGGGTGGGGTTAAGGATAGACAGAAAGAGGGAAGCAGCGCCCCCAAGACAGTCATAAAGCGTCGAACGTCTGTTTATGAGCACAAGGAACAACATTTTTGTGCGTATGTAAAATGAAAGCTAAAAGGGAGGTAATTTTCGTGCTATAGTGTGCTTCGGATCATGAACTGGTGGACAAATATATATATATATAAACATTTATATACTATGTTATACGCTGAAATTTATATGTATATATAAATTTATATATATATATACAAACATTTATGTACTTTGGTATAAGCTGAAATTTGTATATATATAATGTATATATATATATACATATAAACAGTTATGTACTTTGGTATAAGCTGAAATTTATATATATAAATTATATATATATGCATATAAACATTTTTGTACTTTGTTATACGCTGAAATTTATATATATATATAAAATTTATATATATACATATAAACATTTATGTAGTTTGGTATACGCTGAAATTTATATATATGTAATTTATATATATACATATAAACATTTATGTACTTTGTTATACGCTGAATTTTATATATATATAATTTATATATATACATATAAACATTTATATACTTTGATATACGCTGAATTTTATATATATATAATTTATATATATATATACATATAAACATTTATGTACTTTGTTATACGCTGAATTTTATATATATATATAATTTATATATATATACATATAAACATTTATATACTATGTTATACGCTGAATTTTATATATATATATAATTTATATATATATATACATATAAACATTTATATACTTTGATATACGCTGAATTTTATATATATAATTTATATATATATATACATATAAACATTTATGTACTTTGTTATACGCTGAATTTTATATATATATATATAATTTATATATATATATACATATAAACATTTACGTACTTTGGTATACGCTGAAATTTATATATATATACATACATATAAACATTTATATACTTTGATATACGCTGAATTTTATATATATATAATTTATATATATATACATATAAACATTTACGTACTTTGGTATACGCTGAAATTTTTCCGGAGAATATGTAAATCAGAGCTCAAATCATGAAATCAACATCATTTGATTTTCTAAAAGTAAACGAGGATTAGTGGCGTAAATTATAGACATATTTAAGGTGTACTGAAAATTGTGTAGGTCTTGTGTATGTTTACACGTGTTGCACTTCTCTAGCGCTTGACTGTGCCACCAGAGTGCAGCATGAGGCAAAGAAAACGTAAAATGCTAATTAGTTTTTGTAATTTCTAAATCGTAAAGACAACACATACTAAGATGTAGCGCTACTCGTATCTGGTGTTTTTGTTCCGATTTGTTTAATGAAGCGGCTAACAAGATAATTGCAATATACACAGATGCTCGTGATTAGCTTCGTCAGCATGCCGAGCCTCGCGGACAAATGCTTGTATCGAGAACGTCCAGGATTCAAACCTGGTTACAGCACCAGCTGTTCTGACTGAGATATCTCCTATTTCTCGATATTTCTAGGAAAATATCGGTATTAGAATTTAATCGAAGGCTAGTCGTTAACTGTCACAGGATTTCCAATTTATTCTTCATAGTCAAATATCATTTCCTGCCCAAAATAATCTAACTTACTGATGGTGTCTTAAAAGTCTTGAAATACATCGTAGATAAATTGATAAGCGAATAAAAATAAATAAGTAAATCGAAATCGCCCTGTCTCGGTCGTGATGCTAAGACGGTTAAATGTGTTCAGTGAAATAATTGCTACTTGAAGGTAAAGGTGAAGTTCAGCCTAGAACAGGCCTCAATAGCCCAGAGGGGAGTAGATGTATAACTCTACTCTTTCTTTAACTTCGGCGCTAGAAGGAGTGGGTGGTCAACGCCACGCCCCTGTCGCTTTACCCCCGGTAAAGACCCGGTGCCCATTGTATAGGGGGCTGGGTGGGCCCCAGGGCCAGTCTGCACGGGTGCGGAAAATCTCGCCCCCACCGGGATTCGATCCCCCGACCGTGTAGCCCGTAGCCAGTCACTATACCGACTGAGCTATCCCGACCCTAAATAGTTGCTAGGATTATAAGTGCTGCAGCCCGTTGAGCGAAATTTAAACACAAGCTCAAGCTATCGTTTAAGCCTTCACATACACACAAAAGCAATAAGTGTACTGTAATGTGCATAAACACATACATACATACATAATACATACATGCATGCATACAAACATATATACATATATACATACATACATACATACATACATACATTACTTACATACATAATACATACCTGCATGCATACAAACATATATACATACATACTTACATACATACATACATACATACTGTACATAAACACACGTACGTACCAACTTACATACATATTTATATTTCCTTTTGAGTTGTGTCCGAATTTCTACTGCCAGTAGGATGCCATTTAGTTACGTTTAAAAACTTTCAGTGTTTGTTTTGATGTCTGTCGGAAATCGCTGCTTTAAATTGCCTTAAAATGGGCGGCAGTTTCCTTTGAAGTCACCATTCACAACCATCTTCCCACTTTACTCGATATTATTCTTCCATGGTGTTATTTATTGCCACGCCCATAATTAAAAACTAAAAAAAAAAAAATATCCATGTAGCAGGGTCCTTCTGCAGAAGCTAACAGTCTCTCCGCTAGTCATGAAATTCACCGCATTTTATGGACCTCGAAGGTTCATTATCACATCTATAAGAGCCAGTCCCCTGTTCCTCTCCTTAGCCAGATCAATCCAGTCCATGCCCCAATTCCACTTCTTAAAAATCCATTTTAATATCATCCTTCCATCTACACCTTGGTCTTCCATGTTGTATCATTCCCTCAGGTTTCCCCACCAAATTTACACCCATCATTAACGCTATAAATACTCCTGTGTTTATTAGCGGTAAACTATATTTTGTAGACTCACAAGGCTACTGGTTATAAATTTATATAGACTTAAATTCAGAGACTGTTGAAAGTAGTGTGAAATAGCCTACGTGCTCTCTTGACCGCCACATGAAACGGGACAGTGTACAGTGGCAGTTTTCCCTTTACAGATATTTAAAAAGAACAGCCTGATATATGAAATAAATAGCTGCTTATTGTCGTAAAAATGTATTCTGTTGATAAACTAAGGTTGGATTGGGCTATTGGCAGGCAATGCGCTGTTTAAGATATTTTATGCACTTTTATTGGATTATCGTGTGAGAGAAAAAGAGTATGGATTACAGTTGAACGACACTGACAAAAATAAACAACCTTAAGTCTCGACTGACATTTGCATTAACGAAAGCTGAAACACCTGTATGGATGTTACTCTGTTACACACTTTGTGATGAAGACGTAGGTAGTTTAGTTGAAACTGAAGAATAAGAACCGGGCTGGAGTAGTGTCGGGGCCGCAGGCCTGCAGCCCCGACACTACTCCAGGCTAACCACACCTAACCTCCAACCTACAGAAAACCAAGAACGAAAAGACCAATGTGATAATCAGCACTATAGTCGTGAGCTCCTGACGATGGGCATAGTAGTGCCCGAAACATGTTGAGACTATAAGAATTACAATAAATAATAAGTAGCATCTACTTTGTTCTTATTCTTCAGTTATCTCAATGATGCACGGTCCATAAAACGTCAAATTGATTTAGTTGTGTTTAGAGACGAGGTAGAAAGCAGTGCTATGGTGAAAAGTAACCGAGTTATATCATATTGTTTCATATCGGATATTTTGTTACTTTCTTGCGTTCGATTGACACTGTACCCTGCACTTCCTTCCAACAAGGCGACCTTGACGCAAGCAGGATTTTTATCATGTCGGTTGCATGTAGTTTGCTGGTAGCAGTAGGAGATCGGGTTATGTTATGCTGTGTGTAAAGAGTGCATGTGTCTTGAGACGAACTGGGATCTGTGGAGTGTGAAGGATAAAAGTGATAAATTTTGTATGTTTGCTACACGTGCTTTGGACTGTTGTTATTGGTGTGTGCTGGGGAACAGAAGGAAAGGACGTTTGTTCGTTTACTGCGCACTGGAATATAAAATTCTTAGCATCATATTGTAGATCTTCCTGACAGGTAGGATTGTAAGAAATAAGTTGTCAGTACGAGGAACACTTATAATTGTAAATTAGTATTGTGTGTACAAATAACAATACTAACTTAAGTGTTGTACATTACGTAAAAACCTGAGCATGTCACTGAATTTTGGTATTCAGAATACGAAATCCAGCATATACAATACAGTTGGTCACGGTGCAGTAAGTTAAGTTTATCATTAAAGACATTAACCTTTTAACGGCTAAAGGCAATCTGCTTTATATAAGGAATCAGTCTGTACCGCGCTGTAAACACTTTCCACTACGGTTATAAAAATCATTCAGCTAATGAGGTATAAAACAAAATTCGCAGTCTGTTCTGAGATCCGCACAAAATACTGTACGCAAAGCCGGCAACATGTACAATTTTTGAATGTTAAACCTGGCGGTACGTAGAGAAACCGCTAGGCTTTAAAACGTTAAATAAATTTTATTTTATTATTACGTAACATGGAACTCTTCATAATCGTAACGTTCAGTTAAATGCTTGAAGATCTGAGTGCTATTTTGTACCATGACCAACAAATGCACAATTATTTCACAAATTATCACACTGCTACTTGTTTCGACACTATCATGTCATACTTGTAATCAATACCTTACCAAGTTACACAAGTAATTCTAATACAACTGTTGGTAATACAATTTACAATTAAAATGTTTCACACAGGTTGTGAAATACTTGTGTAACTGGGCAAGGTACTGATTACAAACTCCCTGAGAATGACACGATAGTGTCGCAATATGTAAGAGTGTGATAGTTTGTGAAATAATTGTGCATTTGTTGGTCATAATACAAAGTAATAAAAGATGCACGGTCCGTGTATTAAAATTATCTGAGTGCTATTTACCTTCCGCTTATGTAGTCTACTTCTAAATATACAGTGAAAATTTATGCCCAACATTATCCTAAGTTCGCGTGAAAGTTACTGTTTTAATTTTTTTCTGGACAATTTCTTATTTACTGTGTCCAGAAGTCTATTTATTGTTTTGGTTTCAAAAGCCATTAACAGGAGACGTAACATATTGCTTCGAAAATACAGGGACTGTTTCGGATAAGCAATGCTTGGCTAGTACTTGAATTAGTAAAATATTACTAAGTCACTCTGTTGTGTAGAGATACAATGTAATTATGCTGGCTGTTACTAAGTTGGTTAAAAATAATATTCAGTGAAATGTAGCTTACAAATGTACTTGTTTGTAGTATGGACAGATTCAGACCTAACACGTTTTTAGTCTAGACGTCCTGATGTGCTTCAGTATGTGGTCTAAACTGGACCGAAGTTCCCAGAATCTAACAATTCAGAAATATGATCTAGAGTTTTTAACGAAATTGATGCTGAAAGATGAAAGTTTTTGAAAGACGAAAAGCCCTGCCCCCCTCCTCCCTCAAAGTGATGTCGTTGGCGGAACTAAAGCAAAACAATGTTATAATTGGCTACGGCCAGAAAGTAGGTTTTAGGGTAAAAATAATATTACTGTGTATTTTGTGTGTGATTGTTTCAACTATTTAATTAGCTATGTCTTTTCCACTTGGAAACTAAGATTCATCTGAATTAATATGCATAAACGCATTTCCTAACTCAAAGAATACAAAATCTGTGTCTATTATAAAAATCAATGTGCTCAGATTAAGGCAGTAGACATTCCATATTCTGAAAATTATATGGAACACATATTATGCAATCTTAAGTAACGTAACATAATTTTTTAACATTACAGCAGTGCTGTTGATAATTACCAGTGGGATTTAAACTGTTAATACCAGAGTTTTTGCTCCATTAGACCTACCAATAAAACTGCAGGATGTTGTTTCATGACCAGGTTAATTTATGATGGTATTAATGTTTGAAACCTATTCGAAAGCTGTTAAGTATCGCATGTTTGAAACTGCATTTTGTATAGACACTAGACACATGGCAGTTTATGTGTGACACCAAACTGTGACTACAGCAAATTGTATTAACTAGTTGGATTATGTCAGGGAGAACGCATAAGTTTTCTATGAGGTATAAAGTGAAATGTTTAATATTATTTAGATGAATTCGGACTTCAGTGGTCTGTGCATTTCTAAAATTCAAGTCCCGAATGTATATTGCCTCAGGCTTTATGTTTTTTTATGTTGCACCTGTACGTGGGCTGTATTATTGCTGCTGTGGGCTGTACTCGCTGTAAGGAGGAGTGACATATAGTAGTGTATCCGTCGGATAATGCTGATGATGCATAAACAGCAGTATTTTTAAAATTATTTTTTGTTTATGTAATTATAAAGGCTTAATTTTGCAGTTCTGTCCTTATTCTGTCCCCATGTAGGGAGCATTCCTTAGTAGTTACGGATCAGCACAGCAGGCGGCTCTGATTGTCCAAGACATCCTCTGTATATTAAGCAATAAAAACTGTGGTTAAGCATAGGAACCCAAAGTGGCTGGATTTACACGCGGCACTGAATTTCAAAAACGATTTTGTATATTATTCAATGTGCATAGTTAAAGATATCGCTAAGTAAAGTATAGGAGTGGCTTGATGTATGGACACCGTAAGTACGGAAGGGAATTTGTTGTTCCTAAGGTTGGGTGAATAGCTGTGCACTGCTGCAGATTGAGTGTCAATGCATTGTGTTCAGAGAAAAAGTGTACATCATGTCCTGCATATTTGTCGCATTCTTGTATAATTTATGATAGCCTAATTTATTGATTGCGAAATTTAAATGGAGAGTGACGTAGTGTATATTGGTAATGTCGACAATAAAGATATTTTAGAAATGCATAAATATATTGTCTGCCTGTGTTTATTTTGTACCTGATAAACAAATCACACATCCAGATTTTCACTTGGAGAACTGTAAGCTGGTAGTGTCTGGTGTAGCTGTCTACCCTGAATTCTTCAGGTTTACAGAGGTTAGATATTTTGGAAGAAATTTCTTTAACATACACCCCGAAATTTGAAACGGTTTTACACTAGAGTGCATTTAGTTATCCCATGTGATAAGTGGGTCCCCGTCACAACGGTATGGCCCGTCCTCAGTTTGCGGATGGAGTAACAGCACCCGATATGGAGGGTAGCTGCGAATATATTGAATAAACAGTCGCAGACAGCCGACAAGCGGTGGTCCTCCAGCTTGGGGTTTGGGCGAAGTGCTAACAATTCCTCACCGTCAAAATGCACCATTGTTACGAAATATTCACAGACAAATCCTCGGACCTGGAATGATACTTTGGTACGGCTCAGGATAAGGAGAGTTGGCGGGCACTTGTGAATGCAGTAATGAACCTTTGGGTTCCATAAAAGGCGGGGAATTTCTCGACTAGCTTAGAACCGGTTAGCTTCTCCAGAAGGACTTTGCGTCATGGATTAAGTAAGTAAGTAAGTGCATTCTTTTATCTCTGACCTGAGCACCCACGTGTCACGGGAAGTCCTGGCGGATTTAAGCTGTCTATGCGACATATCTGTCGTGCTCCGTGTGCAGATAAAAGTATCACTCTGTATAATATTAATCCTATTTTGCTTATTCCTCGCTGTCTGTCAGCAATGCTTAATATCTGTATTTTGAAAATGCACTGTCTGAAGTCCATAAAGACAGCGTATCTCTATCTTCGCAATCCAAATGCCCCTCGCTGTCCGACGTTGCGGCAGCTACAGCGAGAGCAGGAATTTTAGAGTAATATTTTGATAAGGGCACATGTACTATGGAAACACTGCACTAGCATTTTGCAAATTTTTAGAACTTTCCTGTATGTTACGTCACAGTTTCGCATAACTGCACTGAAAGCGGTGTGTAGATGATGGCAATGTCTCAGAATACAGACTGCACTCGAATTACGACGGGGTTCCTTTCATACGACCGGGTCGCAATTCCACCTTGAAAGTGGGAAATAACTTGCACATGTGGGGCGATTTCTTTGTTTCACTTAAAGTGAGGTGTAAACACCGACCAGACTGTCAAACGCACAGCACTGTGGGAAATGACGAGATGATAAAGGGGCCCAGACAAAACATCGACTAGCATTCATGTGTCTTGAATCGATCAGTCATTGGGCTTAGCGATTGAATCATGGTCGTCAGCATGAATGATCTTGAGACGATCGTGTCGTAAGTCGGAAAGCGTCTCTGTCAACTTTCAAAGACCAGTGGATACTTACTGCCGTATTTAATATTAAAATTTTCTGCGTTCCACCAAGAGTGTTAATTTCGGCGTCTGGGCTTCAGGAAAATGAGGTTTGATTCCCTGTCAAACAGTTCGTCTTTTTAATGAAGATGGAGACTTTAAATGATGTCGTCTCTGTATTTATACATTGTGTAGTTTAGTGGTTTACTGTTTTGTACACTACCTGTTGTAGAACCTCAAAAACTGACCGTAATTTAAAAAAAAAACACTGTGAAAACCTAAAAAACATATATTGATTTGAAGGGTGTTTCCTGTGCGGTACGAAATGAATCTTAAGTACAAGTGAGGTTAATTTTCATTTTCAAAGGTCGTGCCATGACCCAGGCTCTTAGTTGTGAACTTCTCATCGCGGAGGCCTGGGTTCGATCCACGTCAGTCCATGTGACCATTTATGGTAGACGAAGCGGGACTGGCACCGATTTTTTATAAATAATTCAGTTTCGCCTGTCTGTATCATTCCGCCACTGTTCCTTGTTCATCTTCATCTAAGCGTTGCTTTCATAAGGAGAACAAAAGGGCAAAGCGTGGGAACCTCCTGAAAACAACACTTTTTCCATATATCGGGGTCATTTTATAGTAAACTACTGACACTTGTTTTTTCATCTGTAAAGTGTTCAAACATGTCAGCGTTTTTCCTTTCTGTGTAAATACCACTTGACGCAGTGTAATTTCAGTGTATTCTCTGCAGATGATAGGTTAAATTTCTGTCATCGTGTGTCCGCCTTGGATTAAAACGACGGATTAAATAAGCACATAATACCCCATAAAACCTATTACTCAAGTAAAGTCTTAGGCACAGTGTTATTTTAAAACGAAACCACTAATAAACATTCCTTTTTACATTCATTTAAACGAAGAGGCTACAAAAGAATCTGATAAAAAATAAGCCAACAAGAAATAACAAGTTAACTGTGATTTGCATCACACTGTAACACCTAAAATTAGGCGTCTACTTTGTACAATCCACAGAAAATTTTAAAATTTGTTATCTCCTTATGCTTCTAATTTTCTTATAGTAAATTTTCACTATCTAATTTACGTTTGCACATTTTAAGTACCAGTAAAACAGCATGAAAATTAAAGCACGGAACTGAAGACATTACCTTGCACGGCGCTAGATTCTGCAGCCGTCACTTTTCTCTGCGGTGGTTGCGTGCATTTCCAAAAGAGTGTACTGACATCTGTGAACTTTTCATTACGTTATGTTAGTTTTTGAAATGTGAAAGATGGACGACCATATTCTCATACATCTCAGGTCAGTTTGTTACCCTATTTCGCCGAGGAAATCTTCATCAGGTAATGTTCGTGCAGCTTGCTCCATTATTAAACTAGATCTCTGTAAGAAGCAGCACCAGAGGCAGCAAGGTTCGACTGCAATATAACTGTGGGAACTACAACAGACGTCCGGCGCAACCAAACGGAAAATTTCCCCCGCCGTGCTGAACCGAGACAAATGTTGCTGCTATCCGTGACAGCTCCAACTAATGGTATCTAATGGTGGAAAACAGCCCAGGTTTAAGGCTCGTAATAACCTGCTCTTCTCTCCTTGTCATGTGATAGCTATAAAGGAATGATGATGACGGGGAGGGATTTCCTCTTTTCCAAACAATAAACTTTATTCTCACTTCGTTTACACCAGGCGTATTCCCCTTATTTTTATCACAGCTTCAGGAACGTGGGCGAGGCAGAACGGTTTATCATTTGTACTTCGTTGTAATACATTTCGGATAGAACGTGCTGTTCAGTGTGCAGAACTGAACAGCAATGTGTCCGAACACAAGAATAATGCTATTGAACTATTGGTTACTTGTATTAAACGAAAAGATAAATACTAAGCAAAACTGAAAACTTTTATATGGACACGCGTTTGAAGTTTGGGGTTTAGTATCTAAGCGCATTTTCTTACTATGTTTCAATAATATTGCTGACTAAGTTTATCTCTTGTTCTTCTTAAAAAATAATGTAACTTAGAAACAACTAAGAAAGGTATTTAGACCAAAACGATAAGTTGAGACACTCTCTTGAGAAAGAAGTAGGCTTATCGAATAAGCATGCTGTATTTTTCTGTGTTTGTGCGTGTCTGTCTCCATTTAGACCTATTTGTCAGATTTCTACGACATTGTGTGCCATTTTTCTGTCATCAGAATTTACCCCAGCTTCCTCGTGTGCCACAATCAGGATAGCAACATCGCAAAATCGCAAAAGTATTCACCAGTTAGCGGAAAGAAAACTAGCCGCGTTGTAAGCAAAAGTAAAGGTAATTATGTCCCCGTATACCTCATGAAAGCACATATAGCAGTAGTTTAGATACGCCCATTCGTAACTTCGACACTACATGGAGATTATAATTTAAATCACTCTCGGACCCCTTTGCCCCCGGCCAGAACCCCGGTACCCCTTGAAGAGGAGACTAGTTGCGCCCCAGACGTTTTGGAGAACAACAATAATTCTTGCGCTTCACAGGATTACAATTCCAGATCAGTCCCTTAATCTACTTATTACATCCAGCATGCTGTCTCGGCTAATTGATTTAATGTTCACAGCATTGTGTGTTGTGTTAGACCTTCAAAAGGTGAGAATTGTGTTGTAATTTTTGTAGGCAGTAAAACATGGACGTATCTATTTCTCGAAGCCTGTAATACGTAGCTTGGTGTCCGACTGCATTAGCCAGTCAGTCACTGTGGATAAGCGTGTCGAATTTAGTACGAGTGTGGGTGATAAAGTAATCTAACAACGTAAAAATTTACAAATATGGGTACGATTAAATTTGGGAGCTTATTTTCGAAAAGATACTTTTCTTATACATTTAAAGTAATTTGTAGAATCACTTCAATTTATCAAACAACGAATGCAAATATAATTTCACATAAAACACTTTTAAAACATTTTAAAACACTCCGAAATGTTTCGATCTTGTCAGATCATCATCAGGGAGCATTGTTCCTTGCTAGTGCTTCGTACGAAGCACACCCAGCCACTGCTCCACAACACATTCCTACACAACAAGATATGCTGCCACAACACCTCGTTTGTAAATACCAATTGAATTGTGAATACTGTAACATAATTTTAGCAAGGAACAAAGCTCCCTGATGATGATCTGACAATATCGAAACATGTCGGAGTGTTTTAAAATGTTTTAAAAATGTTTTATGTGAAATTATATGTGCGTTCATTGGTTGATAAATTGAAGTGATTCTACAAAAAATGTGCTGTGCTACAATAAGATTTATAATTTGTAGCATATTTACAATCGTGTATCATTAAACACGTTATTGTTATTTAATGCTGTACATTTTCCATGCAAGTGTGTTACATATATAAAATTTAAGGCCAGATTACTGCACAATGTCTTTTTTTTTGTTAATTAACGCTCCGACATGTTTCTGCCTAAGCCGTTAACCATCTTCCAGAAGCTCCCTGAAGATGGTCAACGACTAAGGCCAAAATATGTCCGATCATTAATTAACGAATAAAACTTTGTGAAACAAGTTGGTGTTAAATTATATATATCTTAATTGCTCCTCTAGGTTGGTGTTTGTTTGATCTTAGGGATTGATACGTCATATTGTAAGAACTACACTGTTTCAAAACCCCTGCAGGCGGGGAGGAAATAGCTGTGAACCCGGCCGAAATGCCATTAAAGGGCAACAAATTTACTGCGCTGTGGTTTTGGAGTATGGCCATGTGTACAAGGGTATGGCCATGTGTACAAGAGTATGGCCATGTGTACAAGAGTATGGCCATGTGTACAAGTGTACGGCCATATGTACAAGAGTATGGCCATGTGTACAAGAGTATGGTCATGTGTACAAGAGTATGGCCATGTGTACAAGAGTATGGTCATGTGTACAAGAGTATGGCCATGTGTACAAGAGTATGGTCAT
>Ga0136643_10009214_pt1 | contig 14507 bp, 6 predicted proteins | sample TergutLab28metaG_FD_96883 | JGI IMG/M metagenome (GOLD analysis project Ga0136643, IMG submission 96883) | Labiotermes labralis P1 segment gut microbial communities from Petit-Saut dam, French Guiana - Lab288 P1 (version 3) (version 3) | ecosystem: Host-associated > Arthropoda: Insects >... | reverse complement strand
CCACACACACCCCCCCCCTCACCCCCCAAAAAAAGGGCCCACCAACACCCCCTCTTTTTTTAATTCCCGGTTTCCCCCCCCCCCCCCCCCCCGGGCGCACACGAAACGTCTTCCAATACTTTATTCCACCTATCTGGCCTCGCCTTTTCTGATATTTCCACCCTCTTTCCTTTTTAAATCTCTTACATTTAGATTCACTGCTCCCACCACTTTATCTGCTGGTTCTTAAAATAGGCCTAGATCTGGGGGGCGTACCCGAAATGCTATAGAAAACGTATGTTCAAGACCCCTCCCCTCCATTCTACCGACTCCACAATGGCACCTGCGCAAATCTCAGCTAACAGTGGCTCCTGCAAAAGGGACCCTTGATGCAGCTAGCTTCATCCCCTTCCCCCTCGAACCGCATAAAACCTAGGAGCGTCACGAAGCAACCCCTAACCAAACCTGTTCATACCTGAAACTTAGCCACGATGCGCTTACTGTGGCAGACGCAACGAGTGGAGCCCTCGAAACATCTGACTTCAGCAAATCGGGCCCAGAACCAACAAGAACATCATTCACTGGCAAGCAAAATTGGGAACCAGGAATAAACTCTTACAACCACCACTGGAGATCACGCACAGCTGCCTCTGAGCGGAAGTTACGCGCCATGGAGGAAAAGAAATAAACAGCGACGCGGATCGGTATGACACGATGTACACTCATACCTCGCTTGATGCGGGGTTACGGTTACGAGATAGCACGCGAAAAGCGATCATCCGAATAAATGACCCCCCCACCCAAAAAAGCTTCATTTCTTTTCTTCTCAGAATCACTATGACGCGAGCTGTTTCTCCCCCTCCATGAATATACTGCGGTATGGCCGAAAGATCCATCCGAGTTCTAGAACTATTTAGATGCTCCTATCCTTTCAAAAGTCCAAGTAATACATTTTCATACTTGGGGCCAACCCGCGAATATGCACAACCGCGAAAAGCAAGGAATGGGTGTATTATGATTTATCCAGAACAGTTACCACCAGCTAAGTAATGAAATCTACGACTATAGAACATGTACGTATCAGTCCCTGACACTTCCCTTCCTACTGAAATTCGAAACGCAACACACTAATATGTCTAACAACACTTATAAACACAATAATTCATTCCCACAATGACGAGAAAATGTGTGATACGCTGAAGGGGCTTACAGAAATTCGTACCCTCGCAATAAGGGAAAACCAAATGTCAGATAGAGGAAACACAGGGTACAAAGTGCCCAAGAAGAAACGTTCGTCCAGTTCAAAGAAATAAAAATTAACAAACGACTGGAACACTACATGATTAGCTTCATGATCTGATTGCTGATGGTTGGTTTACTTAACAGTAACTCTGAATACCGCAGCTCCACAGATCGTTTTCTGTCACGTGACACTACTGAGGGCTCAGTGTTACGTGAAGCGTAACCTATTATCACGTAAGTCAACTAGCAACTACCACTTGTACAGAAGTTTTAACAACACCGGTTTTTAATCTGTTAAACAAACACTGCCATACGCAATAACAGGCTTAAAATGCACAGTACTATACCACGAAAAAATAAAATACGTACTTTCATATGGTAAATCAGTCATCAATTACGATAGTCTTTAATATAAAGTTTACTTATGTCTCCTTGAAGATTGTCTTACACGGACCGAAACATGTTGCAGGTTCAAAATAAATGAGTACCGCCGACTATTACGAAGTGTTTATATTCTCTCCCCAATTCTGACAAAATGCCAACATCACTTGACTATGAAACTACTAATAGAAGACACCGTGAGGTTAACACTAAAACGGTTCTAGCACATTTATGCCAGGAGACGTGAAATGGTTTCGCAGAGCCCTTTTATAGTCTGAACATGGCGTCGGATTTAAGTTAAAATTCAAAACAAGAAAAATGCTTGAAGTGTTCGCCCAAACGACCTACTTTCAATGTACAATTGCGTATTAAAAACGAGGACATTAGTACTGACAGGATTTTATTCCAACGCACGGCGATAATAACAGGTCCATCAATCACAGGCAAAAGACGGCATACAGACAAAACAGACAACGAACTGCAATGTTTAAAATCACTAATTTTGAGATGCGCCATCCCCGTTGTGTGTTTAAACTATAAGGTGAGGTACTATGAAGTACTATTCATAGTTGTTTTTGACTGAATTTACCTCACCTCATAGTTTAAAATAACTACATTATGTTACAAGAGAAATGCACATCCCTCGTAATATAATTGTATCGCTCTATCACAGTTTTTGGCAATTGGGGCTCCACAAAACACCAATAGGGTATCTGTAACAAAACGTTTGGCTAAAGACAAAAATTCTGACCATATTGAAACACCACGAACATTTCAAACATATCCCTGAAATGCTTCAATTTGCCCTTACAAAATACGTTAAGTATCATATATATAAAAACTACAATGGAGTATATATACACACATACATACCTATAGAAGCTGTTTACAGTAAGTCGTCTTGGAATTAACTCAGCAGTAACTGAACTGCGATCCCCCACATCGCCTTTGTCTGGTCTGTACACGTCTTCAGAAGAAGAGGTTCTTCTGAATATATTTCTTTCGGGGTTCGTCCAAGGACGAAAGATTGAGAAACGCTGCGTATCAAAGTAGCTCCTAAAATCCAACGATCGCTAGCAGGCTGAAGCCTCCACCTCTTTACTTAATAGTGCCAGCATTTCACAGAGTATGTTGTGAAATGTGTTGCAAGACTAAGAGATGCAGGAAAATTTTAATACGAATCAAAACCTCAGCCCTCCCGGGCGATGATCGTTAAAAATCGAAAAGTGTAGGAGGAAAATATGTCAATAGATACAGCAAACGGCACAAAAATACCGTACTAAGACTGTGTAACTATATTTGTACAAACTGAACTTCAGTGAAGGGTATGAAATTTAACCATTTAAAGTACCAATTATTTGTGTGCGAAACGAAAACCCAAAGTCGTTACCAATTCTCTTGTTAAATACATACGTCTTAATCAAAGAGAAGTTATTTGCACGTAAGTAAGGGCTGGGACCATAACACTGATTACTTATAACCACTAACTACCGACTGAGCTACCTGGTGATTTTACTTCGGGCTCTTTTATTCCCATATAAAGTTCATCAGTAAGGCCAAGATAAGACGAAGTGAACTGTGTGAAATAACCATGTAAGCTTCCCGAAAACTTGATTTTAGTCAGTGAAGGTTAAGATGAGAGATGGTGACTGATTATACAGCAACCCTCCACGAACGAAAAAAGAAATTTCTTTAAATAACAATACACATTTTACGGCACGGGCACTTTAGTGGCAGAAGGTAGTGCGTTACCGACGCTCCGATTGCATGCACAGCGTCGATGGTTAAGGAATATGAGAATGGGACGTTGGTGGATTGACAGGCCTACTGACAGGGAATAGCGATGTACTCGAAGAAAAAAACTCTCCCAGTACCACTCCGCCCACCACAACGCGCACATGCACCTGCTTTGAATAACGCCCTGGGCCCCGAAACGGCCAAAGGGCACGGTGGTAAACAATAAATATAGCCTGAAATGGCAACGGAAAAATGGAACTAATCGACGTCCTTTCCTCAATTAAAACTAGGAAGATACAGAGGCTTAGGTACAGGCGTACACTGCCATGACGATATTAACACGGGGCAACATCTGCCGTTTACTCGCGTCTCAACAAAACAGAAGAATTTTACGTTGGCCGACAACAGAAAGTCGGGCAATAGGTACAAAAGTGGAGGAAATTTAAAAGGTACTTATCATTACGGGGTTGCTAATTGCATCAGCATATTGCTCAAGCGGAGTTCCGAGGACGAGGAGATCCAACCTGTCCGGCCGTTGGCGCTGACACTCACATACACAGTATCTGCTGCACTCCTAGGCCGAACAATTTGCCAGAAAAAAAGACGTAACCTGGGTGTATTAATTGAAGTATCCAAACTACCGGGGTGCTGATAAGTCCTTAGCCCGACCAGATAGGAAACAAGCTCAGAAGCATGTCAGGGACGCGCGCGATTTCAACAACTTCGAGGCGCGACCTGTCATCAAGGTTTTTTTTTTCCTGCAAGGCAAGGCGCCGAAGGAAATTCACGCCATTCTGACAAAAACATTCGCTTGTTTCCTTCCTGGTCGGACTAAGGACTTATCAGCACCTCTGTATTAGCTGAGATTCGATTTCAGACGGTCTACAAAAGGTACAGACTGGATTCAACTGGCCAGCGGCAGGATCGAAGTTTGGCCTCTGTGAAAATCGCGACAGACCTTCAGATTCGGTCATAACATCGACTTTCTTGAGGAACCGAAGAATAATCACGATATCAGCCCTGGAAAATACGCCTTCGCTTCATTATAACGGAGTTTCCAAGGACTAGTGTTGATGCAGTTCTGAAAACATGTCACTGTGATAAATGCATGTCGACAAAAAGCTCTAGAAAGTGTGACAACAGTGACTAGATCACTTCGACTTACTCAAGACACAAACTGAAGGTTCCTTTCCTCCAGTAGCCATTCCTACCCACATAATGCATCCAGCATACACAACCAAGGTCACCAGAACGCGCGAAGCACTGCCACCGCGAAGTATCATATCCAATTCAACTGTCGACACGTGAATGCCGTTTCCAGATTCTGAATTCTATCAACGAAGAGAAAAGCTGAAAAAAGGAAACCCATGTTTTGGTGTCTATATCAAATTGGATAAAAACGACAGTGCTCTTCAGCACATTACAAAATTCTTCGTAGATCGAGTAAGCATCGGTATCCGTTGTCACTTAATGGAATAATTCTCTGAATATCTATCGAAACCCATCACGTGTCTTGTCAACTGCCGGGAGGTAGCCTACGCTTTCTTTTAACAATTCCATATTTTCGCAATTCGCTCTATTCAGGTCCTTAAGTATCGGGTTGTCATTGCGTCGAAACACTGTAAAGATATTGTGTCGTGTGTCGTGTTGTGCTGTGCTGTGCCGTGCCGTGCTGTTGTGTTCTGTTCTGCTGAGTTGTGCAGTGCTGTGTCGTGTTGACTTGTGTTGTGACGTGCGTGCCGCGTTGTGTTATGCAGTGTCCTGTTGCGTTGTGTCCCGTAGGCCGAGGGTCATGCAGCAGGCCGTAGACATCCCAAGAAATCTTATGAAGTGTCTTAAGCGTTTCGCTTGCTCTGAAGTAATTATGAACTCTGACAGAAAACGCGGTCTAATCGCCCAAAAAGAATAAAAGCCCTTTCGCTATTAACTCTCACGACAGGTTACACACAAAAAAGAGCAATTACTATTTTAGTCACAGTAGATGGAGTAACATTTTGTTTAATTAACATGTATATATCACATACTACTCTCCAAGCCGCAGGTTCGATTCCCGATGGTGTCACTTAAAGTTTTCATTGACATAATCCTGCCCGGCCGCATTACGGTCCTCCCGGTCGACTCAGTCTCTAACATAAATGCGTAGCAGGAATATTTCCTGTAAGGTAAAGGCAACCGGTGCGTAGGGCTGACCTTAACACCTTCATGTGTCGATTGCCTTGGAATGTGGGAGACTCAACCTCCTGGAACCATCAGGGCCTGTCCTGGCCTGTACAGGGATTGCTTTACCTGTATCTACATATCACATGACAGTTCGGTGGATGTCAGAAGACCCACAACGAATAACGCAATTCAAAATTAGGAAACAGTGCGCATAAAATGGTTTAAGCATTCTTTTTTGCACAGATGTCAGAACTGTAACAACGCATTGCTGGCGGCAGATCTGGCGGAATATTACGGCCATCAGAACGAACACAAACAACAGTACAAGACACAAACAAACCAGGCTACCGTATGGTAAACCATATGCCAACAAGGACAAACACACACACTTTTAAACACTTGAACGCTGGCACTAATATGGATTACATTTAAAAATTTAATTCCTGTCTTACAGATAAAACATTCTATTACCACTAAATCCAGTCGGTTAATATTAGAGAAATAGTCTGTATTAAATGTACCGGGAGAACACATAAATACCATGTGGTGGCAAAAATCATAGTTTCTCGGCGTTACAGCTGACAATACGTAAAAATACCATTGGGCTTAAACGGCCAAAATGACAAAAATGGTGCGGGGATGCAAATTAAGCTACCGACAGAGAACGGTCTGCGGGCCACTGTTACAAACACAACCATACTACCTGCGGTAATCGAACACCAACCTGAACTTTTCAAAAGCTTGCACTCCACACATTCCGAACTGCTGTTGCCTGTACACCGTTATTCCACCGTCTCTATTCTCATCATTTTGATGTTCTGCAGGTAACTCCACCACGTAGAACGTACACTTGTATCGCAGGTTCGTAAATTATTCAACACCGATGTGTGCCTGTTCTGGGTCATACTGTGTAAACCTTATGTGAAGTTATATACCGACGTTCATGCACGGTCTATTTATTACAGGCGTAATGCTCGCTAAAAATTCGACGGGAAGTTAGTTCTCTAATTCATTGTAGCGTAACAATGCGCTGTTACTGCTCGATGTTTAAAAGCACTACATTGTTACATTAGGCCACAAACGAAATCACACAGGGACACAAAGCTGAGGTACATACGCGAGTTACCATTACTATATGCAGTCTACGGAAGTCACTAGTGGTAATGCATATTTTTACCATGACTTCTGAATAAATTATAGTGTTGCTGCACTGCAACAAACGCTCAGTAACGATAAACGGTAAAGTCTTCCCTGTCAACGCCGTGAGACGTACAGGTGGAACAGAGGTATGGCTCCACGCATTCTTAACCTCAGCGCTAGATGGACTGAGTGTATAATTTCACGCCCTGGCCAATTTACCCCCGAGAAGAACTCCGATATCCAATGACCAGGAGACTGGGTGGGCTGCACGTTGTGCAGAAGCTTTGTGAACCTACCGAGATTCGAACCCCGGACCGTTCAGCCCGCAGCCTAGTCTCTATACCGCCTACGCCACTCAAGACTCCTCGATAACACTATTATTATTATTATTATAATTATTATTATTGTTACAGTCAAATTCAAGTTCTACAAACGACAGAATGACACATCACAGGTCTACTTATTGGCCCGATACCAAACGTTATCTATCTTCTGATAAAAACGGTCAAAAAGCAACTATAGCCGATCGGCGCGTTCGCACATCCCACTGTGAAACGCACACAAAAGTTTCAAATACGAACTGCGTCACTTAGCAAGATCCGAAAAAAGAAGTGTCCAACTGGCTACGTTCCGCATTCTGGCCGCAGCTAAGATATGCAATCGTTAGCACAGCAAAATGGCTTCCGGGCCGGAGAAGGCTTTTTGTATGCCGGATCCTCCCCCATTCCCACAAACAAACAAAAATCTGCTGATAACGCAACAACAGACTCGGTGTGAGTAAGGGAAATACCCACAAGCAGGCTATTGATTCCTCAGCAGCAGACAACATGTGAACAATGGTAGTGTATGGATTGGAAAGCGTGCTGGTGAGAGATCAGCTGAACACACTTCTTATTCCTCTGGGGATTTGATGGTTTGTAATCCTGAACTGCACCCTAAATGTGCTCTCAGGGGGCCTAATACACTATCATTTGAAAATTAATTTACCGACAGGCTACATAAGTAGTGAGCGCGCGACTCTATCCGTCCACCGGCGGTTGCAAACCATCACTCACGATACTCTAGTTCGAGAACTCCAAGTTCTTGGAAACCCGTTAACCAACGCAGCAAAGAGTACATACAAAATTTTAGTGGAGCGTCATCTCAGGAAATGCCCCTCCGAAAACCGAGAATGCAAGATAGCATTTAGATGGGTCATACGAACATGATGAATATAATGGAACTAGCTAAGGACCGTGTCCAAAGCGCATTTGTTGTCGCTAGCGATACACGCCCTACGGTTCTGCCAAACTGCATTAACACCGTCAGCTACATCTACATGCAATGAAACGTCAACATACGCGCGAACTGCAATTCAAGGAGGGTGTAAAAGCAAGGGACCGCGGCCTTGAAAATACAACACCAACAGTCGGCTGTAACGAAGAACGACCACAGCATAGCCAACCGGACTACCTGAGAAAAACATCACAGGCCCACATAGAATTTTTCTTCGTGGTGCGAGGGCTGACCCTGAGGTTCACATAATTTGATTTTAAAACCGTGTCATGAAAATCATTTCAAAATCTCCAAGCCGACATCTGGTTGGGTTACAGGATAAATTAAAACTGATGGCGAGGGAAAAATTCTACATATTCCTAAGCTTTTACTATACTTTCAATATTCGAATGTTCTAGTAATCAGCCAATTTCAGTGGCTGATTTAAGGTGAAGTGTAAATCACGTAAAACTTTTGACATCGTCGTGTCTACAAAATCTGTGGTGTTTCAACTTCGCTATGGGCAGGCTGCAGCCGAATTGTCAAAAATGTCCGAAATTAATAAATGAGTACGCCGAGCACGTCCTCTCTCACCTACACTGTTTTATATATATTTAAATGAAATAGTAATTAAATGGCAGAAAGACGACGTAACAGGAATTCCACTTTAAAAAATCAGCAACTGTTAACGCTGTTATTTGCTACTGACCTAGTTATAATATCCATCAATGAAGATAACTTGCAGACAGCTGAGTATAAATTACATCAAACAACAACAACAACAACAACAACAACGCGGTTTTAACTGTACCTGTTGAGACAACAAAACTGATGGAATTTAATTGACGAAATCCGGTCCGAAATAAAAAATGTGATAATAAAATTACGTAACACGTAATTCCCTTCAACTACTTAGGAAATCTGATATGTTACGAAAAGGAAGTGGACGTCGATAACAAATAATATTTGCAAATAACAGGTATTCTAAACAATGTGTTCAGACCACAGCAAACCCTACGGAAAACAAGAATACAGTTATACAATACGCTAGCCCTTTCAGCTGTGTTATTCGATACTGAAAATTGGACCATTACAGCAACAGACGCAATAAGAATTACAGCAAACGAGATTAAATATATGACAAAAACAGTACAATACATTTAGACACATTACAAAACCAATACAGACTGCTAAGGAATTAAATATAACCTGAGTCTTGGACAAAATACAGCAATACAGAAGAAAGTGGCTACGACATGTAAAGACAAATAAACCAGGATAATAAAAAAGTACCTACCACTCGGCAAAAAAAAAACAGGGAAAACCACTGAAGAGACTTCTGGATGTGTGAGACCGGAACGGGTGAACAAGTGCCTCAACTCCATGATAGCGCGATGATGATGATGACGACGACGATGAAGATGACGACGGCGGCGGCGACAATGTTGATCAAGATTTAACGTATATAGTGGTAAACGTAAACTGTCCCTAGGTTTACATTGGGCACCGCAACATGAAGACGTATGGGTAAGCAGATTGGTTCCATGCATTCTTAACTTAGAACCTAGTGCAAAATACATGGCCAACTTCAAACCCCGGGCCCTTACCCGCAGAAAAAAATGGCAATATGCCAAACAGATAAGACGCAGAGTAGGTCTAGATATTCTGTAAAAGGTAAAGCAGCCTGGAAAGGCCTTTAAGGCTCCAGACTTTTTTAGCCTCTCAGAATCTCTAGACAGTCAGCACATGAAGGTGGTAGAGTTGTCCAATCCTACGCACCAGCAGCCTTTATCCCCACCTCCACCCCATCCCACCCCGGAGATAACCCTTGTACTCATTTTCGTTAGAGCGAGGCCGGAAAGATTAAGTCAATGAAAAATAAAAAAAAAACTCATCAAAACCGAACCCGCGGCCTTCAGGCTTGTAGCTCAGAGCCCATATTTCACCACCGCGTAACGCCTAGAGAATATGCAGAGTCCTCAGAAATCTCAACGCCTGTTGGCAATCGAACCACAACCCTTCGGTAGTCCAGCCCGCGCTAGGCACTACAAGTACCGAATTGCACTGACTCCAGTTGCTCTGTAGAGATCTATGATACAAAATATTAACAAAATCCGTCCACACTGCTGCTCTAATATGCACGTCTTCTACGATACCACGTCGGGTCGATTAGAGAACAGCGACGTTTCGGGGAAGTGCGGTGCTTGCCTCCATACACTAAAAATGGCAAGACTGAAGAGGAAGGCAGGCGTACCTCGAAAACGTCGGTAACTATTAGCCGGTCGAAACGGCGTGCCATCCCAGGATGCAAAAATTACGCTCAGCGAGTCTACACTAAAACGTACGTGCGGACAGACAGACACAACCGCCGGTGTATGCAATGAGTTTATGCGTCTTGTCCAGAGAACCCATAATTAGAGAAAACTGTTTGAAGCGAAACTTTCATCAGCAACCCAGTGTCACCCTGTGCGGAGTGTTCCAAACAGTCTACCATTCAGAAGCATCTCAGGAGTCGTTTTTTTATGACATCCGAAGTAAAACGACCGGTAACATTCCAACTCCGAAGCAGCCGTAACCCGACCGCAGAACTTCTTTCAGTTTATCAAGGGAACCAGAAAATCGGAATAAGGAAACCTCCATGTGAGTTTCTCTGTTGCTCTCCCGCGTTATATCTATCACGTACACACCCATCCCATAAAAATTCTCCGAATTCTATATCCGTACTTCACTTAACACACTGAAAACTTCCAGGAAAAATAACCAATACTGCAAATAAATTTCACATGCAATATTCTTATGAAACCGAAGGCCTGAGGCCAGTTTAATGCATATTATGTAATGTGTAGATTCTTATAATAAAACCAACCAGATGCGCTAATTTCTCAAATTTATTTATGGAATAAAACTCTACATGTTTCGGAAAGTTCCTCTGTCCGTCATCAGGCGTTTTTCGCTGTACACACAGCAATGGTATAGGTCATACAGGTCTGCTGACAGCTTGCGAGCAAGAACCTGATGTCAGCAAACCTGTATGACATATACCACTGATGTGTGTACAGCGAAAAACTCCTGATGACGGACAGAGGAACTGTCCGAAACATGTAGAGTTTTATTCCAAAAATATATTTGAGAAATTAGTGCATCTAGTTCGTTTTATTATAAGAATTTATCATGATGCACGGTCACCCGAACGTCAAATGAGTAGTCTCAGAGAGTTTCGAAAAATAAATTAAATCCTGAATTATATTACACAACAGTGATACCACATATCGCACAAACAGTGACACCACATATCGCAAGTGTATTCTGCAAGCGCGTGGTGCAGTTCGCTAATTAAACTGAACTTCCTTCTCACAGCTTCACATTATGACTCAGCAAAGTGATAACCCACAAGGAAGTTGGAAGAGAACTGATATATCTAGAGCAATCAAAATTATCACCAGCGCAGGGCAAAACAGAGGAAAAACAATATTACTACTAAAAAGTGTGAAATCACGTTATTCCTACGGGCCCGACGAGAAAAACGCACCTTTTTAATAAGAGATTTCTTATACGAATTTGTTGAAGTCGCCATCACTCAATTTCCGAGGCGGAATACCGCTTCCATGTGGAACAGATTTTGCGGGAACACAGTTCGAAATCAGAGCTTTAATAATAAATTTAAAAGTTTTTCTTGCAACTTAATTACGTCATAGTACATTAATCTTAAACCACACCCGGTTCAGTCATCACCCCGCGGAGAAGTAATGAAATTTACATCACGTTAGGTCGACCCCGCGTCACGCCACACAGACAAAACAAAATCACGTTTCGAGTTTACAAACTCAGTGCGTCCGCTGGGTATGTGAACAGACCAACAGTTGTGACGTTTCACCTCCCCAGGTCGATTACTCTGCGACATTTCGAACTTCAGGGTTTTAGTAATTTGCTCAAATCCTTCCCGCACGCAACTCTCTCGTAATAGAATAGTCCGAGCTCCAGCAGACGACATTTTGAAGCTGATATCACGCGCTTTGCAACAGTTTACAACACAGCCCAATTACCTCATATACAAATAAACACATTTAGGATTAAATTTTTAGTTTGATTTTCACCAACTTTCACAAACCTGACGACAGCGGGGGGAAAAAAGTTTTTTTATTTTATTTTATACTCCACACACAGCTTTTAGAATAGAGCTGCGTCAAAACCGAGAGCATTCCAGATGAACAAAATAAAGTTCTGTGTTATTAACGATTCCTAAATTCAACAGTAAAACTACCTGCGCATAATGTCGCAGACAACACAGAAAATATATTTCGAAAAATTGTACGTGCAATGACAGGAACGGAAAATGAAACGATTAACACTACGCGTAATTTCAAGGTTCCACCGCTAAGCAGACGACAGCAGCGATCTTCTTAACGATTTGGAGAACAGAAAACTCCTGCTCGTCGTCAGTATTACTCCATGTTACTAACAATGTGCAAATACAATATACAACACAACACAGTACGCAAGTGACGATACGTTCAGTGTAACCACCTAACACAGCGGATGGACGAAACGTATTCCTGAAACTCTGCTTACTGCGACGAACGATCAGCAGTAACCTACACACAGCGTGCCACAGCACAAAAGTCAAATTATATCTGCAATAAGCGTTATATAACACTGTGGAGATTTGTGGCTGGTGCTTGGCGAATCGCTGAACACGCAGCCTGAACAATGTCTGGAATACCAACCACGACGTTCCTACCAGACGCTGGAAATCTCCCGTGAGGCGTCACGGTGCCCCATAGCACAATTCGTCGCTGCGCTTTCAACTTCAAATCTGCTATTCTACTCTTGATTGTTAAAAATACCCGGCAACAATTCAAACCAACTGGTTCTAAACACGTATAACGTAACATTAAGGCGAATTCGCGCAACCATTGTCGCCGTAGGAAAGCAATAAGTGTCACATACTCTGGGTGAATTCTCGCACATTTTCTGCACCGCATTATATTGCCATCTGTACTTTAGCTCAAACATATAACATGAAATTAACGTGTTTTGATTTTCTCTAGAACTTCCGTCTGAAGCATTTCTCATTCTAAGGAGAATTCAGCGACATATCATTACAAATTTACTTAGGTCTTCATGTCAAGACCGCGATAGCTCAGTGGTTGAGGTGCTGTGCTACAAATCGGAAGGTCGCTGGTTCGATCCCAGATGGTATTACTGGAATTTTTCATTGACATAATCCTTCCCATCGCATTATGGCCCTGGGGTCGACTCAGCCCCTAACATAAATGAGTACCAGGAGCATTTCCTGGGGGTAAAGGCAGCCGGTGCGTATGGTTGACCTTACCACCATCCTGTGCCGTTGTCATGTGATCTGGGAACCTTAACTTCCTCTGGGCCAATCAAGGCCTGTAACGGGAGTGCTTTACCTTTTTTTGTGTTGGGTAGCTCAGTCGGTATAGCGACTGACTACGGGCTGGACGGTCCGGGATCGAATCCCGGTGGGGACGAGATTTTCCGCCCGTCCAGACCGGCCCTAGGGCCCACCCAGCCTCCTGTAAAATGGGTACAGGGTCTTTCCCGGGGGTAAAGTGCGACCGGGGCGTGCTGCTGACCACTCACCCCCTTCTAGTGCCGCGGTCATGGAAGAGTAGAGCTATACCTCTACCACCCTCTGGGCCATAAAGGGCCTGTAACGGGATCACTTTACCTTTACCTTCATGTCAAGTACCCGATATTCTTGTCAGATTTTAATCAAGCTTCAATGATCTCCAGATTTTCGAAAAATAATCAAATATCAGATTTCGTGAAAATCCGTCCAGTAGGAGCCGAGTTACTCCATGCAGACAGACGGACAGAAATGACTAAGCTAAATAGCCGCTTTTCGCAATTTTGCGTACGTGCCTAAAAATATTTGCCACAATTACAGACCTACGGGTGTACGAAGTGTGTCGGGGATGATGAAAACGACGCTTGCTCGTCCACTTTCTGGGAAGGAAATGACTACTGTTTGGTGTTACTAAATTGTTGCATACTCTACGTTCCAAACAGTGCCGGTGTGCATGAACGGGGTGGCCGATCAGAGCCTAGTACGTCAACCTGCCACCATTTGCCCTTGGCTGCAGCGTCCAGTACCTGTATTGCAGTGCGTTGCGCGCGCAGCCACAACACCGCACATTCTTACTGGGTGGCCATTACATACGTATTCTCCTGCAAGTGTAACGTTAAAAAGTGCACGGTATAACTCTCCTCTTTTCCCGCAACCAGGGCCAGTGTGGGTACAACTACTGTGCGTAGCTTGAACACCCCCATTTATACTGCACACAAATAACAAATGTGTATATACATATTGACCGCCTCTGTGGTCTAGTGGTCAGAGTTTCTGGCTACAGATACAGAGGTCCCGGGTTCGATCCCCGGCGCTACCAGACTTTCTAAGTAGTAGTGGGTCTGGAACGGGGTCCACTCAGCCTCGTGAGGTCAATTGAGGAGCTACTTAAATGAACAAAGTAGCGGCTCCAGGTCTAGAAAACAGAGATTAACGGCTGTGGGGACCCGTTGCGCTGACCACGTGACACCCCTCTATCCGCGAAAGTTGGCACTAACTTCGCCGACCGGCGGCGGCCGCT
>Ga0136643_10009213_pt1 | contig 14508 bp, 7 predicted proteins | sample TergutLab28metaG_FD_96883 | JGI IMG/M metagenome (GOLD analysis project Ga0136643, IMG submission 96883) | Labiotermes labralis P1 segment gut microbial communities from Petit-Saut dam, French Guiana - Lab288 P1 (version 3) (version 3) | ecosystem: Host-associated > Arthropoda: Insects >... | reverse complement strand
ATGGCCAATACAGGCCGAAACATGTAGTCGTTTCCATCACAGTCATTAAATACACCTCAGTGATTAAGTTGTGTTTGACTACATACCTTTTCCTAGTTACAAAGTGTAAGCATTATATCATCCATGTAGATTTAAAAATTCTACTTACCTTTAGCAAGAGTAGTGTAACAAGGTTGACAAACCCGTGCCTCAGAATTATCCATGTATTCCAAACGAGACTTAAGGCTGCAGCACTTTGAGCAAAGGACCTGTAATGTGTATAACCCCTCTGCATTAGGCACATCAACAAGCAAGTGACTTCAATATAATACTTAGATATAATACACATAAGTGTGAGGAGTAAATGCATGAATCACTATAAGAGAAAAGTGTGTTACAGAATTGTGCATGATTGATATACACACAGGTCTGAAGTTGGCTCAGCTCCATCATCAATGACTACTACATCTGATACAGTGGCGCAAAATTTTACACTGTGGTTTACTTAGTATAGGCAATGTAATCTAGAGATATTTATATGTTCACTAATTACTGCTTTTAGTTTACACAATACGAGCAACATGTACCAACAGACACTTTGATTCTCACTAACAAAACAATGCTAAATTGTCCAACATGATATGCCCCATATGCTGTTATCAGCAAGCTGACCACACATCATTCTGACAGGTAACTTTTTGACACAGGACTCAACAGAGTTTCCAGTGCAGTTAAAAGTTACCAGTATTGGTTAAGTACCACAATTGGGCTGTGCACCTGACAAACCAGGTATATAATAATTTAAATGTGTAACAGAAGAAGTTTCCAAACTCCCTTATCCATGGAATCTAGGTTTTAAATCTCCAGGAATTCATGATCTGTATAAGAATGAAGTTGCTTATGTGCTTAGTTGAACACCAAGCCATAGACATTTGGTACCAAACAGCGGTGAGGCATCAGCTTCATGCTCTGGCTGCTTTATCTCGACAGATGCCAGTGGCTGTTGGATAGGAGGCTGGGTGAAGCCAAGAGCCAAAATGGATGCTATGGTGAAAAGAAAAACCTCTTGCCCTGGCCAGCATTGAAAAGTGATTCCATAATCATCCAGCCTGTAGCCTAGTCATTACATCTACTAAGTTATTCCGGTTCATCATATTGTCACTGCACCATACTCACTGGCTCTATCTGAAACTTTTTTCTTTTACTCAACAAATTACACAGAGTATCCAACTTAAAGTGGAAACTGCTCACAGGATCTACAAATCTAATAACCAAATCCACATTAACGATCAATTCTGCATAATTTACTACAAGCTGAAACGCGTGTTTCAAATTACCTCCTTCAACCCTTAGACATCCTTGGCAACTGGTCAACAAATAATGAACAAGCCTGATGTTACCATCTACAAATCACCAATACAGTACAACTGATGATTTTTTAAAGTTCAGGATGATCTGGTGACCAGTATTTGTTATTTTATGTATATGACTGTTTCATTAATCTCATCTATAAAATATGGTAACAATGGGTCCACTGCACCACTACCCATGCTTCGCAGAACCAGTTACAAAATTGTACTCTAGCAAAACACTCTGAAACCTGGAATTTTTGTAACAAAGTAAATTTGTATGGTTTCAAACAATGTAATTATTTGACTGTGTGTACAGATAAGTTTGATACTCCAGTTTTCTAGGATCATCATCTTGAAGTTCTTTGTAGAGATGCTTCTAATCTCACTTCAGTATCTTCTATTGTTTCTTCTGAAAGAACAAACTGTGTTTTTGGTTGCTTCTTCTTTAACAAGGAATCTGGTATTCAAAATTTTTTCACCAGGCATTATATTATTTATTTCAAATGACCTGGAACACTAAGAAACTGATTTCTATGCTTGATAAGACACTTTTTATAGGATTTCTTCCCCATACAGATATCCACAATAACAAGCCCCTGTTACACTGTATTTCATAATAACAAACACAAAAAGATATTGTTACATCCAGTATACAAAGATGGACTAAAACGGCCTTCAGGCACATCATTGTAACCAAACATGCTACAATCAAACTATTGAGAATAAGTCATACAGAGCCCAGTAATAGAACCGATGGCATGGGTTTCATATGCAAATAAACACTTTGTACCAAGTGATCACAGTATTCTAGTACATGTACTTTAAAATATATTCCTGATTGTGTGACAACTGCTGATAAGGCAAAAAATCACAAAAAACTGTTTATATCTTATACTATACTTCAATAGTGTCAGCGTGTCCATTGCATGATGTCACACTTGGAAGTTCCACCAACTACCACCAGATGGCAGGAGAATACAACTTCAAGGCGCAAGAAAGCACATACTGTGGTTGACAATTGTAAGCAATTTGATGAATACACCAAAGCACTCACAAAAGATGAAGAACTAATAAATGCAAAGCTCTGTCTCATTCAAACGCAGAGCAATGCTGGCAAGCAGAAGCAGAAACTGCAGCTGAAGATTCTGGTGATGAAACAAAGTAAGATGGTCCCTTAGAGCATCCAAGCAAAATGTCCATCACTGAGGAAGACATAAGAATACAAAGAAAACGAGAACAGAAACATGCAAGTACAATATGAAGAACAGCAATGCAATCTAATCAAGATTATTAACCCCTTTAAGAAATGAATACAAAATGTCAAAACAAATAAAGAAGCGCAGATACTTTGAGAGCAAACCACTTGGCGTCATGCAGAGGAAGAGTTGAAATAACACTGGAAGAACACACTGAAGCCTAAGAAATTAATGCAGGACAGCAAACAGCTTCAAGAATGCGGCAAGCAAAGAAATTAGTGAGCACTAAAACTACAGTGTAATATACATACATACATACACATTATTCGGGAGTCCACACTATGGGCACCATCACGAAAGTATAATATACATATGCACATATTCTTCAGGTTTCCATGGTAACTACATAAATGAGTGTACATTGCCTGCCCAAGTTGCATAGTTTCCATGGTAACTACATAAATGGGTGTCACCCGTCTGTCCAGTTCGTGGAGTTTCCACAGGCTCTACATGCATGAGTGTGCCTTGCCTGCATGGGTTGTGGGGTTTCCACGGTAACTACAAAAATGAGTGTTCCTAGCCTGCCCAAGTCACTGGGAACCAGCATACTAATATGCCTATTAAAGGAACTGTGATTTTATCAAGGTTGGTCACACTTCATCCCATATCCACACGCATGTACATTTAATAACCAAACACATGAAAAGCTAAAATATCCAGCAGCGGATTATCTTGAAAGCTTTTATTTACCAGAAACTGACTAACAAGCACACTACAGTTCACTATTTCATCAACTGGCAGCAGTGTAGTGAATATTTTGATTATAAAAGTGAAATTCTGGTTTGTTGTTGGTTGCTTACATTACACACACACACACACACCAAGTAGTGAATAAAGAACGGAATGCAGCACAAAAAACAGGAAAGTTTATCAAGTGACAAATTAAATGGAAATGGTTAGGTCTGTCCATGAGATTGCCAGGTACAGTACAATACACCTCAGGTGTAACATTCTAGTATCTGAAAAATTATGACATCTGGTAACCCTTAGGTCCCGGTGGTATCAAATATGTCTTGTACTGTACCTAGCATAAAAGCACAAGAACAATGAAATTTAAATCACCTTCCCACAGGCTCTGCAATGATGTCTCCTCTTGAGAACTGTAAATTTGATTTCACACTGCATACAGTTTGGTGCATCAGCATCAGGCACCCAGAAAGGTGGAAGCTTGCCTAGACTTCGTTCTTCTGGTGACAGTATGTCCGACATGTCATCCGACAAGGGTGTGGCTATCTGCAGAGGAGGTATGGGCAATACAGCCTGTTCAATGGATGAAGACTCAGATATGTCTGGAGATGAGAGAGGAATGTTGTCCACAGCTTCTGAACAAGCTGCTTCTGCTTCCAACAGTGGGGTTCCCCCAGGAGGACCTACATTTAAAGTCAGGTACATTTTATATTAACACAGTGAGGCTTCCTTTAAGAAGAAAAACTGCCCACTCTTTGCATGTATTTAACATCTGAATGACCTACAATCACATATGTAAACACACATACAAAACCAGCCATAGAAATTCATTTTATGTATTTTTGCAACAAGGAAATTTACTGCATTTTTAAGACATGCCTCATAATCTCTGCTTTACTTTCCACCAAATGCTGTGTAATTCATAATTTTATCTGTTCTGATGAAATAATACATTTTTCATAAACCATATTTCAATGTGAAGTCATTTACAAGTTCAAAGAGTAAAAAGGAAAGACTACCCATGAAAAAAAATGAGTCAGAATCTTCCGGCAGCTACTGTCCCTCTCATTATGGCCATGAGTCACGCTTGTTATTAGTACACTAACTGATCAAAGAACCCCATGGATTTAGCACTGACAGGATAACAGCCACTCAGTCCTTCAGTTCTGTGTTCACTAGGGCATGATAGTAGACTATATCCTACACCAGATGCAATCAGTCAACATCCTCAACATTATATTTCAAGATACACTTTAATATTATCCTTTCACCTGTGTCCATGAGGACTGTCAAGTAATTTCTTCTCTTCAGTCTTTATGATAAAAATTTTGTATACCTAAGGCACATGGAAGCATTAAGTCCCTAAGAGATGCAGACCAATTTTCTAACAGTTGATGACACTGACACGATTCATTTTGCACTTGTTTTGTTAGCCATCTTACCACAGGTGAGTAGTAGAAGGGTTCAGAAAGAGTATACTTGTGTGTGTTTAATAGGTAAGAAGCTAATTTCAGCTTTCTTGATGTAATTTTTTTGGTGTCTAACTTAATGCCTGAGGTCAAGAAATACATTTTGGCATAAGGTTTTTATTCATAGCTTAAACGGCATGTTTCCAAGCAATCATGCTCCACACACACATTTCTCATTTCTCACTTGTTCTGTTATCTAGCCTTCATTTTCACAATCATGTTCCTAGCACCAAAGAGTGTGCACATCAGGAGCCCATTAACAGTGCATGCTCATTCTTTGGGTCAATCTGTGCACTCTTTGGAAATGAATGTTCTTCAATTGGGAAGTGTACATTCTTAATGTTCCTTTAATACCATTTCTTTGTAAAATCCGACTGCCTTACAGAATGGCTTCAAAATATGTAAGAGTCAAACAGAGAAGTGATTTTATACACAGGAACTTCCTATTGAAGCAACACAAAGAATCTTAAATTGAGAAAGCCAAAGAAAAGTAGCCACTGCTCTGGACACAAATAAATCAAATTTAAGGAAACAAATGAAAGCCATCCATACTGACTACAGTCCAAGTACCTCAGCTTCAAGGGACTATAAATAGTATGCAGCATGGTTTTGGGCTTTGGTAGCATTCAATAAATAAATAACTTTGATGAGTACAATAACTAAGTGAAACAGTCATGTTCCAGTTGTTCATTTTGTGAAATGCCTATGAAAATGTTGCAAAATGAAGAAAGCAAAATAAATAATTCAAGTTACAGGACTACATTCATTTCACCCACACGTGCTTTCTGATGAGGATTTTCTTCCATCAGAATTCAGCGATTGGCCCAAGGAATTTAGACCGGGGACCCAGCCAGCGAAAATCATAAGGAATTACAAATGCCTGTATCCACTGAGAAGAGAGCAGCAGAGGGTAAAACATCTGCCAGTAGCCTCAAGAATAAAACACATTTCCCTTGCTGAAAGCAAAACAGCCATCAAGAAGGGCAGGGCAGAGAGGTGATTAGGGATAACAATGACATGTTCTCTATTCAAAATTTCACTCCTGGACACAAGTAAGAATAACAGAACAAAATAATTCTATGATGGGCCTACTGCTGGACAGACAACCATATTCAAGGGAAAAGAAGACAGACAAGAAGAACATTTTCTGTCCTGGGTATGATGAGCAAAATGAAGAGCAAATTACAGAAGACTTGAATATGGTGCATTAAATGCCAAAGCTGGTAGGAGGAACAGTGTTCTTCAGTTGAAGGAGATACTGCATTTCAGTGCAACATTTTCTAAGCCTCAGAGCATGCTCTAAGCACCTTAACAGCACTGGTAACTAAGAGTATGCATTTTCCATAGTCTTGTTTTTTGTAATTTGTCAGAACAAGAATATTTCTATGTAACTGTTCTTTTGCACACATGAAATCAGCAGAATAAGACACCTCCAGAATACATTTTGTTTTACTACTTAAAATGATGGCTCTATGGAACTCCATATGTTAAGTGTGTACCCTTTGTGCCTTTCCCACGTATATTTCTGATCATTTTTCTGTGTACTACACATACTACCCATATAACTGTCAATGACTTGTCACCTAGTAATACTTAATAAGGAACATGAACTGCAAAGCATCGAACCATACAATTTTCTGCTGCTTCCTGTCACTTCCCATCTCTTAAGTCCAAACATTCTCTTCAGTACCTACTACAGCTACTTAATTTTACAATGCAGAAGACTTGGGGTCCAACTTACCAACAGCTTCTGATATTGGTGGTGACTCCTGAGAGTTTTCAGAGTCATACTGTTCATTTTCAACAGTTATCTTTGAAGGAAGAAATAAATACTTGGGTCTTGTTGGACGCTCCTCTTCTCCTAGAACATTGATTGTGGTACCATCTCTTGGCGTTCGAACAAGACAGCTCTGCACTTCTGAGAACCCAACTTCACACACACCCATGACAACGGTTCTAGAATCATCGGTCTTCCTATCTGGATGTGTAAGTGAAATATTTTTTTCAGGTGTACTGTATATAATGGATGGCTGAGACACACCATTTTCTGAAACTGGTACCAATTCAGTAGCTGCGTTTTCAAAGGAACATTTTTCATTTGAAAATGAAATTATTTCAGGGGTACGTAGAACATTATCAGCTGAACCAAAATTGGTTTCCTGTCTTGATGATACATTACTTAGTGTCAGTAAGGCCTCATTTTGAGGCAATATTCCACTTTCAATTTTTTCTGTATCACAAACACTTTCCTCTTTACTTCGTGATTTCAGTTCATTTGACATTAAATGTGGTTTTTCAGTTTCTGATTTAACTTCAATGTCTTCTGTTATATCACGCACCCTCTCAGATAATTCTGAATCATCTGTTAAATGCCTATCACTACCAAGGCCTTCTTGATGACAGCTCTCACTGATTTGCTGACAGTCAATGGAAACTAGGTTTGTAATAACTGAGGATGTTTTGGAAGTAACTGTGGTTGCAGTTGGTACAGGTTGAGAAGTTTCATATGAAATTACAGTTTTCTTACTCTGAGGCATATTTGCAGTTGTAATGGGTTTAGTGATATTTTCCCCTGTCAAAAGACCAGATATAGGAGAAAGTGGAGAAACTATTTTTGATTTGTTTATGGATGTAAAACCAGAGACTATAGGTAGTTCTTCTGTGTTTGTTGTATGCTTATCTGTGGCACAGGAAAGAGTTCCTATAGTGCCAGATGTAGACTGTTCATCTGGTGAACAACTCACAGCATTGACATGCTGGGGAGGTACTGAAATCTCACTGGAAATGGAGCATTCTGGCACCTCTGCACGAGCAGTAGAACACATTTCTGGGGATTCTCCTTTATTAAAATCAGCATGAAAATCTTCCTCAACTATTGTTTCATCTTTTATCTCAATAATTTTTGTGGTGTTATCCAATAACTCAGAATTTTCATCATCTGTTCTACTTCCAGCCTTGTAGCTTTTTGCTAGTAATTCTTCACTGATATTTATTCTGGAACTTGAAACTGATGAATCTTGACACTCTGAAGATAAAATGATTTCAGTCTTTGCTTTACTCTCCATAATATCACCTTGACCAGTTTCATGCCCCTTATCATTATCCTCCAATTCTTGCAAATATTGCTGTAATTCCACATCACTCAACACATCCATTGCACTAAAACCAACAGGTACAGGTTTTATTGGTACTTCATCTGTATCTCCACATTCTCTTACTTCTGAATTATCCTTGTTCCATAGAATGTCACTAAACAAACTTGATTTTGATTCCAATGAATTTGAAAGGGAAGCATTGTGAAGCTGACCATAAACTCTTTCAGTGGAAACAAAATTCTCCTTTCTAGGCTCTTTTGACAAGTCTGAACTTATATCTTCAGCATGTATGGCACTGTCAGATGAAGACCTAAATGTATTACTTATCACACTTCCTTCTACCAAAATAATTTCACTTGAGTCAAGTGATGGCAAAGTTACCATGTTCTCATCTGTTTCTGCCTTATGGCTGACAAGATCCAGTCCTGTGCTGTTAAAACCTGATAGCTCCTCATTACTGAGCACTCCAGAACCATGGCTGCTGACAAGATCACTTGACACAAAAATCCCTGAAGTTTCCAGAAGATGTCTTCCAGATGCTGCAACATCTGGCAGAAATGTGAGGGCAGCTTTCTTGTCTTTACAAATATTCTGAAGGTCTAAGCCACTGGTTACTCCAGTAAAAAACTGTGGTGTTGAACTGTCACTATTAAGGATACTACCATCCCTAATTTGAGGGTTTGAAAATCTCGCATTATTGAAGCAACCAGATTTATTTGAATTGATGGTTGTATCCAGTAAGTCTGGTGTTTCATCTGATGAAGTATTATCACCAATGACAGACTGCCCTGAAGCATTTGCTTCATCTTGCACAGACCGTGAATAAGAAACAGGAATTAAATCAGCAAATGAACGATGGGCAGAGTTTTCATTTCTTTCACAAACATTAATCATACTTTCCCATTGAGTACTTGCTGACACAAGGTCATTACTGTGATTAATTTCTTGAAAGTCATCACTTACATTTCTTCCACTCAAAATTTGTGTTTGTATTTCTGTATCATTTGAAGGATACAACATTGGAGAACTATGTTCATACTTTCCTTTAGTATCCATATCCAGCGATGTGTCAGTATAGTTAACTGCACAATTACCATTCTCTTCTGACTCAGCAGGCAGATGTCTGGCTGAACTCCACGACGTCTGATTGCTATCAATTTTGACATCACCAACTTTCGTCTCAATTTTTCCAGCATTCAGATACTCATTAAGGCTAGAGAATACACCACTAACATTCAGTTTGTTTGTTGCTGATGCACCTGATCTGTTATGAACCACATCTTGCTGCCAATGGAAGTCTGCACTATCCACATTTCTGTGGACATGAATCCTATCAGAGTAATTTGCATTTTGTGCTGAGAGACTCTCTCTTCGTTCTGATACATTCATTTCTGTAGTGCTCTGGTTATGAAATACAGATGCCAAGTTCTGAGGCCAGTCAGCACCAGAACCATTCCTTACATGGCCATCACCACTAATATGTACATTTTCTGAATGTGGTACATAAAAATTAGCATCATCAATGGTTAGTCCAGGGGAATAATTTGTTGCAGATGAGAGCATTTTATTGTACTGAAGTGTGGAAGACTGAGGATCAGCTACAAAGTCTCCATCAGCTAGGCTTATTGCTTCAAATGCTTGTTTGCGGTAATGTGGTGATGAAGGCTGATAAAGAAGTGATTCCTGCATAGAGAAAAACAGCATTACCAAGAATATGTATGATGCAAAAATCCACATATGTTCATAACAAGTAAATAACAAAGAAATGGAGCAAGCAGTGCTTCAGAAGACAAATATTACCAAGTAAGGAATTCAAGCAACGTACACAATTCCTACGCATTGTATAAACTGCCTGACAGTTTCTGGCAAAGTGTGGAATTTGTGAATTTTGAGCACTTATTTTATACACAGCCCTTAATTTATTTGTTCCATATCATTAGTCATGTCCTGTTTACTGCCTTATTGCATAATACTGGGCTGACCTAGCAAGCCACCTACACAAACTGTTGCAGATGCTGTTGTGTCTGTGGTTATGAAGTCAAGCCACTCAATCTTCAGTCACAATGGGAATACCATTGCTACACCAGACGCTCCTATACGATGTACATCCTAAATACTGTTCCTACCATAATCACTGCAGTAAATACAGATGAAAGGTTCCTGATGTGTAATTTCTAAACATTAAAAAAAAACTATTTTTTAATATGTAAAAACTTTTCAGCAACAGGTTCATTTTTTAGGCAGAAAAAGAACAATACACATACAAACTGAGGAAAAACCAGACAAAAGAAGTGCTAGATTGGAGACATCTTCAATAAAACTGTTGCTGTGATATGCAGAGCAAATGGGTGTCTTAGCAGCATCAGCACAAACTGCAATAAAACTGCTACATTTACATCCATGTAAGCCAACTATGGTTCATACACTATGTGACACAAATCTTGAAGCATAACTAAATTTTTCAGTAGCATGTTCATGCAGTGCATGGTGGAGAAACAGACCCTACATATTTTGCAAACATATAGGGTAGGTAAACACACAAAGTCTGGGTACTGATTTACTGAGTAACATAACAGGATGTTGAACGTCAAAAACATCAACCCACAATACCTTTGAAAAGCAGAAAATATTACAGCAGACCCTCATAGTGTGCAGGTTTGCACATTTTGGTGTACGTCCCTTTCTCATTTTTGGTCACACTTGTGTAAGCATGCAGTGTAGTATATAATGCCACGTGCGTCCTCCTGTCTCACTCAGCAGCTACATAGACATTGTGAAATACAGAATGTACACAAGGAAGTGTATGCAAATGACAAAGCTATCAAAGATCACCTCTTGCTTCACCAAGTCTTCTGTTTCCTCCTCCACCATGCACTCCACATTGTGTCATCACCCTGACAACTTTCAGGCACGAACACTGATGTCATTCCAATAAACACCAACACAAATATTTTCAAGTCCATAAATCATTAATTTACAATTATCATACTGCTTGTGTCTTGGTTCCATGAACTTCATTTTTGCCATAAGGTCTTAATTTTGCCCATCATAGTTTCAACATTCACAGGAGTTCTCAAGGATATAACCCCCACAACTAGCAAGGGTTTCTTGCATTTTTATTGAATTTTCTATAAAAGCTGCCAGTGCACCTTCTTGTTCTAGAAAGCAATATGTTTCCATTTTGTTACACTTACACTGTTATACGTAACTAATGAATACTAGTCCAAAAGTTTACTTCCTCAGTAGCACTAAACCATTCATTTGTTTATTCAGAAACACTTTAAAGGACAGTCGCACAGAAGCAGTAAGTGCAGTGAACATGGCACTACACTGATAATGGACACCTGAATTTGTGACTTGTTATTTGCGAGTCATGCAACAGAGATACTTTACATGGTACACTGTGGGCACAGATTAGTCACATTCACTTTTGTCAACCCAGTGTGTTATGTAAAGACTTCACCTTCACACACACACACACACACACACACACATATATACTTCCATAAAAACACATATATTCACCCTGATTTATGCAAACATTTGTATATAGACCCTAGTGGATTATATTGTACATTTGGTTTATGCATGCTGGCAAACTGTTGTGTGCATGGGTTTCATTAACAATTATCAACTACTGTGGGAACTGTATCAGACATGGCATGATAGCAACGCACAAACAAAAGCACATTAACAGAACTACATTTGCATGTTCCATTACAACTACTCCTTCAGTTCAACACATAACAGAACAATACAGTGCATCCCCTATTATCCAACCTCCACTTACACCACATTCTGCCTCACCCAACATGGTCACATCATGTACTGTGCACAATTCTGTGCTACATGTGTATACACTTGTGCATTTAATCAATTTACAATCCACTGTTTAGTTTACCTGAATAGAATTTAATTCTTCAAATAATAGTCCTGTATTCTGTCAGCTATACTGCAGAATAATCATTAATAAACAAAACTTGTACTTACCTACCACTTAATTTGCAATTAGTTTCACATTATCCAACATTTTCAGCAATCCAACTACCTACTGGCCCTGTTTAGGTTGGATAATTAGGACCCTATCAATGCTAAATGGTTAATGAATGAATAACTAACAGTCAAGACTTAAAACAAAAATAAACTTCTACATTATTACATATTACTACAGTGTGAAGATGCATGTTACCACATTATGGTGGGAGAAGTGTGTTGTGGCTATTTCTGTGAAGGTTACATAAAGTAAGCTCATGTCACATACAGGCTACTGAGCATTAATATAAGCTACCATGCAACAGCACTTGTGATTCTCAACTGGAGTCCCTGCATTTGGCCCATGACTTTTTGTATTCATGACATAAGTGTAAGATGTGTTCATAGCATCACAAAACAGTTTATATACCTTCCACATACAGATTTTGAGCAATGTACACCTCACATGGTTTGTGTATCAAATCAGAATTGTACTGTTTACAGAAAATTTCAATGTCACCAATGAGCAAGTGGACTTTGGAGTCCAGACATCCTTCAGGTATGCCAACAAGTTTACTTTGACAATCTGCTCACTAGCCAAAAACTTTGCTGAGAAACCAGTTGACAGCAAATTGATGTGGGAACTTATCTCTCCCAACTTCCAGGCACTACAAACTGGTTCAAGGGAAAGCCAATGACAATCAGCTTTACTCAAACACTTAAGTAATCTTTATCAGGTGGAATAAGGACAAATGTGTATTAATTAAATTGTTACCATTAATTTCTTCTTACAAGTAAACAAAAAATCGTAAATTAAAAAAAATAAGTATATAGCTCTCTGTTCCATATTAAGACACTGGCTACAAAGAGATTCACTTTTCAATCAGACTTTAAGTAAGTATAATCTTAATTTTCATCTTTTTCCTTTCAACCATGCCACTTCATCAACTAAACATTGCTGCTGTATGCTAAAATATGACACTCTTATTTGTATAAGATCAGTATAACAGAAACCTAACTTACCCCAACAACAGGAGGCATGGGAGATGTGGATCCCTTTGTCAATGTCGTTGCCATCTGTTCTGCACAGTCTGTATAACACACAAAAGAGAATAAGTTAACACTAACTTTAGCCTACACAGAAAATTAAAACAATGGGTTCAGCCAGAATTTGGATGGAAATACTGACACTGTGCATGTGGAGTATGTGGTCATAACACACATTTTAAAACTATATTACAGAAAATGTACTTGTATTATTTACTCAAAATATATGCAAAACAAATAACCACTACTTGAAAAACAAATTAAGTTACCATTCCCATATTTCAGACTTTAAGTTCGGTTCTGCTAATAACAGCTGTCCATTTGAAACTTCAGGTTCTCAGAGCAGTGTTGCTTAAGGCTCAAGTCTTCTGGGATATACGCTGTGCCAGTGGGCGGGTAGTTCCCGCCGTTCTCAAGAATTATGGTACCTTCATCTACCAATCAAGCTTCCCCAATGACATAGCTGTCATATCCCATAAGACTTGACTATTCCACCTGCACTCCATTGTCACGTGATAAAAAAAAAGTTTGTACAGAGCTGTGAGCAACCAAATATGATCTAAACGCAGGATTTTACTGTGACAAACACAACATGTCTGACATTTTTGTTTCATAATATCTGTGCTCACATAAAATTCGTCTTCCATTTCTTTCCTATACTTCCTCACTTTTCGAATGAAACTGTGAACTCCAAGTAAGGCACACGAACACTGAACAACGGTGATACTACCACATACCACTAAGTTACGGCAAAGTTACAGTTTTAATCGTATGGCTGACACTAACCTTCATTGAACTCAAATTCATCTAAAACTTTATCTAGATCAACAGCAAATTTCTCCATTTTGATGTGGTCTTCGACTGTAAAGATGACAGAATACAAATGTAGAGAAACCATGTACATCAAACCTTACAATGCACAAATAATTTGCAACCGTAAAGAATTATAACATACGAGTTTTCTTCACGCCAAAATGAATCAAGTTGTCAAAATCGTGAAACCTGAAAGCATTAACATTACTGATACATTCTTATGGTACATAGAAATTACGCATGTCAAAAAACTATTAACAGTACAGAATATCTGTACGTTTATTTATTTTACAAAAAAAATTAACAAGATCCATTGTTACACAAACTGTATGACACAATTCACGGTATCATTTCTAACACCTACAGTGCACTGCCATGTATATACCCTTATAGTGCTATATTTTACCACCAAGAGCGCTACTTTCCAATCGAGTTCGACATTTCTGATCAGAGATGGCAGATATTTAACGTACCAACTTAAGTGTTTACCAGCTGGCGTGGTTACAGAATGTACCAAGTACTTTCTGGTTATAGAAATTTTCAGTATAATTCCATGGCATAAGTCTTGGCCCAAATATTATAAATTTACTTTGTTTAATTATCATAACCTGTAAAGTTAAAGTTGTCCCTGTGCATTCCATGCAAGTAGGAAGGCAGAGCGGAAGTACAGCTCCACTCATTCTTAGCCTTTGCAATAAACGGAGGTGGGGAATCAAGCTCGTACCTCGGCTCCCCCCCCCCCCGGGGGAAAACGTCGCCAGTTTCCATTTAACACGACCCCGGGTAGACCCTAGAGAAAGTCTGATCAATTTGGAGAAAAGAAAAATTTCCTGCCCCT
>Ga0136643_10009211_pt1 | contig 14509 bp, 5 predicted proteins | sample TergutLab28metaG_FD_96883 | JGI IMG/M metagenome (GOLD analysis project Ga0136643, IMG submission 96883) | Labiotermes labralis P1 segment gut microbial communities from Petit-Saut dam, French Guiana - Lab288 P1 (version 3) (version 3) | ecosystem: Host-associated > Arthropoda: Insects >... | reverse complement strand
TGAGCTGATTTGGTCTCATTGACCTTGATGCGCCAGGTTCGAAGCCAGTCTTGGAGGAGGTCGAGGTGGGTTTGTAGATAAAGGGATGCGCGGGGGGGGGTCCAAAATTTTATACAACGGAGTCTATGTTCATCACAGAGCAAGATTTTCTTTCTACCCATTATCAGTATATATTGGATGATTCGATACAAATTAGAGATCATTCTTTTCCTTACGTTTACGTCGCCTGTATAATGTGTAACTTCGGTTTTCATAGTTTAAATTATTCCGAGGTTTCGACGTACAGTGCAGTTGTCATCTTCAAGGGGAATATCAGGCGGAAGGAGAACTATAAGTGCAGCGTGGGAATGAGAGAATTGGCAAGAAATGCGACGTTATCCAATGTAAAGAATTATGTAATCGTGAAGTAGGGTTGGAAGACAAGGGATTAAACAAGATTTCACTGCTTGAAACTATTTCAGTTTGAAGTCAATTCATCAATAGCCTCTCGGTATCCATACTGCATTGATTTAGTATTCCGTAAAAATATCTTCGAACTGAGTGACACGCACTCCCATTCCTTTTCCGAACTTTTTCCTAAAAGAAACACGATACTTAATTTCACATTTTATGTTTTCTAAAACTGTATCCAGTTACGTCACTTTTTCAACGATAGCAGCTCATGTGATGCAATACGAAGCCTTAGTGCTGTGCATATTGAAAAGTCAAGTTATCTGATTCTTAAAACAGAGTAGTCAGTGTTAACACTAACAAAACTGCGGATATACGTTTTTAATGATGATGTCATACATTGTTTATAATTACGTAAATTTCTACTGACATCATAGCTGTAAAGAAACCACATTCCACGAGCTAAATGAACATATATAAACACAAAAATAATAAAAAAAGACAATCATGTAGGGTCACTGGCGCTGTTTACCTTTTGGTAGGCAGAAGATAATATGTTATAATGTGTAAAGCGATACATCACCGCCATTCTGACATCGCCAGGTATAATGCACCAGGAGTAGGCTGGGTAGCTTAGTCGGTATAGCGACTGACTACGGGCTGGACGTCCGGGATCGAATCCCGGTGGGGACGAGATTTTCCGCCCGTCCACACCGGCCCTGAGGCCCACCCACCCTTCTTTAAAATGGATACCGGGTCTTTCCCGGGGGTAAAGTGCGGCCGGGGCGTGCTGCTGACTACTCACCCCCTTCTAGTGCAGCGGTCATGGAAGAGTAGAGCTATAAGTCTACCCACCCTCTGGGCCACACCGAGCCTGTAAAGGGATCACTTTACCTTTATAATGCATCAGGAAATATGTCTGACTCTTGGTAAACATTCTACGGTGCGTTTTAAGAAGGTAAATTAGAGAAAACATGATTGTCTGTGATATCACATGATTCATTTTGTAGAATATAAATCACGATAAATGCAAATGTGAATATTTTCATTCATTGCAATGTACCGCATCAATTAAGACATTAAAATACCAAGTTGGCCCTCATATTATGTCTGAAGTTTGTGAGATTAGTATGAAAGAATGCGAACCTAAATAGTGTCCATGAGACCGAGCCACAAATGTAACATACATAACACTCGTACAAAAGTTATTGTTTAGGTGCAATTTATTTTAAGAAAAACTTGATTATTGAATGTGGAATTTCGGTGGTAGGCTATATGCCTACTATAAATTACGGTCCTATTTTTAATTAGAACCCCGTAAGTACGAGGAATATCAACGCGAGTTAGGGTTCAAAGTGCATAAGTGGGTAACCTCCAGGTTTATGAAGTTCATACAGAAAATCTGTAGGAAATCGGGACTGACAATTACAAGACGACCTCTGTGTATGTATCGGTAATACAGCACAAAGGAACAAACCACAAAGTTCTGAGTTCAGATGCTGCCCCAACTGTTTTTCTTGATTTTCTTCGTAATTAAATTAATTCTGAATGAAACTATGCAAAATATTCAAAAAATTGTTGATTATTTCTCCAATATGTTTTCTAAGGAATGTATTAAGATGGATGTAAAATTAGACGTGATAATGTTTGTTGGATTTATTCGGCTGCGGAGAGGGTTTTGTAGCAGCTGAGTGTGATGCGGTAATGAACCCGCACGTTTCCATGACAGGCGGTGAATTTCTTGACAAACTGAGCGCTTGCAATCTGTTCTGTACAGTTCTTCAGTTAGCTGACATTTACTACCACGAGTATCACTCAGTAATCATGATGATAGGTGATTCGCCTTTGAAAAGCTAAAGAAGAAGGAAAAGAACAAGAAAAAGGGAGTGCAGTGAAGAGCGCTACACTTATTGCAGGATTGGAAACAAAACAATTACTGCTGTGAAGTTTCTCAGGCTTTGCCCGTTAGTCCTTCTGATAATCGTATGTTGGGGTTGAGGTAGGGAGTTGGACAGTGAAGAAGGTAAGGTGATGGGGAATTAACTTACTGACATTTGAATAATTGTATGTAGAAATTAAATTCTTCCTCACAAAGAACGAACAATGTGTCCGTGATAAAGTATAAATTAATTTTCTTTAGGAAAGAAGACCTAAAACGCACAACACTGTTAAGCCAAATGGCATCAATTGTACAACATCGCTTAGCATAGGGATATTACGTTCCGGCTGCACTTCTACATGAACGCATCATGCAAGTTGGACCTTACAACATTCGTGAGACACTTCGTGACTATAAGGGACCTAAACACGGTTCATTTGTTTCAGGCATCAGAAGACTTTTTGAATGCTTAGAGAGGGGTGCCATGAAGAATGCATTACCAAATACCTGATTTTAATACGGACCTATCATTTCACACGAGCATCATACTCTACACAAAAACAGTGTGTGGTTTGTACACAGACAAATTTCTTGTAAAGTGTATTTGCAAGCACAGACGTCTAGCTCGGGTTCTTACTGGTTATTATACGCGTAGTAGACACACCATCTGTAAACTCAAATATATTCCCATACGTTATTATGAGCGCAGTTAAAATGGTTTTTCTGAAAATGTCTGGAAATTTTGTTATCTCCTCTTCGTACTCGGAATATCTCGACTCCGCCTCTTGCCGCAGGTATCGGAAATTCTACGTTATATCCGTGTTCTGCGCTCACACTTCATGCAGCGTGTACAGACAGTGTTTGCTCTCAAAGAACAGTCTTCGTCATCTTTCGCTATGCAGCAACAGTATCGCCCTATCTACGGCGAGCTATCTGCGTTGAAAAGTACACTAATACCTTATATTAAACTGCACACACAAAACTACTACACGATTCAGAGAAGCATGTCTCGTTTAACACAAAATAAGCACATGGCCTACATCTGCACTGGAGGTCACGCAGAACACAAGAGCAATAATAAAAGGTAAAACTATCCCTTTACGGGCCTGGACAGGCCCTTAGGTCTCCAGGAGGTTGAGGCTCCCAGAATTTCTAGAAACCAGCATATGAAAGTGGCTGGGTTGTCAGCCCTACGCAGCGGCCACTTTCCCCCTCCCCCCCCCATCCAGAAGATACCCTTGGTACTCATTTTTGTTAGAGACTGAATCGATCCCAACGCCATAAAGCGACCGGAAGAACTAAGTCGATGAATAATCCCAATGATCCCATTGGGAATCGAACCCGCGAACTTCCGACTTGTGGCGCAGTGTCTCAACCAAATGCGTCAACGCGTAACCCCCTACAGTTGTAATGGTAAAAAAAATACATAGAGTGGGTGCTAACATATTCAGCAGTGCTCACTTTAGTGCATCGGAAAATGCGCTGTCCATGTGAACGAAATATGTGAATGACAAAGCAGACAACGAGGAATCCACCAAAACACCAATGCACAAAGACGCAGCTAGAGCAATGTTTTATTTGTCTGACTCTTATATCATATATGTTTTGTAATACTTTATCTTATTAATATAAGACAGCGCTATTACCTGCAACAACTATTATAAATATTTGTGTATTCTTCTGATAATCATAGTAGTTGCCTAAAATGTAGCGAATTTGTGGTATAAATTAACACCGAGATGCTGGTTGTACTGGCTAGAAAATCTGGGAAAATTTTTCCTGGTACACTCTAGTTCATCCGACTTGAAAAGAACTCGGCGAAACCTTACGTATCAATTAATAACATGAAGCATTTACAAAATACGTGGGCAATCTGCTCATGTATAGCCTCCATAATTTAAAATTTCAACCATTAGTTCAGAATAGATCTTCTCCAGTTCAATATACGCGCGTCCTTCAACTCCCTGTCTTGATACACGGCATGATAAACCATTTATCAGACACATATTACACTGATTTTCCCCTCACATTTCATTAAATTCGTGAACGCGAATCCTTCCTTTTTAAAAAGTGAATTTAATATGGACGGCAATAACCTTGAGTACAAGCGAAGCGTCTGATGGAAGAGTGACACAGAAAACCCTACCTACAAAACAAGATTTGTTTACGTTCACAATTACAAACGTTCAAATATATTATACCATCCTAATTCATTTACATATAGGATTACAGAGCTACCTTCAGAGTCTAATACATGCTAATGAATTACGTAATGTCCTATTTGAGTGTGCATGACATTTGCACGACGTCTCGAACTTGAATTTGGATCCCGGTGTAACATAAGTCTGTCTTCCTAGACGATGTAATACTGTTAGTTGCCGTGTTGCAGCAGCGTTGTGTAGCCTAGAGGGAAAAGCACGAAGCCCACAAGAGTCTCAACTGAACTCCACCCTTGACCATAAGTGGTACCCACCTAAGCAACATAACAGAAAACTCAGTGGAAACGAATGGGTAGTTCGCTTGGCAATGTCTACCCACAGCAGACGCACATAACCAGTTCACCCACTCCCTTCAGACAAACGAACGTACTGTAAAAAAATTGTGCAACCTTAAATTACCAGTACAGTTTACAGAAAGTGTATTTTATTTAAATTGTGTGATTAAAGGTACTCTTCATAAATTGCATTTTATTAAAAATGTGTGACCAAAGGTACTTTTCATAATAGTACATTACAAGGAATTTCTAGCTATGTAAATTAGAAGTTTCGTGCTATTGTAAACTACCCAAACGTAAATGATACTTGTATGTTTCAACAAGAACTGTTATTCATCTGGAGAGTTAATTTAATTTTCCAAAATATTAGGCGGCGTCTGCTGCTAAATAGTTACAGGAGTTTCGAAGGGAATACATCCGTATTCCGGGTAAGCTCTCCAACTGTTCTTGAACTGCTTGAGGCATTACGTTCCTTCGAAACGTCGGTAACTGTTTACCAGTCGACATGGCGTAACATCGCATAAGACTTGAACTTTTAGCGTGAGACTGGCCAGTCTCACGCTCCACAACATATGACGCACAACCATAACCAGGCTCATTCTAAACAGCGTACGACTCACACACAGAAACACGACATGCTGCCACAGCACCAAAGTTAACATAACGAAGTAATTCACTGAATGTTTTAAATTATAACTTTAGCAATAAACAATATACGCTCACTGAGGATGATCGTGTGATCGAAACATGTAGGAGCGTTTAAAATGTTTTAGTGTAAATTTTAGATTTCTTAAATAATACTTACGTGCATGTGTTGATTTGTGTAATTAAATAAACTACAGAACGCAAGGTGCAACGATAATATATACTGTATATATGTGTGTGTGTGTGTGTGTGTGTGTGTGGGTTCATGTGTTGGTGTGTGTAATTAAATAAATTATTTGATGTTATTTATTTAATAGCCTGAAAAGGCCCAAAATGTTAAGATAAATACTGTTGGAAATATAATGGTCTGAGAAAAACAAGTGAAATATAAGCTTCTGAAAACGTAATAAGGACCTTGGGATACTGTCCGATATTACATCCAAATCTAGCCAACACTTTTAGCTTTAAACAAGAAACAGTCAGGCAAGGTACACAAGAACAGGTGTTATAATCGAGTATTTAGAAGTTCTTATGACGTCGAATCTTAAACAAAACACTTGACTTGCCAAAAAAAGAAGAAGTGAAAGTGGCCGGTAATGTCAGATACTGACTGACATTACCGTCCACCGCACGTCTACATTTTGAGCCGTCCCATGCAAAACCTATTGGCTCTTACACTATCAATCACACCGTACCTAACGGTTAAAACTAAGCTCATTGGAAAGCGGTATATTTAACCACTACATCTCCTGTGAAGCAACTGAACCATTTCGATTGTCAGTTTTTGATGTGTCTCAGTCGACAAAGTAGCTGAACCAGGAAAGTCGAACATTCGTCCAAGTGGATATATCAGTGGGTTAACTTGTCTAATTCAAATAGCAGTAGTGTAGGATTTTGTTCAAGTATAAAGGGCGCATTTGATCTAGAACTTACGACATTCTCTCTTCGTAAGAGAAATTCTGGTTTTGGAGTTTTTAAAGCATTAAGGTCAATAACGGGGCTACTGGCAATTTCTTGTGAACACAAAAAATAGGGCTAAAATAAACAACCAACTACATGCAACAGTAACGATTTATTAATGATTTCAATCAGCTCAACATGTTTCGGGCAATAATTTCGCCCATCCACAGGAGCACTATACTGCGTTTACAGCTTATGGTACAATGCATCGACGATGCTGCCTGGCATTGTGTACCACAAGCTGTAAACGTTGTCTAGTGCTCCTGAGGATGGGCGAAATTATCGCCTGAAACATGTTGAGCTGATTGAAATCATTAATAAACCGTTACTGTTGCATCTAGTTGGTTGTTTATTTTATTGTATCAGGTTGTTTATTTTATTGTATCAGTGATGCACGGTCGCACTAACATAAAAAATAGGGAATTTTTTGATTAGCTTAGAAACTGTTGGCTTCTGAAAACTACTCCCTTTAATGGAGACGGTTAGACTCACAATAGCATAGGGCTGATTTGCTCTTTTTTATGCCACCTGGTTTTGTTTAGAAACAAAATCATTCATTTTTGTGGTGGGCGCGTAGAAGATACAAAAGATACAGGGGTGGAGACTATACCGATTTATGAAACGATTTGCTTTTTTCCTCTTTCTACTTCATTACAATTATCACCATTTTTGTACGCCTGTCTTGCTGTTTGAACCTAGGTGGATCATTCCATTGAACTCAGTTTACCTCTGTGTGGGCAAAACATGCGACATACCTTAAACAGAGTGATTAATTACATTGGTTGGAGGTAATCGGGATGAAAACCTGCTTAAGTAAAACTCAAGAATAAGATCGTTGTTCTTCATCCTGTTGTTCTATTTGGTCTGGCTCTGAACGAAGAACTGAGACTCACTGGTTGAGGGCACAATGATGAGGGCTCTGTTTGGACCTAAGAGAAAGGAAGTGACAATAGACTGAGCAAAACTACATCTTCGGGAGCTTCACAATTAGTAATCTTCATCAGATATTACCACTGTCATGAATTTAAAGAGAATGAGAATTTCAGGTCATGCTGCAGGCGTTTCAGAGATGATAGTTGCATACAAAATTTTATTCGCTATAATAAGGACAGTCAGCCGACACTCAACTTTTATTATAGCAAATCCAACAGCAGCTACATGTTTCGGCTGCACAAAGCAACCATCATCAGGCCATTTGTATCATAAAATGTAAAAAGAAAACTATACAGCTAGATGACATACCCCATTTTTGTCCATTCTCTCTCAGTGTTATAGCCACTTCAGTTGATATTTTTTTGTTTCCCGAACAATGTCCTGCACACCCAGTTTGTCCCTAACGGATTGATTCCTTTCCCGATCTAATTTAGTAATTCCTACTAGATTCCTTAAAATTTCAATTGTGATGCCTCCAGTCTAGCCCATGAAATTAAAAAGAGCAAATTTCACTGTTTCCTTCTCAGCTTACGGTGTATACAGTAACCCAATTATCGTTCCAATCTTCTACATTACAGCCCTTGAGGGACACAGAAATTACGACTTCAGAGGATATGCACGCCATGAACTTGCAAGTTTCGAAGGCAGCTTGATAGATAAGTGGTGCAGCTACCTAAACATGTGTCTTTCTTTATCGGCAACGACTGACGTTGCAATATGCACTGACGTGTACTTCGCAATTACTTCTACGTGCTGTTTGTTGCTGCTACCTTGTGGTGACGTCCCTAAATAACGACTGATCTAGGTGCTATATGGCGCCAGAATGACGGCAGAAAGAAAGAGCTTATGTATCCATATATTATTTTTATCTGCATGGGGGGAGAACAAGTTCTTGACAGTTCCATAGGAGCAATCCCGTTGTGTTGTAGTGCTAACTAAAATATCGTTCAGTCAAAACACAACAATATATTCAATAATGTAAAGTTGCTACGTGTTTCGTTTACAAGAAACCACCATCAAGCAGACATTTCCGTACATGTCCATGTACTGAAATGTCTGCCTGGTATTGTAGTCTTGACAATTCCCGCGAGGTGAGGGACGACTGGAACGAATGGGAACCAGCAAATTTGTGTATTTTCCAGTTGTGCGTGTGTGGCATGGTAAATGATTCTGATGTCCAGAGTCCTCGCTAAAGGGGTACGGTGACTACGAAGAATCAGATTCAGCAGAATTTACGTACATCCTATCATAGAATATTATACGGTCTGAGCTGATGGCAACACCAGCTGATCCCGGTGGCCATGCGGTCTAAGGAGTAGGTCTAAAACCTCCTGATAGCTGGGATCGCGGGTTCGAATCCCACCGAGGGCACGGATGTTCGTCTATTGTGCTTTTTACGTGTTGTGTACGTAGCGGCCTCTGCGAGGGGCTCATCACTCGTTCAGACAAGACCTACCGATTGTATGTGTCTAAGTGTGTGTGATCTAAAAACCTCACAACGAGGCGGCCTAAACCCGAGTTGGGCTGTTGTGCCACGGAAGAAGAATGGAAACACCCTTAAAATAAACCATAAGCCTACAGCGACAACATAAATAGAGAATGTTTAGTTTTTCTCGGAAGGGCCGGGATAGCTCAGTCGGTATGGCGGCTCGCTAGGGGCTTGACGGTCCGGGAGCGAAATTTTCCGCACCCATCCAGACCGGCCCTGAGGCCCACCCAGCCTCCTATACAATGGGTACCGGGTTTTTCCCAGGGGGTAAAGCGGCCGGGGCGTGGCTTTGATCACCCACCCCATCTAGCGCTGAGGTTAAAGAAAGAGTCGAGCTATACCTCTACTCCTCCTCTGGGCCTTCGTGGCCTGTTCTAGGGTGAACTTTACCTTTACCTTTACTTTAACCTTTAGTTTTTCTCGGTAGTCGGACGGAAGGAAGTGGCTAAGAGGGAGTGAAATCGCTTTGAGCTGAACCGAAGATAAGTACCAGAACCGGCCCTTTATTGCTCATAAAAGTCTTCAGCGTCGAGATTCAGCAACACTGGGAGGAGGCGTAACTAACACGAGAAATCTCATTACCGAGAAGCGGAGACAGAAACCTTGATGTCCGAGCATCCAAATTTGGAATTTCTACATTACTGAGATAAAGCCACTGGACTCAGACGCTTCGTCATTCAAAAGCTCCTGCTATATTAATGGATGTGACCTCTGCTTATGAAGACTAATCTTCCTCTATTGTTTGAACCAAGTGCGGTGAAGTTCAGTAAAGTTTTCTGTACAACCATATAGCACAGAGAGACCGCTCCCATACAGCACAGAGATACCGCCCCCGACATCAAATGTCGTGGTATACCCGGGGCACCATAAATTTATGTTTTGATCGCCATATAAATTCCAGTAGATTTTTTTGCCCTACTATCCTTATTCTTAATGGAACACGGGGGGGGGGATGAAAAATATTTTCAAAATTTTTGTCCAAATACGTGCACAAATGACAAAGTTTCAGACACAGGCAAGAAGATGACACTGAAAATAGTTTTGCAGATGCCGGACGTGACGCAGTGGACTGGATTTATGTTGCTCAGAATACGATTCAGTGTGTGGCTTCTGGAACACGGGTTTCTAGAAACTGTTGGAGTAATAGTGCAACATTGACTTCTCATGAAGAACGTCAGTCCGTGGTTCTGTTATAGCCTAAACCACTTTCAGGGAAGACACACCTTTGTGTTTCATAAATTAATATTACAATAAACAAAGCAATTTAACACAATTATTTTATTATAAAAACAATAATTTTTGTTTCTGGAAAAACTACTGTAGGTTTCGACATGAGAGGTCCAACTAAGTTAGAAGTTTTATCGACTTATTAAACACAATTTCACTCTCAACAAAAGGATTGAACTTCATCATTGCACCATGCATTTCGTAGAGTCATTTAATTAGCACACCAACTAATGCATATACATAAAATTTTTACATTAAAATATTTAAAATCGCTCCAAAATGTTTCGATCCTAAGATCATCTTTAGGGAGCTACACTGTTCCTTGTTAAAGTCACATTTTTAAAAACACTCCCTGATGAAATTCTTTATATTATCTTGGTGCTGTGGCAGCATGGAAATGCTGCCATAAAGTTAATTTTAGTAAAACGAAAAGAATTTTAATAAATTTGTGGTTATGAGATCACAATCCACAGAACGGTTATTGTAATTATACAATTAGCCTGGTTTTATACATTTTATAACCGTGAGTCGAAAGAAGTAACTATTTTATAGAAATTAAAGTTGTTGTTTATAAGAAAATTCTTTTATAGTAAAATATTGAATAAAATAGTTGCATTATTTACCAAAATTATTATGAACTGTCAAATACAATTCTCAATATTAAATATAATGTATTTTACTTTTCTTCCAGAATATTACATTTGATCATCGTGGACATTGCCAAAAATATCTCTCACACCCAAACATTACAACCAACATGGTACACGGTAATAATGTCTTACCTAACACAAAATTCACACTCTTCCTTGATGGAGAACAGCTAGTTAAGTGCGGAAGCAGATTCATTTTGACACAACGCTTTTTCGGTTTGTTATAGGTACAATATACAGATTGAGATCTGATGCCTAATACTTTCAGATATTGTGGACTATTACCGCCTTATAATCTTTCCACGCCGATTGGCCTTTACCTTATTCTTTAGCCAGTGCAGGCTACAATTGTACGCAAGGCTACCCTTTACTCTGACCTTTAACCTAATAGACCTCTTTACAATATGAACATAATTTCCTCCTAATCAATCACATTTGTCAAGAAATGCACACAATAGGATCACAAACTCTACATAAGTTTTAACAACTCCTATACGATTCGGTGCCGAAGAGTTTTTAAATCTCATATACAGTTTTAATCCTATCATTTGCATTTGTTTGTGTGATTGTGAGAATAACGCATGCAATGAATAACAGCAAATCATGTCCCGTAATTCGATTCTAAAGAGAGCCTGAAGTTGACGCATTGTCGTGAAGTAACTTTCAAATGAAGATTTACCTACAGGTCTAATGCGATCATCTTACTCTTGAACGCTTCCTGCACATCACATGTGGGAGTTGGGCTGTTTTTGTTGTGTCTTAAAAGATTTTATTGCGGTTTGTAGGCGGAACCACTTAACATCATTCGAAAGAAATTTCGTCCTTCTAAACGTTGTGATTCATAACATAATTTCTTAAAAATAGGCTTGCAGCATACTTTACTACGCCATCCAAGTAAAAAATATATGCAAGAAGTAAATATAGAAGAGGTTTCAAACGTCACGATTACCACTTTCCTTCAGCTGTATTTTGTCACACTTACGTCACATAACGTGATTCAGAATTAACGGAATTTTTGATTATTTGACAGCACTCAACCTGTAACTCGTTGGTAAAGATTGTGGAGATTTCGTAGCCAATCAACGAGCCCAGAAGGCACTTTCACATGGAACAGAATGCTCAGGGGCCTGCAGATGACCACTAACTGCGTGCCACACCTGCGGTAAATGTAGGTACAGCACAGGACTTGTGTATATCAATTACCGTATAAGCCCATTAATTCTTATTGTAAATTAAGGAACCAAAAAACCATTTTATGATTTCAGTTTTAACAAGAAAGGAACCATTTTGAAATATCCCACTGTATTAAGAATGTGCACTCAGCCGGGTTAACCTTTTCGGTACAGTGAATAGACTACAGGCTGGACGAGGCCAGGTTCAGGTTCCGGCAGCGGGAAATTATTTTTCTCTTCTCCACAACACACAACCAGCTTTCTATTCAGAGAGAAAGAACAGTCCTTTCGCCGTGAATAAAGTGGCCGAAGTAAGGCTGTTGACTCAGCTTCATATAATGTCCACAAAACAGATTTAAAGCAAAGCAAAGTTCATCCCTTAACCTGCCATGAAGGCACAGAGCGGGAATATACATACAGTTCCACTATTCATTTAACCTCGATGTTAGAAGGGAATAGGTGTTTAACGCCACACCACGGCCGCTTTACCCTCAGGAAAAAGACCGGGCACCCACTACGTATGAGATTATGTGATACTTGGACGGGTGCGGAAAATCTCGCCCCTAACGGGATGCGATCTCCGGTCCGAGAAAATTAAGTTGCTAAAATTTTATGCCCTGAACTAGGCCTCAAATGTGTTATGCCAGTTGGCAGGAAATATTTGTAACATCTTCGATATCGAAAGAAAAGCGCAAGCTAACGTTTAAAAATATTAGAAATTTTGAGATTGTAAAATAGCTCTTGAACTGCATGGGCTAAACCTGATTACTCGGCGTGTGAGGTTCTTCCATCGGTGGTGTTGAAGACTGAAGTCATCTGGAATGTTAATTCCGTGCCTACGGGTAAATAAATACAGAAGTTTCGAAAGATCATACATAATTTATTTCCTTTACCTACAGATGAAGATCCTATTATTTACGCTACTGAATTTCATGCAGAAAAATGCCACTTCTTCTTTCCATATTCTGATAAGCTGTAATTTTAACAAGAATATTAACTCATTCGTCGTTCTGTATATATATTTGTTGTCCCTGTCGATGCCATAATATTAGTAACTACATCTTCAGGAAAGAAATAAATATACAAAAATTAATAAATTAAAATATACTCAACTAGGACTCAGTAACTCTTAGAAATAATTATTTGAATGGCCTACAGGAACTCTGCAGCAATATCTGCACATCGACTGAAAAGTCGTGGCTTCCGTACTTAATGGAGAGATTTTATCACAATTTTACTCGTTCTGTACGAGGTCTACGGTAAGAAATATAAACAGAACAGTTACATTTTATGTAATTTAGGTTTTCTTCTCACGAAAAACGCAAGACATCTGAAGTGACAGACTGTGAGACAATTTTCTGTGGCAGAAAATCTCTTGACACTGGATGTTCAATATGTCGCCTTTAATGTTGTGACTTGCGCCATTCTCTATGTATTGTCATAATCCATATATTTTCAGAGCAGAAGCAACAGCCTATTTGATGGAGACATTTCGTTACAGTTCGGGTATTAATATTTCTGAATCGTTAACTACAGACCTGCCTTACCTTTCTGGTACACATGGGTTACAGCAAGCTTCTTTAACAATGATAAGTCTTAAAATCGCCATATAATTTGTAACTCAATCAAAACAGCACTTTTGCTTTGTTTCCACCTTAAGATCAAATTTATATTCACTCTCATATTTCCAGCGTGGCATAAATTTGAGTGCAGTGTCTATCTTCTCAGACATTTCCACCATTCTTTAAGTGTATTGATTCTTCTCAGGTCTAGAGCTACCTGCATGTTGGCTCATCCATTAGTGTGTTTCTCTTTCGGTGATACCGAGGTAGACGATTTCACCTGCAATTTACTATGAATTTTCTTTGTCACTAGTAAACATAAACCAGCTGCATTTTTCCATCACTCACAAATGCGTGATTCCTGCCACACATAAAGCAAAGTCAGATCAATAAGACTGCCAGAAAAAAAAAGTCAAGAAACCCGAAATAACAAATCAAACAAATCTAAGTCGAGATCAGTGCGCTATGGATCAGTCTTCTCGTTACAGAGCAAAGTCGGAATTGCAGCTTCGCAGGATGGCATGTCGTGTGGTGGATATACTCCAGACAAATTGCCATTGATTGTCGACAAATAAATAGTGGCGCACCAAAATACTTAGCCTTTCCACAGAATTTTAAATTAAAAAATAAAGGAATTTCAGATAGACGTCAAAAGAAAACATAAAATCACCGTATCTGTTGGTGATATCCCACTTTTATTACTGCCGGTAATCTTCAAAACCCCCGAAGGTATCCCTACTTTGACGTAGTGGTGGAGCTTGCGTGGTCAAATGATCTTGAGAGCTACGCTGGCAGAAGCGTAGGTATTGGTAGGGCCTCCCATGACAGACAGTTCAAAGGTGATGACCCACACAAAATTAGTACCCTGGTCCTCCAGGTTGGGAGTTGGGCGCGGGGATGACGACCCCACCCCACAAAAACGTTAGTTGAGAAGTTTTTTTTAAGGAAGAGGCTAAAATTCATCAAGGACTGTAATGTCAAAAGAAGAAGAAGAAAAATATGCAAGAAGACACGTTGTACCATACAATATGCAAGAAGACACGTTGTACCATACAATATGCAAGAAGACACGTTGTACCATACAATATGCAAGAAGACACGTTGTACC
>Ga0136643_10009210_pt1 | contig 14510 bp, 8 predicted proteins | sample TergutLab28metaG_FD_96883 | JGI IMG/M metagenome (GOLD analysis project Ga0136643, IMG submission 96883) | Labiotermes labralis P1 segment gut microbial communities from Petit-Saut dam, French Guiana - Lab288 P1 (version 3) (version 3) | ecosystem: Host-associated > Arthropoda: Insects >... | reverse complement strand
TTGAAGAATAAAAGACCAACTTGATGTCACTTGTTATTTTATTTCACTTCTTATGTGCTCAACATGTTTCGGACATTAATATATCCATCAACAGGAGCTTGCGACTATTATGTTGAATTACCACATCGGTCGTATTGTTCTTGGTTCGATGTGTGTTGGAGATTTGGTGTGGTTGGGTTGGAGTGGTATCCGTGTTGTCTCCAACATACATCGAACCAAGAACAATACAACCAATGTGGTAATTCAACAGAATAGTCGCAAACTCCTGATGATGGATATATTAATGTCCGAAACATGTTGAGCACATAAGAAGTGAAATAAAATAACAAGTGACATCAAGTTGGTCTTATATTCTTCAACTATTAAAATTCAGTGTTTACCACCATGTGGACTGCGGAACCCCGGAGGCGGCAAAATTATTCAAAGGGCCCCGAAAATTCATATAGCTTGAATGACATGTTTGCCCATCTTACTCGTCACTTCCGAAACAAATGGGCTAACAAACTGTAGGTACTAAACGGTAGCTAACAAACTGTAGCTACTGCTAAAATACTGGAATTAAAATGAAAGAGTAACAGGTACTACAGCTGAAAGAAAAACCGGAAGTTTCCCTTTCAACTTTCATTTCACTCGCAACTAACGAAAGCAGGATTATTCTAAAATAAAGAGCTGGCGATATCTGTTCTTCGCAGTCGTGTTACGGTCTTGGATGTTTTGTATTAAACTAGGACGGGAATTGCAGGACTTGAGGATTAAACTTTCTTTTCTGTGTTTTGGACAAAGCTTATAATAATTTTAATGTACTTCGTAGTGACATAAGCGCTGAAACTCAAACAGCAAACCGCCATTTTCTTTCCTCTCCAGTTTCTCAAATATTCCCTACCTGCAGTCCTTCGTGGTGGATCTCAACAGACGACCGCTCGACTTGAGACCTAACTTGAAACACGGCCATTTGCTTTTGTTCAGTGGAATAAGGAAATATTGCCTTTGAAAGAAGCTGATTCAGGAAATGTGACTCGATCCTGGCAGAGAGGAAAATAGATGCGTAGGCGTTTTATGAGAAATGTTTATTTTGTAAGCTGTGCAAGATAATAAAAGAAGTGGCCATTTGCTTAGTTGGACAATAATAATGTACTTAGGACTAAAAATGTAACTTTCTGAGACGGTTGCTTGAAGTATCGCTTTTAGGCTGTACTAATATTTGGGGAGTTACTAACAGCTGGAGAAAGAAGAGCAACCATAGATGTGAGTTTGTTGCACAATGTTACAAGCAATATAGTCTTAGATTAGTTTCATGTATTTTACAGCAGGAACCAGTTCTTTTGTCTGCGCGTTAATACGTTATGTGGGTCACAAACAGTCACATCAGTGCGCTGTGCATCATTTGGAACGAGGCATAATTACCAACAGCAGACATGCTTCAGACCCTAAGCTGCTCAAATTTGGGCACTTCGAAAAATAGATCAAAAATGCCTGGAAAATTCTGAAGTATGCTGGAGAGTGTTGGAGTAGATCAGGTGGAATGATCGTGTGAGAAATGAAGAAGTATTGCTTGGAGTCAAAGAGGAGAAGAATATATTACAATCAATAGAAAGAAGCAAAGCAATCTGGATTGGTCACATCTTGCGTAGGAACTGCCTTCTAAATCACTTTATTGAAGGAAAGATAGAGGGAAGAATAGAAGTGATGGGAAAACCAGGAACGAGACTTCAGCAGTCACAGAAAGACATTAAGGAAAAAAAGAGATTGCTGGAAATGGAAAGAAGAAGCACTAGATCGCACTCTGTAAAGAACTCGCTCTGGAAATAATATGGACCTGTCGTAAGACAGACTGCTTAATGATGATGCATATGCGTTGAACTGTGTGAATAATTTATGTTAAATTATGCCAGCAGATGTGAGCACACTTAAACTTAACTTCCTATTCGACCGGACCTAAGTACATTTTAATGGTTTTAAAATATTTCTACGTCCTTTCCAGTCAATTATTCATATATCGTATATTATTTAACACTATATATTCGAGCTGTCAAAATATTTGTTATATAAATAATATATAAATGTTACCAGAGGAACTGATGAATATCACAAGGGTCTTGCTAGGATATCTGATATGCAGTTGGATATTTGGACCCGAGATCTCCTAGATACGAACCGTACCTGCCAACGAGTTGACGGCTAAACGCTGTGCTGTCCTTCCCTCTTATATAATGATATTCTAAATATTTTTGGCTATAAAACTTACAGCTTCCACAGAATGTATTTGAAAGCTTCCTATGTGGCAGGGAAAGTAGAAAATTTGTGTAATGTTTGTGTTGTACCATTGTGTGTGTGATACAGAAATGAACTGAAAAGTTTACATCATGATCTGAACATATTTTTAAAAAATGCAGCGTAAATATGAAACACATTTCACTTGAGTTTTGTATCATATAAACAAAGGTTGTACTTGCTTGTGAAGGTTATAACGTAAATCAGTATAAGACCGTAAAGAAATTTTAGTGAATTTTTTAAGGTATTTTGAAAGGAAATGTCTTCACTACAGTGTACGGCGTGCTACGTAAATTGTACGACAGCGGACAATGTAAAGAGTGTTTTGGTATGAACATTCCTCTCATGTCATACGAAACACTGATTTCTCTCTCTCTTTTTGGGGGGGTATTTTATGATTTACCTGAAGATGACTTTTAAGAAACTCTCAACAATACATATTTTGTGTTTTCATTGTGTTTGTAGTAAATGTATTGTTCTTACTGGGAACCCCTTTCTCTCAGATTTTACATGTTGATGTCAAATCTCAGCCTGTCAAACCGGTGTGCACGGTGTGATTTTCTTATTAACCGTTGATATCCCTAAAGGCAATATTCCTTTCATGCCAAAAGTATGATATTTTCGAACTAGCAGCTACAAGTGTCTTGAAATTGCACTTCCGCTTAATTTAACACATCAGTCTACATTTTGCTTAACCTCCAAGAAAGCATCTCATTTCAATCTACGTGGATTTATGGGCAGTTAGTTTTACGTAGTGGCTTGAAATGGATAGTTTTAATAATGGAAAATTAAAGTACGAATATTTGACACGTTGTGTCACGTGAAGACAGTTCATGCTTGTGAACAAATTTAACAGAGAAGAATTTGACTTCTTGGAGCAGATCCTATTTTAAAAAACCGGCAGTTCCTCAACTGTTCAAGAAATTCCCCGCATTTTATGGACACCGAAAGTTTATCAAAACATTCAGAAGATTCCGCCAACATTCCCTATAATTATCCAGATAAGTCCAGTAGGTACTTGTCTTTTAATATTTTACTTAAGACCCACAATAATTAATGGCATTACATGATCTGTTGTAAACTTCCTGTAACGGATCATCTGCTTTCAATTATTTGTAAAAGATTATCACTTAATAAATTGTACCTTGTTAACTACGCAGTTCACACACCAACAAATGCACTATTGATTAACTTGGTTAAAGTTTTAATTTACATTAAAATACACAATAATATCGCTCCTACATGTTTCGATCTTCAATGACCATCATCAGGGAGCTTTATCTGTACCTGACTAAAGTTATATTTATGTTAAAACACTCGGTAATTTTGAAAATAAATGAATAACATTCGTTAACCATTCTGCTCCTGTTAGCCAATCGTTTCTAAAGTCACAAATGTGTAAGTATGTCTATTTAATTTATTAGTTACATTATATATGTTCCCTTGAAAGGAACATTTTGAAGGCCTCTTTCTACACATCGTACATCGAACGAGTTTCGAACCGCGAATTATAAAGTTAGATGTTTTTGGAAGGGGGTGAAGGCCTCTAACGGCTGAACCGTTGTGATTGCTCTAATTCATAAAGTCAAAATACTTAACGTTTTTTGCGATCACCTTTTTACAGATTCGTCGAAATTGCTAATTATTATTTATGTCTTTTAACCACTTTCCATTAGAGTCAGTCAGTGCGAGCAGTTCTGCATTATTTAATACTGCGTTTATTGCTACTGGTGGTGTTTTAGAAGGCAGAATTTACAGTACGTTTAGACGGTCTTAATGCTTTAGGAAATGAATATAGGTTACAGAAATGAAAGTAAGTTGTGGTCCCTCGACGAGTGTCAAGGTTATCGGCAGCCTGCACCGCAAATGCCGATAACTTTCGCGTTCCCGTTCGCTAAACACACCGGGGGTTTCTAGACCTTTAAGCCACTGCATTTATATGGCGCTACCGATTTTCTCTAACGACGTGTTTTGCTTGTGTATTGTTTCTGTCTAATTATTGTAACTGCCCACTAAGTGAAAAGTCTTGCCAGGGGCAGTCAGAAAATATTCCGCGGAACTCTTGGGTTTCGACGGCCACTCCAAGGGATTTCGCAACAATTTTCCTTCCACTGAATTTTGTACATAGAATTTTTGTAATTCTAATTGAGTTCCTTGTTTTTCTCCTCGTCTTTATGCGTAATTGGTGCTGGGTTTGTTTTCGGTGTCAATCGCCTATAACAATATTATTTTTAAAAATGTGCCGAATAAATCTTGCTTTCTAAAATACAATTTTTTTCGAAGTGTTTTATTTTGTTTTTGTACCCCCATTTGTACCCTTTTAACAGGTGGGTTCCGTAAAATTTCAGATTTATTCGCAAGATTCACCCAGATATTCTGAGCTTGAAGATCACTGCTTTAAACTGTGGGACTGTTGCGAGATAGCGCTATGGCTAATAGATAAGATTAATTAATAAAATTAAAATTTCTGCTGACGATATTCTTTTGTTTTGTAATCAACTAGCTCTCTCGTTTCAAATTTTATTTTCAAAATATTTTACGAGACAAATTCGAATATTACATCTACTATTAATTATTTTCGAAACCTCAACTTGCGTCACACAAATCTAATAAAAAGCTATAAACATTGTGATTTTCTGGGATGTGACGCCGTGTAGTTTGGCCGTTATATTCATATTTACCTCAGCAAGAAAAGCCATGATCGTTAAGCTCCATCTTCGAACTCTTGATCTTATAATGCTATATTGTGAACTTGATTAAAAACCTCGGAGGGCGTCCTAGGTAACTTTTATGATGCTGTTTGAAGTGCGCTGGTTTTGTGTCATTAAACAAGCTATAAATATTACCACGAATGTTAAGGTTTAGGAGCGAGATGATTGTTGTGTCTGTGAATAATATTCTGACGTTTGAAAGGAGGGGTAGCAAACATAAATACAGCTAATAACTTGGGAGGAATTAGAACCGTTTACTTCCCAAATCGGCCTATATCGTAGGTCCTAGTTAGAGGGGAGATCCCTAATTTATATCAACATTTACGAAATGTTGTAACGAAACAGGATCCAGATAATTTTGGATAAGAATAGAAATACTGTTGACAGAACTATATGTATAAAACAAACATTTTTGTGTTGAAATGTTCCTGAAGCAAGCCGAAGTTTTCTAACTGTCAGGCGGTGTCGACAGCCAGGTACCTAAACATGAACACAGAGGCCTGCTGCAAAACGCAAGGAATACGAAGTGAGTGACAATCCAGTAACTTATTAAACATTGCTATTTCTATATCTAACTTACCTCCCCCACGCAACATTTATGCTAAACGACGTTAACACGTCTTTAGCTAGTAGATTAATTCACCCTCATTTTGTGGAACGCGAACGTTCATTACCGTGCTCAAAACAGATCTCTACTTTTCTCTGTTCTGAGCCAGATTAATCCAGCCTACACTCTAACAGCCAATTTACTTAAAACCATTTTAATCTTATTCTACCATTTCCGTCTAGGTCTTGCGATAAGTTTCTTTGAGGTTTTTCCATCAAAACTGCATTTCTCGTCTTCCCATGCGTACCACGTGCCCTGCCCATCTCATTATCTTTGATTTGATTACGTAATAATATTTGTTGCGGAGTAAAATCCAAGAAAGCAATCCTATAGCGTCCTCTTACTTCCCCCACTCGGCCCCAAATATCTTCCTCTGCAGCAGCCTCTTCTCGAGCACAGCCACACTACATTCTCTCCCTCGAATGAGAGACCATGTTTCATATCCATACAAAACAACAGTAGAATTACAATTCTGTATATCTTCCATTCATAATGGCCCATTGCTAGTGCCTGTCCAGCCAAGGCAATTCTTTAACAAATTTTCGTTTTAATCTACGACAATGTCTGATCGAATTCTTTCCTGTTTTCCGGACTAAGACTCTGTACACATTTACATTTTCCAAATAATATTATTCAGATACAGTTAAGAAAGTTAAGGGTAAATTTGTCCCTGATAACGTCATGTTTTCATAGAGAGCGAATAGGGGTAACCGTCTGGAACTTTTGGTGATGTCCTTCTTTCTTACGGCGAGGGTTTCTTTGGCCACTCTCCCAACGCCGAAGCTGGAAGCTGTGGGCCAATGGACCGTCTACGACTCTCAATATATTCGCGACTCCCCTACGCACCTGGAGGTCTCCTCCATCTGCAACTGAAGACGCTCCTTGCCGTGGTTACGAACAATCCGCTTGTCATTGGATTCCTCTGCCCTCCTATGAAGTGGCTCTAACTCCATGGCACAAAGTCCTTTTTGGGACGATAGTGGTTTCTCAGCTTTTCAAGGAATTCGCTGAATTATATGGTACCAGAACTTTCATTACCCTTTTCAAAAGAGACCACGTTGGACCCTGACCCGAAAGAGATGAATCCACCTTCTTTAATAAAAAGCATGTAGTTTCAAAAACAAAAATTCCCTATCTGCCCCAAGTTGTACGTTGTGGAATGTCCTAAGTCTCGGGGCAAAACGAAAGTCTGACAAAGCACGTTTCCTTCCAAGCCACAAAGACCTCAATCAGGCATTCCTCCTGTAGTGACACACGTTGTTATGTATTGTCCTTGCATTTACTCTTAACAAACTGACCTATTACATACGGCGCAGTTAGAACGTGTGTTGTCACTTTTAATTTCAATAGCCTACTAACAACTGACAGCATGTATGACGCCAGGTGTTCATGGCTCCATTGATGTGACGAAAATAACGAAACTTGTCTGATTTGTATGACAGTTTTAATGTGACGTCATATTGCCCCGACAGGAATTTTCACTGTATAGTCAAATGTGTCAAGAAAGTAGGAAACATGTGGGCCGCGATGTGGGTGTATTTTTAATACGTATCTAACAAAATGCGTAAACATACTTCTAACATAGTTTGCTGTGGGAATTAATACGAAAGTGGGATAGGTTATCCATAATAACTTGAGTAATTTAGTTTTGCAACAGATACGAAAACTTTTAGACAAATCTTCCATTGACTGTTTGCAGTTTGTTCTTTAAATAGGCCTGTATAAAAATTAGGTTAACTAGCTCAGAGTAACACCACATTTTGAGATGCAAACACTTATTGGTCAATTCTGTTCAGGTAAATGATCGGTGTTTCCTCCAATAACAGTATGAGACACACACATATACTGCTTGCTCCAATTACCGCATGAGACACGTCGTACACTCTGTGGGAGAAGAAAGGCTTTAAACGATAAAGTGGGTTGTATATATATATATATAGCCACAAAGTTTTAAAAAGTTAACCGAACTCCTCCTTTTTTTGAACTTCTTGTTAGTTCTTGAAATATTTGCATTGTTACACAAATTAAAGCCCTCTGATATTTGCCATTGTAAAGAAAACCTTACTAAATTACACAGTGGTAAATGTGGGATATATTTCTATGAAAAGCAGAAAAATTTTCGCCCATAAAGAAGGAAACTCTCCGTAAGATGGATCAAACCCGGTGCTGTTAACAGATATGCATTCAGAGATTGTAGCCTAAAAGGATTGTTTACACCGGGTTCATTTTTTCGTGCCTCACAATTTCTACCAAACTACGTAGAGTTCTTCTTGAGAACGTAACGATCAACGTAACGCAGACGTTCTCCGAATTTTCTGAAGACTCAGTATTTAGTACCTAGGTTCATAACAGCTCTTCTCTGGCAGCTATCCTAATCCAGATGAATCCAGTCCATATCCTGTCACGTATTTGTTTAAAAGGCATTTTAATGTAATCTTACCGTACATGCATCTGTCTTCTAGGCGATTTTTCCCCTTCAGGTTTTATTGCAGAGAGTTTACACCAATCTCTCTCATGTTTGCTGCTTGCCCCACACGACTGAAACTTCTTTTTTTTTCCTTAATTACCGGGGTGCTGATAAGTCCTTAGCCCGACCAGGAAGGAAACAAGCTCGGAAGCATGTTAGGGACGTTCGCGATTTCAGCAACCTCAAGACGAGAGCTGTTATCAAGTTTCTTTTTCTTTTCCTGCAAGACAAGGCGCCGAAGGAAATTCACGCCACTCTGACAGAAACATTAGCTTGTTTCCTTCCTCGTAGGGGTAAGGTCTTATCAGCACCCCTGTATAAACTTGCATACCACGTGGCTGTGTTATAATTTATTACAAGTTATGGATATTCAGCTGTCTTTTTCAATTTTTGTAATTTATGTGTTTGGCTAACGTAAGTGGTTTCGAAGCTTATATTAGTCAAATAAATGATAAAAGTGTGTAAAGGCAGTTGGACGTTTGAGAGATCATTATTCCTAACATTAACTTGTAAATAATACTAATTATGCAGAGACAGATTGTGTAAATTTCTTCAAGTCACATCCCCACATAGGTAAAAACTCCTTTACCAGCAGTTTGTCTCCAACACTCACAGCATATTTTCTTGCCTTCGTGCGAGAGACCAAGATTCAAACCCATACGAAACTACAGAAGAATTTGCAGTTTAATTTTTATATTTTTTAAACATATCTTATGGGAAGTCAAAAGATTCTGAATTGAATGACAGTCAGCTTTCTCCGAAATTAATGGGCTCTTAATGCTTTTAAAAGACACATTTTTTTATTTTACCATCGTTTCCAATTATCTGTCTTTTCTACTTTCTCTAACGATTTGTTAGCTAAATTCAGATTATGCTTTTCTTTTTAACACTGTTGACGATATTTAAGATCTTTGTAGTTTTATATCTTGACCATATTCTTTACTGCAGGCCGAGGGTTCATCCTGCCCTTTTATAAGACAAGATACTACATATATATGTAGCAGTAAGAAAAACCGGAAGATTGTACAGGGAATGCTGGCCTTCCTTTTAATCAAGTTTCGTCGAAAGCCAAGCATCTCTATTCTCTCGAGCTTTTGTCACAACGAGGCCGAGTTTGTAAGTTCATAGTACCTTCCGATAGATCGCAGGAGTAACATACAGCAGATAATTAGAAAACTCGATGACAGAGGTCGCTTGTTAGCTTTCCTACTTTGCGAAATTATTATTAGGAGAACATACAAACGAGGAGATCTTTATGTCACATAGTTCCTAGTTGTACTGGTGAAGTTCAGCGTTGCTGTGCTTGGTTAAATGAAACAAGTGCCATTGCACAGGTACATATAGCTTACTGAGATCTTTAATGATATGTCGGAGGGGTACGTTATGTTACATGCCGAATTGCGGTGCGATAACATACATAGAATTACTTAAAATTCATGTTATCCTTTAATACCAATCAATAAAGAACTAAGTCAAGAATATTATGGTACAACGAAATGACTACGCTTTGGTAACCTCAGTGTTTCGGAAGACACATAAAGGAAAAATCACACTCTTTTTGTTTAGGGCTACATAGGGTCCGTCAAAGATTACAGAAGAGAATGATAGAGAATATTGCACAATGAGGTTTACAGTACACGAAGCTGTGGGCTGCAGAAGACGTGATATGCGGGAATAGGAGAATTAAATATGCAAACAGAATTTTGTTTGGAAAAATTCAAAGGATAGAATACACTTGGGAAAACTAGGCTATAATGGAGAATAATATTACAACGGATCTTAAATAGATGAATATGAGAAAGTGACTTGAGTTCATCTGGATCAAGTTATGAACTATGGACAAACTGCTGTGTTGGCGGATATGAACAATTTGTTTCAAAATTGTCGGGGATTTTACTGACCAGTTGAGCACTTGTATTTTAAAGAAACTAATTTATTTGTCCGGCATTCTGTCAATGTTTATTTATTAAAACGTGGCTTCAAATTGTGTCATACTGATCGGTCTAATGAACTTTGATTCCGACTTTCATTTGATTAAATTGACAAATTATCTACTATGTTTATAATATCACATGTTTAGTTCCCTATATATTAATATGCTTCGTGATTTAGATACTGGGATTTTGAATTAACGTGTTAGCAAGTGAAATACTGTGGAGTGTTTGATATGTAATATGAATTCCAGTAATATAATTAACGTATTACTCAATTATTATACCAATTACTGCACATATATAATATTTATAACATTTACACACTAAAACATTAAAACATTAAAAATGCTCCGACATGTTTCCGTCCTAGGACCATCATCAGGGAGCCATATCGTCCTTGCTAAAGTCACAAGGCATGCTGCCACAACACCCAACTGGTACAGCGAAACTAATGTGACTTTTTTAGTGTGACTTTAGCAAGGACGATATGGCTCCCTGATGATGGTCTTAGGGCCAAAACATGTCGGAGCATTTTTAATGTTTTAATGTTTTAGTGTGTAAATTTTATAAATTTTACATATGTGAAGTAGTTGGTATAATAATTGAGTAACTCGACAACATGCACGGGGTAACAACGAAAATAATTAACGTAATTTAATGAACTGAGTCACAACAGCAATGACACGAAATTCAGTACAATGGAAACTGCAAATAGACTAGAATGTAAACAAAGAGTACAAGTTATAAAACAAGCAAAATATGAAACGCAGGCCTACGTGTAACTTTTACATTGAGGGGCTTTCGAATCTTTGTGCACTAGATTTTTCTGAAATGGTCGTAATATTTATCCAATACGGCTTCTTCTTTTTGTTGTTCATAATATTTACATGTTATAAATTATTATTATTATCACTATTAAGGTACTTTTCATACTTCCTTGAAAAACTTATCTTATTTCTGTGTTGATTTTGTTATTGTGAAACTTATCGGTTATACACAAACTTACCCATCAGAAGAATTTTGTTATTTCTGACTGAACAAGCAACATAATAATAATAATAACAATAAAGCACAATAATTACTAAATATTATTACGCTATTACAAATGATAAAATATAACACACTAAAAATAAAATTTTTGTGATTAATCTAGGTAGCAGGCTAACATAAAATAAGGCAATGAGAATGAATAAGTAAATGAGTTTACCTGTAAAGACAGCTCTCAGTAGAATGCTAATGCCGCTTGGACTGCAATGATAAAAATTCACCTCGACTAAGATGCGTTTCTTATGTATGTTGGACCGTGCATCATTGTGATAGTTGAACAATAAGAGACCAACTTGATGTCACTAGTTATTATGTTTTATTTCACTTCTTCTATGCTCAACATGTTTCGGACATTAATACATCTATCATCAGAAGCCTGCGACTTTTCTATTGTATCACCACATTGGTCGTGTGTTCTTGTTTCGATGTGTGTTGGAGTTTCGGTGTTGGGTGGTATCCGTGTAGCAGGCTTCAGCTTGCTACACGGATACCACCCCACCCCAGCCACACCGAAACTCCAACACACATCGAAACAAGAACACACGACCAATGTGGTGATACAATAAAAAAGTCGCATGCTCCTGATGATAGATGTGTTAATGTCCGAAACATGTTGAGCACAGAAGAAGTTAAATAAAACATAATAACAAGTGACATCAAGTTAGACTCTTATTGTTCAACTAATACGCGTTTGTTTTTGTTGTTACACAAATCTACTATAGGGTGAGACACAATTTTCTCTGAACTCCTTCAAGTTTAGAGGAGCAAACGTAACGAATTTCCAGGCAAAAAGTGGGCACCCAATTTCGGTCAGCACATTCCTCATGCTACCAATAGGCGAAACGTAAGCCATGAATCAAATAATGAAACTTAATATTTTTAAACTTAAGGGCAGATGCATTTAACATAATTGTGTAGATACGCTGAAACCAACCTAATTCTGACATCCCTAAAATACTGTAAACAGGCAACAATATTTATACATTAATTATGATTATAATTGACATGATTAGTTTCAATAACAAAATATATAATTACAGTTTCACTAAATTAAGTTTCATGCCGTAATCCATCTCCTGCACACAATCAGTGTCACGTTACAAAATTTACAGCTTCTTAACATTCAAAATACTATAAAACTACCAAAAAAGAAGGAATATTTTATATGCTCAGTGGATGTGCTATAAAACAAGAGAGAGATTCCAACAATAAGTGTAATGGAAGGAAAGACGCTAAATCAAATCTTTACGCAAGCATGCATTTCGCAGGTTTTGTTTTCAGTTTTTATTGTATGATTTCTTTGCCTCAGTCATACGTCCCTACACAAAACCGACGATTCCTGTGGCGACGTTTATTGCGTACTGTTCATTTTACCAGATTAGAAGCGTCGCTATCTGAAGTGACGTAGATATCCTTGATTTTGCACCAAAATATTTGCTATCGAATCTAGATTGTTTTCCTCAGGGTGGAACTAAATCCTGCCCCAGAAACATAGTTTTAACTTTTATTTTAAACACTGGCGCTGGAACTGTCGGAGTGTCAGATATCTCAAGGAAGAAAAACTATCAGCTGCCAGTGCAAATGATTTGTCATTTTGATGAGTTTACGTAAATATGAAAGGGCGACTTAATGTAACAGATATATCAGTTGTGGTTTTCTTTTAACGACGACAATCGTAAACAATAATTATGACGTGTTATGAGGGTGGAATTTGGAGAACAGTTATAATTTTACAGCTTTAAGGCAATGTATCTCCATTAATTAAATAATACGAGTATAACATAGTCTAACACAAAAGTTTTGTTAAGTATTTTATGAATATACAGCTGTCAGGCGAATCATGTAGCTGAAAGCTGTAAATTAATAAATTTTTAAAATAGAAAAGTTGTGTTAGATTATAGTCTATTGTGTTATTTAATTAATAGATATTCTTTTGAATTATATACATCGTGTATAGAACGAAAAGTGGCAGCGGCCGTAAGAACATCAAAATTACACTTGGCCGGTCATGTGCAAGACATGGAAGAAGAGCTGATGCCAAAGACACTCTTGTTTGCAACAATCTGTGCGAAAAAAGAAAAGTGCGAAGACAAAAACCAAGATGGCTGGAGGCAGTTATTGGAAATACAAAAAAACTGCGGGTAATGATGTGCTGGAGAAGAGTTTTAGATTAAGAAGTGTGGAGAAAACTTCCTGGAAACCAATACACTTGATGATTTGTAGAATTGATGAAGATGATGATGATAACTATGATTATAAATGATAAAGTGATTGTGATAACTATTATCATACAAATTTTAAGCACATTACTGAATGGAATTAAAAGACGGCTATGAATTGCTGCTGTGTTTAAATTAGGCGGTTCAATTTATAAACGATAAATGATAATCAGACATATTTCGGAGGTACAGGAGCACATCCATGCGAGGACATTGCACTTGTGAGGCAGAAGTGTTAGGCACAATGATTGGAAGCGATATAATTGGTTTATTCAGAATGCTTCATGCGGACAGAGAGCCCTGTTGTTAGGTTCACTGCATGTCAAGGTTCATATTTGTTCCAAGCCTAGTACATTGTGTGTTTACAAGACCATTACCTTCAACTTCCACTTTGTTTTCTTATTTATATTTGTTTGCTCTCCTTCTTTCTATGAAAAGTTTAACATTACCTAATGCTCTACAGACATACGTACATGGATTGCATGTCAATGTTGCTTTAGAACATTGTTTGTTTGTTAATCTGCCCTTTTGCTGGCTTATTCTCTTAAAGGAACATAATAGACAGTAACGTATTGGGATTACAAGAAAGCGTTGTTAAGCTAGTCACTCGAAGGCGGTAATTTATGAGGGCACCGACTGGCGGCAGCAGCAGCGGCTTCGTTCGATTGTCTTTTGTTTCTTCCACGATCAACGTTCGTTTTTGATAAAAGCGTGGCTTGCTCCAAAACTGAGTTCATCGAATTATCCGTGTTATACGACTGAGTAAAAAACAATATTTATTTGAACGCTGCCTGATATTTTATGAGTTTGACAGGAATAAAATTTTAATTTACGCTGTAGGTCTAGAAACAAAGCAACGTCAAACATGACTTATTAGTTCTTTGCCTCAGGCACCTCGATGCGGATTAGATATTACATTACTGTAGTTCACAATGAAGCGGTCGAACTTACAGAAACGCAATGTTCAGTTATTTATTGACTGTCGGTTTATTGATTTATACATCAATTTTGCCGGTAAAAGTTATTTGCCTTCACTCTTTAACAATCTCTTTTTTTTAATGTAGTAAACGTGTCTCATAAGAGACACGTTTACTCCAAAAACACTCAAGTTTTTTAAAAAATTTTGCACGCATAATATAGCGCTAATTTAGCAAAGTTAGATCTAATTTATGCTTTAAGATTATTGTGCAAGATGCAAGATGGAGGAGGTGGTGGTGGTGGTGGTGGTGGTGGTTGTGGTGGTGGTGGTTGTGG
>Ga0136643_10009208_pt1 | contig 14512 bp, 6 predicted proteins | sample TergutLab28metaG_FD_96883 | JGI IMG/M metagenome (GOLD analysis project Ga0136643, IMG submission 96883) | Labiotermes labralis P1 segment gut microbial communities from Petit-Saut dam, French Guiana - Lab288 P1 (version 3) (version 3) | ecosystem: Host-associated > Arthropoda: Insects >... | reverse complement strand
ATGTTTTTCTTGGTTTCCCTATGTCTATAAGCAAATGCTGAGATGGTTCCCAAGATTCCAAGTTGCCACTACATGCTTCTCATGTAGCCCTCCCGACTTAAATCTAGCAGTAACCAATTTCATGTTTAGTGAAAATGTAAAATAACCACTGCCACCGGGTAACAACCCAATTGCAGTAAATAAATATTATTATTATTATTATGTAGGTTTGTGTAAGTACACGTTCGCACAACGACGAAATCGCCTAATGACGCGTTTCTCAAAACGTATCCCCGTCGTTAAGCGAAGCATGTCGGTACTGCTGTACCACTACTTTTCCACGTTGTCCCTGCGACAGTTAATGTATTTATGAAATCTTGGGACTAGCCGTTCTATTCCCTGTTGATATAAGCCTGTGTCCTGAGTTATCAGCCGTCGTGTCACAACTTCTGCACCTCACGATCGTATTTAAATGTGTGGCCGCGAAGATTTTACTTCAGCGTTGGAAACATGATCGTCGCCCGGCGACGAATTCCACTGATGTTCACAGTCGTTGTAGGCTACCAAGTTACGAAATCACACGACATATACACTTACTTTCTGACCGACCCTCCTACATGAGTGTGTGCTTTATAATTGTACTTTGTCACGTCGGGGTCCTCTGTGTAAGTTTGTAGCCGCCAAGATTTTTGCTTCAGCGCTTGAAGTAGATGATCATCGCTCGGCGACAAATTTCCGCCACATAATCAGAATAATTGTAGGCTTCCTAGTTTTTGACCGATGCTCACTGATGTTCCGTGCTGCCCGATGTGAGAGATGCGGTACATCACCAATGTCTTGAAGTTTCGGAAATTTGAACGAACCTGAAGAATAGAGTGTCCTTGTTTACATTTATCAGCAGTGTAGTTTACACAACGTAGTTTATCCGATAAGCCTGCCAACCAACTTCGCTCATTTTCAACATGAAACTTTTTTTTTGAACGCGAAGATTCTTGCGGTAATTGTGTTGTTGGTAGCACTGTGTGACAGTGGCGGAATGGTTTGGTTTCGTAGTAAGCTGCCGAAATCCGTAAAACACACACACTGCTTGGCCCGTATAGTGACTAGACTACAGACTGGACGACCTAGGGTTCGGATCTCAAAAGGGGCAAGAGATTTTCTCTTATACAAACCTTCCAAACCAGCTCTGGCGCCCATCCAGTCTTTTTATTCAATGGGTACCGGGGTTCTTTGCCCGGGGGTTAAAGTGGCCGGGCCGTGATGTTGATCACTCACCTCCATCTCGTGCACAGAGGTTAAGAATGAGTGGAACTGTATTTCTGCTGCCTCTATTTGCCTTCATGGCACAGACAGGGACAGCTTTGCTTTAACTCTTTTTCCATAAAATTATGTGATGAGATTTCATTACCTGCGTCATCATCTGGTAGTCACGGAGTTGGATTAGTTTCACGCTCTTCTCAAGTGGAATTGATCCATACAGTTTTCCAGCATGTCCCCCTCGGTTCCATAACGCATGTGGTTTGTAATTTTCAAAAATAATTTGATGTCCTTCTCATTTTGTCGACGTATTGCAACCGTATGATCCTGAATATCGAGATTTTGACCTATGTGACCTTTCTTGTCAATTCATGTAATGTCTTTTTTTTTCTTTCCCACGAACAATGATTATTTCTGTACACAACATGAATCGATTTCTGTGTTTAAAGTAGATAGACTCGACGTGCTGAGAGACGAACTGGATTTTATGCTGAAAGGCTGTGTCATGGTTTGGAAGTTTGGTTGCCGGCCTGTCAATGGGGAGACCAGAGTTCAGTGCCGAGCCAGTCCACGTGAGATTTGTGGTGGTTGAAGTTGCTCTGGGACTGGTTATTCCCCGGGTACTTCCGTTTTCCCCTGTCAGTATCATTCCACCTTCGCTCCATACTCAGTCTTAACACTCTTTTGAGAAGGACAGGCGGGCGCAGCCTGGGAAGGTTCAAATAAAGCATTGTGCTTTCGTATATCGAGAGACTTTGCTTACTTGTATTCATGCGTGAGGAGCCGGCAGTTATTAGCCAACCGCTTACCACAGTTGTCGGCGTTCGAGCTTGGTCCAAACCGTGTGAGATTTGTGCAGAACAAAGTGGCACCGAGCCATTTTTTGTTTCGCGTACTTCCGTTTCCCATGTGGGTATCATTCCGCCATTGCTGTGTACTGACGTTAATCTTAAACTGCTATCTTAACAGGACAAACAGGCGAAACCTGGGAACCTTTCAACAAAAATGGATGCTCCTTCAGATATTGGAGAGCATGAAGGAATAGAAGTGCTTTTGTCCCTCCTTCAAAGAATTAAGTGAATTTTATTACATAATATAAGAATGGTGAATTTTATCTGGATTTTTAAGCAGCAGCCTTGTGTTAGACGACAAAAACATGTGTATTTAAGTTGGAGTGACTATGCGTATAAGGACGACATGTGCTCCGGCTGTGTATGTCATTCACTTCACAGCCTGGCGTAATTTAAAGTGACGTTGTAATGACATCAGAATTAACAAGTGAGCACTGTGCCTGATGGTCTGTCCGCGTCTACAAGCAGGCGGATCTCGACGTGGTAACTGCGCGGCATGAAGTGTTGTGTTTCTCTCTTATGTGTTTGTGATTTACTTACAACTATTGGCGGTTGGAGTGACGTGGTTTTTGAAACGTAAGCCCGCAGTGCTTGTAAATTTGGCAGTTTTTAAAGTCGTTTCAGGTACAGTGTTACGTTGCCATTGTGCCCGTTATGGATTGAAAGAGTTGCTGTAGTTGTCTCGGAGAAGTTGCACCTTAGATGTAATGTGCGTGAAGCTGGTGGAATTACTCGTATAGAGGGGTGAACTACGTTACTGGGGCGCGTGTTGTAGAATTCTCTGTTTATACAAATGAGGCCCGCTAGACCCTTTATGCGGTGCGGGCAGCTTCTGTAACATTTTGTCTGCTTAAGGCTACATGAAATTTTTGGTACATGGGATGAAGCGCGAGCAAGTAGACGTAAAGCGTGTATTATTTTTGTATTTTTTTTGGTACATCGTGCGAAATAAAATGTACTGATGATAATAGGAAACAATTTATAGAAAATACATTTGACAGCCTGGGCTCTGGCGTCGCTATATTTAGCACATTTTTACAAAATGAATTAGTAATGTAATGAATGTCTGTATAAACAAGCAGCTCGTAAGTTTTCAAAATTGCTTCGGTATTATATCTCGCCTTTGCTAGGCAAAGAGTAAAAAGACCTTCGTCTTCTCATTTCGTATGTCTCCGCAGGCAACATAACACGGTTTTGCGAGGCGCCATGTTGCTCGCGGGCTGCGGTTTGAGCGGACATGATCTAAATCAAGATTGGATGAACTGGTGGCATAGGGTCATTATTGTATCTGACAACTATCAGTTGCTATTTACTGTCGGCTCGTTTATCAACCATTTGTCACTCATTCGACCGTCCACTCGGCGGAGTGGCGGTGGGGTGTGACAAACGATATTTGTCAGATAAAAAAAACTTGTTAATTGGAGTGGTGAAAACAGATGCTTATAAGGTTGATAGGGTAATGCCTAGAGAAGCGGCCAATTGTACGGCCGTTTTAACTGAATCTTTGCTGCAGAGTTCTTAAAAAGCTAGTAGTCAACTAGGCAAGAAACTTACTGCATATGATGGGACCCTAACGTCCGTAAGCTTGTACACAAAAGCCTTTTGACTTTTGCATTGTACTTTTCCATATGAATTCATTTTCCGTTCTCTCGCGTTATTTCTTTGAGATTCACGTGATATTATTATCTGTTTTACGCATACACGTCTGGAGTAATCTTTTCAGCTTTTCGAAATAAAATTTTTTACGCGTTTCTAATTTTCCGCGTGAATGATACATGATCATATCTTGATTTCAAAATGTCGGCGTGTCCTAATGGTTGTGTTCTTTTTTTGGTTCATTCCCTGGTCTCTGAATTTTATGTACCGACGTTTCGGAAAACCCTGTTCCATCTTCATAGGTGGTGTAAACTTGCACCACCTATGAAGATGGAACAGAGAGTGTTACGAAACGTCAGCACATAAAATTCAGACGCCGGCGCATCACCGAAAAGAAAGAATACATGATCATGTCTCATACACCCCCAGGACCTGTAACTTCGGTCTTAAAATGGCTGAAATACACTACCCTGTGAATGGATACAATAGATTCCTTCGAAACGGCAACTACCTGCCACATTAAGCGGTGCTGGAGCCGAGAAATTCCAATTTTATATGAATGGCAGCTGTTTATGGAGAGCAAGGGTCTCCGACACGCTCTCCGCCAATTCATCTAAATGCGACCAGATCACCGGTCTTTCTCAAGTCACAAATTCTGCCCGGGTCATTGTCGAAGGATTTTTTAAAATTTGAGGTTTTCATCAGCACAGGCCTGAAGGCTGAAAGTGGTTTGCTACTGCTAGATGGTAACGTGCGATGTACATCAGGAGAGTGATAACAACGCAAGGAGGTTTCAAATTAATTGATTATAATGTATCTTGATTTCGTTACTAAAACTATGAAGTGTTCTTTCACATTGGAGGAGGAACGTAGGCTGAGGATGTTCGAGAATATGGTGCTGAGGAGGATATTTGGGCCTAGGACGGACTGCATAACGGGAATGGAGAAGACTGCATAACGAGGGGCTTTGTGATATGTACTCATCAGCTATTATTAGGGTGATCAAATCAAGAATAAAATGGGTGGAGCATGTGGCACGTGTGGAGGAGGGGAGAGGTGCTTACAGGGTTTTGGTGGGGAGACCTTATGTAAAAGACCACTTGGAAGGCCTAGGCATGGATGTAAGGATAATATTAAAGTGGATATTCAAGAAGTGGAATGAGAAAGCGTGGACTGGATTGATCTGACAGGTGGCGGACGCTTGTGAATGTGGCAATGAACTTTCAGGTTCCCTAAAATGCGGGGAGTTTCTTGCTTAGCTGAGGATCCATTAGCTTCGCAGAAAGGTCTCTGCTGCATGTAGTCAGTTGGTATGAAGTTATTTTTAATTGTTTGTTCCACTTTAATGATAACACTCGCCCTATATATGACGTGTGATTCGCCTTAACTTGCAAAATTATTTGTTCGGCCCTCTACTGTTTGAGTTTCAGCCCCTTGTTGAGGAGCTGCGGGTCAACTTTTTTGATGTACTGGGCGGTTCTGTGTATTGACGTAGTAAATGTGAAGTCTGGTGCCTTTAAGTAGGCCGCAACCTTATTTTCGCATGCTGTTGTGTGTGTGTGTGTGTGTATTGCGTTCAGTTGACAGTACGATCCGTCGCTTCTTCCCCAAGTCCCTTCCGCCCCCCCCCCCCAACTACTTTCACATACCACCGACATGTACAAATGAGGTCAAGGGACACACTAGGCACATATAATACTGCTGGCACTGGTGCGCACAGACACTGTATCCATGTATATTTTCCTTTGTACTGTCCCAATGTAGGTTCGAATCGCGTCTGCCCATACAGTTACATGAATACCGGTAATGTATTATACCGTATAATTCGCTTGTGTATGTGCATTTGTGGACTGGACTCAGCTGGCTAGGTATCGGTTCCAGTGATGGACTTTTGTGACGCGTAAAACATAGCCGGTATATTGACAAACTAATTATCGGGTTTTGACGACTGTTCTGCGGAATGTGTTAAGTTATTACGATGTAGAGTGGATTTAAGTGGCTGGGGGTAGAAAGTGTTGGTGGTATTTTGTGTCTACTGTAATGAACTTTAGGTTGCATAAAAATCAGGGAGCTTTTTAAACTACTGATTGACTGCCTGTACTTCGTGGAGTTAGTAGACAGGGAGGGATATTTTATGTGGGTTGGATTAAACTGGCTTAGGATGGGGACCTGTCGTGGGCTCTTGTGGGTGCGATGGTCTTTCCAAATCCGCGGATCACGGGGAATTTCTTGACCACCTGATGAGTTGTGGACTTGTCAATGAAGTTGCGTGCTGCGTGGGCGTGATTGGACAGGGTGGAGAGTAGATTCCTTAGGTGTTCTGTATGTCATCGCGTTAGTGAGACTTCGGATGTCGCAGCAGGCAGGGAGTTTCATGACCAGCTGAGTTGTGGGTTTTTCAAAAAGATATTTGCTCCACGTGGTTTCAGGTTTTTGGGATGTGACGCCGTGTAGTTTGGTACATAGTTAAACGACTTATCTTAGGGTCTTGCTGTCTCCATCCAGTGCCATTCTACCGCATTGTAGCGTTCCAGAATACTTGAATATTTATCAACTTCGCTCTCAGAACAGCAGCTCTCACGCCGTTCTGTGTACGTAATTATTATGTATTTACATAGCGTGTGATCACGCTGGACAGACGAAAATTCGGTTTTGTTCATTGACGTAGGCTGTAACACCATAACCACCGGCACCGTACCGGGTTGCGTGCATTCCTGAAGACATCCAGTTTGATAAATGTGAAAACCTGACCATTTATCTGCACTGTGATATATAACCATGGTTTATTGTTTCCGTTTTAGTATCTGTCTTTCTCTGTTACTGCTCGTGTAGCAACATATTTGTATAAGTGGACGGTGATTCGTGTCAGTGTGTTACGTAGCACGCACGGGAGAGATTAGAAATTCAAGATTTAAAATGGATTGTGTGAAGGGAAATGATGGCTTGGAAGGGTTATTGTAAAGGGGGGGGGTGATTAATGTTAAAGCAGTCCGCGTTATTTGCCAGAGAGGTAGTCTGGGTTCAGCTGGCTTACACTAGGCATCAATGGGAAGCTGCTGTGAACACGGTAATCATACTTCACGTCTTTAACAGGGGCCCGTGAGGGGGTGGTTCTTGACCAGATGGAGTATCATCGGCTTGTGAAGCAGTGTTGTTGCTATGTGGAGTTAGGAGCTGGTTCTTGTCTTATTACCGTCTAACTCCCAGCTCTATATCTTGTTAACTTTTTGAAAGAAATTACCTGCATTTGAATGGTTAGAACTTTTCTTTTTGCTCCTCCTTCTCCCCAAGTAGAAAGTTTTTAATCCATGTTCCAGGCTTGGACGATATTCTTTCATAATTTCATACTGCCATTTCTTCAGTATTCCAGAGATCCACCGAAGCTGATATAGAACGTTTCGTTAAAATAACAATAGGCACAGAACAGAATGAGTCTTGACAATAAAATACAAGTACAAGTAATAATAATAATAATAATTTTATAAGTACAATAGCGTAATAAGACGATCAGGTTTTTACAAGGAAATGAGATCAACTCATAATAGACCATTAATCAATACTTATATAATGTACATAGAACCTCAGAACTAATACCAATATAATAAGGAATCTCGTGGTACAATACATAATTCATGATTGATTAAAGTACTCTCCCATTGTGTAAAATGAATAAGTGTATGAACATAGTTTCAGAGAATTTTTAAACTCTTTTAGGTTACCAGTAATATTCTTAATCTCCAAGGGTTTATTAAAGATTTTTATCCCTGAATTCTAACGCTTTGCGTGGTGGCAACTTCTCTGACAGATGTGCGCTGCGTGTAGCGAACACAACTTTTGTCTCCGTATTCACATTATTCCTTTTGGGTACCGTACATATATTATACGGTTTCCTGAAGTAAGTGTACAGACTCTTATTTTGACACTATTTAGTCCGTGTATTTTGATTGAAACGGCATCTTGAATGAACACAAATTCTTGTCCATTACTATGACATGTTGAAAATTTCAAGATCGTATCTAATTTTACACAGAAAAGCTGTAATGGAAATACGTATTTTAGATCCAGAAAATATTTCTTGAACTACTTCCCCAACCGTGTCTATATCTGCCTGTACATTAACACTGATTTGCATTTGTTTTGCTTTTCTTGAACTAAAGAGATGTAGTGAGAGACAATTGTGTCAGAAGTTTTTTTTTTAAGGCTCATGAATGTGCAGTTTGCGACAAACATCTTACATGTAAACGCTGACATCGATTGATTCGTTCTTCCTTTTCCATGCAGTCCGCCGAACACACGCGCCATCTGTGTTTGGTCCATTACTGCTTCTCTCAACGTGTATGCTCCTGCAGATGTCACTTACTGTTAAACGGACTGGTTCGGTATCCTGCTGTTTCTTTGAATATCTGTATTTTAACTTTGTGGCATTCATTTTCTGGTTCTTTCTCTTGAACTTCTATCAAGGATCTCATCACTCTTCCGATGTTAATAGGAATTATATTCCCTTTCAGATGTCAGGCTACACTCAGTTTGGCACCAGTGTGCAGAATCGAAATTGTCCGATCACCGTGTCTTTGTCATTAAATATCCTTCCTTGAAAAAGATGATGTTAATTTTTTAATACCTTTCCTGTAACTGCTGCAGTTAGACACAGATTTTAATAGCCTGCTTTCATGTGTTAAGGAAAACATGACAGGCGATGTACGTATAACGCAACATTGAGACACGTTCGCATAACCATTGTTGCCATGTAAAAGCAATAAGTATTACATATTCTGAGTGTGTGTCTGTAGCCTTAGTTATCCAGCATGGAAAGCGCGTACGTCGTTTTATGTTGTCGTCCGAGACCTGTCTGGTTATACCATATTTTTCCACATTATCTCATAAACGACGCGATTTTCGAAAGAAAAATTTATTGAACATAAAATTTGTGTTTCGATTTTCACTACAACTTTTATGTGAAGCATTTATCATTCTAAGAAGAATTCAGCAACATATCCTAAATGTACGTAGGTTTTCATGTAAAGTACCAGTTATTCCCGTCAGATTGTCACGATACTTTAATTTTCTCGACATGTGGTTGAAAATACTCAAATATAAAATTTCACGGAAATCTGTCAAGTAGGAGCCGAGTTTTCCATGTGGACGGATGGACATGATGACTTTAATATTCGCGTTTCGCAATTTTGCAAAACGCGTCTATAAAAATAGAACGAGCTCTGTGATCCCCGCATACTCCGTGTTGGGTACTACTGTACCTGTCAGTATATGACAGTGTCGAAATTAATTTAAAAAAAAAAGGGTATGAGTGATTCAGACTGGAATGAAATGAAGCTGCTTCTGATTTTGATTCAGTGCCAAGATACGCCTTCCGACTTTACTGCCATCGTGTAGAGAAGTGGAAAAACATTACCTTTCTTACGTGGGCCGGATTGGTCTATTTTGAAGTGACCTTTCGGGCGAAAAGGAAAATCGCGAGAAATAAATACGCAAGGTTCGTAACGAACAATTAAGTAGTTGTACCAACACCGACTGAATGTCACTCATAGCTGGAGTTATATCAAAATGCGTAATAACTGGGCTATTTGATAGAATTAATTAGGACTGGATGTCTCACTTGTAGTCAGTATTCTCAAAGTCTTGAAAATGCTTTGTATTTTGCCATCCATTTTTACTTACGACCAGACTCCTGCCAGCTACATTTCATTTGCTCTCAGACTAATGACAGACGTGTTGGTATGGAAAAAGAGAACTGTCATATGTTGTCCCTATGCACAAACTACCAGAAGACACGTCGGAGAATGTAAAGTGCAAAAATATCGAACATTCAAACATTGGATCTTTTTTGCCTTGCTGTTTGTGTCTGTAGTTTTTGGCCGCGTTCGCAAAAATTGCGAAAGGCGACTACTAGATTCGTCATGTCTGTCCTTCAGTTCGCATGGAACAACTCGGCTCCCACTAGACGGATTTTTCATGAAATTTGATGTTTGGGTGTTTTGCGAAACTTTGTTGAGAAACCCAAGTTTCATTAAAATCTGACAAGAATAACGGGTACTTTACACGAAGAACTATTTACAATTATAGTATCTTGCTCCATGCTTGTTAGAATGGGAAATGTTTCAGACACGCTGTCGAGAAAATCAAAACGCACATTTGATGTTCCGTAATTTTTGACCGAAAATCGTACCGTTTATGAGATAATGTGGGACAAGTGGTGGAGCCAGGCAGGTCAGATAATATAATACGGCGCATCCCTATTGCATGCTGGATGACTGAGGCTTCAAACACATACTTGGAATATGTCATACTTATTGCTCTTCCACTGCAATAATGGTTGCACGAACGCACTTCATTACGTTATACGTATATTGCGTATCTTGTTAGTATTATATGGATGTCTTCCTTTCCAAGTTCTTAGGTAATATCTTTGTTACGTTATGATCCTTCATTCACTTTCCCCGACACCTTTTAATGGAATCTACTTGTTTATTTCGTGGACGTCCTGCATCCTGATTTGCATAAAATTATAGGTGTGACTCTTTTGAATAATAGAGTTTCATCAAGGTTTGCTTACGATATTGCAGTAGAACCACCCTTTCATTATGTTAACGACTTGTGTAGTCTCGCATTGTAGCCGCCGTCTGACGACTACCATCTGTCACATATTAGGCGCACTTTATAGGTGTAAGCATGCACATATTGAAAGCTGTCTGTCGATTAACGCCATCTGCGAGACTCTGAGAGTGACTTGCAAGTGAAAGTGTGATTGGAGGCCGCCTGACTATCAGCGCCATCTTTCAAGTATAGAGTGTCTGGTGTAGGTGAAAGTATGTATGTGTTGAGGTCGTCCGACGATTAACGCCGTCAGACATTGCGGATATGTTGTATATGAAGGTATGTACGTATCAAGGCCAACTGACATCGCCATCTGTCAGACACTGAGAGTCTTTATGTGTGAAAGTATGTACATGTCGACGCCAACTGACATCGCCATCTGTCAGACACTGAGAGTCTTTATGTGTGAAAGTATGTACATGTCGACGCCAACTGACAACGCCATTTGTCAGATATTAAGTCTTTCATATGTGAAAGTATGTTCATGTCGACGCCAACTGACATCGCCATCTGTCAGATATTGAGAGTTTTTATTTGTGAAAGTATGTACATTTCGAGGCCGTCTGACAACGCCATCTGTCAGACATTAGTAGTCTTCTGTATGTGAAAGTATGTATACGTTATGGCCGTCTGACGACTCAACGCTGTCAGAACCTGAGAGTGCGCTTATACCTCTCTTTGTTAATAATGTATCACAATTACTGTCGTTCTTGCAGTATAAATGTTCTTATAGCCTGCATTGGAGCGTAAACAATTTGTTTGCTCTTACGATACTTTGCCTTCACTGCATTTCAGAATTTAAGACGTTATACCTCGTATTGATGATGTCTGAATATTGACATGGACCGTAGTTTGTACACCCCTGCTATGGACCGAGGTCTCGTTCCTGCTGAGCTTTGCCAAGAGTTTGGATGGTGGGACAGCTCATTGCTTTGGGAGGAACGTCCACCCTGTAAGCTTGAGTGCTGTTACCGTGCTGATTTGACAAACTGTTCTGTTAATTGTAATTTAATATGACGAGCAATGTGCAGCCGAATTAAATTACAGTTCAGGTTGCTTCGGTTCGCTCTGAAGTTTAGGTGTTATTTGATGTGATCGTTCCTATGTAGCTGCACGTGGCAGCTTGCTTGTCAAATTCGTAAGGCGTCGGTTCGATCTCATTAATCGTGATGTACACAGAAGATGGCGCGTATAACGCAAAATAATTAAATTGAATCGGTTAGTTGCACAAGGGAACATGTCTGCCTTTCAGCCTTTACACATACTTCATTTTTCAAATACGCTATTTAATTGCACTTTAAATTGCCTCTGTAGCGTATTTTAGCGTTCAAAACTCAATGAAGTGACAATTTAATTCACTTACAAGCTTTCTCATACAGAAATTGAAGTCTGTAAAACACGACTTTAATCCAATCCTTCGTAAGCGAATTGCACTAATCAGATTTTTTCGTCTTTTTATACAGGGTGTTCATTTTAAGGGTAGTTTTGTAACAGTGTTCATCAGCTATGAGCGTCTTCTGTGTCAAGGGAGGTCAGAACAGTGTTTTAGCAGGAATTATAGTCTTCCCATGGGAATTTTTGCAGCGTGTTAGCGAAATGGTGAAGTAGTTGGCGTAAGGGGATATGAGATTTCTTTTGGAGAAAGGTTTTTTGAAATGTGGCGCCGTGTAGTAAGGTATAAATTTATCAACGTTTAGAGGAACCTGCTGTGTGCATCTAAATACTAAGGATGAAGGCAGGAGGTCCTTACGAAATGTCAGTAACATTTTACCAAACGTCACAGCATCACACTCCTGATAACCACCCTCGTGCAAATATCTGATTTTACCATGTTTATTGTGATTAAACTAAAGTTTTATATTCGTTTTCGCTCCTGTCCATTTATTTATATACCGTTTAACGACTAAATTTAACCCAAATTATAGTTAAACATTCAGTTCGTACCGCGCAGTAAACACTTTTTCGGTGATGCAAACCGGTAATTTAATCCTTGTTTGTTCTGAGATCCATGCCAAACAGATAAATACTCTGTGTGGGCAGAACGTAGAATTTGTGGATGTTAAACCTTGTGGTACATAAAGCAGCTACTTGGGCTTGAAAATGTTATACAACTGTTATATCTGTGTCATTGAAATTTCTTGGCTGTTTGCTGTTTGGTTATGTAATAATTAATTTTTATTGCGGTGAAGATCAGTCCAGTGGCCGGGCTTTGAGCATGGTAATGAACCTTCGAGTTCCATGCAAGGACCTTAGAATTTCTTGACCAACTGAGCGAATGTTCATTCTTAATACGTAATAGCTGTTTTCTCTGGAGTTATGTGTGTGTACAGAATATAGTATCCAACGTCGTTGAATTAGATTTCAGGTAATTAGGGCGTGGGGTATGAAGATACAATCGTCTGCGATATGATACATCCTGTATATTCTTATATGTTTACCGGCGTTTTGCATAAACATGTCGGACGATGTGGCTTCACGATCCACAACGCCGTTATTGCCTTCAAATTTGACCGTCACTTCGACTTCCGCTTACTTTTTCATTATTACTTGCACTTCGATATTATTTTTCGTAACGGAAGTGTTCCGATTTTAACAGAAATATTTAAAGTTTACGTCTTAACATCGAATACTTGTTTGTTGTGCCCTTGAATCTCACAGATCGCCATCCATCGTCGTCGTCGTCATCATCATCATCATCACACTGATTTCACCCCTTGCACGATATTTTACACGCACCAACAGCTGACCCCCCCCCCAGTGAATTTGTCGAATCGCTGTGCGGATTGACCAGGCTGCTTGTGAATTGTTTGTTTGTTCGTTTGCTTGTGTTTGTTTTCCGTCCTTTATGCTGTCCACAATCTAATTACGTTCCGTAGCTAGCTGAGTAATGTGACAGCGCAATGTAAGTGAACTGGTCCCTACTGTGCCTTTACATAATTAAATATAATTAGTTTGATAAATGTTGTTTTACTAAACTATGGTCGCAAAACTTTTTGTTCGGTGACCTTTTCGCTTAGGAAGCGTGAGTTATTGAATGTGTGTCACATTTTTTGTAACGCATATGGAATTCGTGTTGAAATTTACTGCTCTGGCCGCGATATTGTGTTCGATGTAATAGAAACCTTATCGTAACCACCATGTAATGTCTTGCGCTATGTAGTGTTGAGCGGAATACTATTTTATTTCGTGCCTTAAATCATAGATGGGTCTGCGTCATAGCTGGCTTCCATAAATGTGCCTCAACTTTCATAGCTTGTCGCCTTTATTTTCATCTCTTGTACGTAGCGTATAGAAAGGTCTACTAGATGTGAAAATGCTACTTCAGACGTAAATTATATGTTTTCTTCTCTCCCGTAGATCAAACGCGAACCAGAGTCAATGCAAAAATGCATTATTTGACTCTTAACGAAGTTCAGACTTCTCAAACGTTGCTTCTTGTATCAAAAAACATGAATGGAACATGTCACAGTTAAGTTATGAAGGGATATGGGAGAATGGAGGTATGGCTCCACACATTCTTGATCTAGATATATGCCTCTGCTGTTTTACCTTAGTGAAAACATCCCCGTTGTCCATTACATAGGAGTCGGAGTGGGGGAATATTCGGTCTCTGCGTTTCAAAGGAGAAAAAATTTCTTCCCTCTGACTGAGTAGAGGAAACCGTGGTAGCTCAGTAGGCATAGTGACTAGGCTATGAGTAGGACGGTCCGGAGTTCGAATCGTGGCAGAAGCAAGAGATTTTTCTCTTATTCAAAACCTCCAGACCGCTTATGGGGCACACCCAGCCTCCTATTCAAAGGATACTGGGGTTCCTTCCTGGGGATGAAGCGGCCCTAGCGTGAAGCTGACCACTCACCATCTAGTGCCGAGATCAAGAATTAAAGACGCGGTACCTCCACTTCCACTATATGCCTCCATGTCGTGTAAAGGAGTAACTTCGGCTTTTACTTAAAAGAAGGGTCGAAACACCGTCAAACTGCATGGCAACATGTTTCGACCTAATTTGATCTTCTTCAGGGCAGTAGTATCACACTCGTAAAAGTATTTGGTGTAGTTGTATTAGATTGTATTAATAAATACTGTCTCAGTTTTAAATCTGAGATCTCTGTTGTTGTTGTAGATTAGTACAGAGGCGTGATAAACATGAAATTCGCCATTTGCTACCCGTGAGTACGGAACTTGTCTCTCCCCCCCCCCCCCCCCTCCCATTCACTTTT
>Ga0136643_10009205_pt1 | contig 14513 bp, 5 predicted proteins | sample TergutLab28metaG_FD_96883 | JGI IMG/M metagenome (GOLD analysis project Ga0136643, IMG submission 96883) | Labiotermes labralis P1 segment gut microbial communities from Petit-Saut dam, French Guiana - Lab288 P1 (version 3) (version 3) | ecosystem: Host-associated > Arthropoda: Insects >... | reverse complement strand
TCAGAAAAAAGTTGTAGAGAAAATCAAAACACACATTTCATGTTCAGTAACTTTTTCCTGAAAATTGTGCTGTTTATGAGACTGCTAAAAGAGTGTTGTGCAACTGGACAGACCACAGATGACAATATAAGATGAAGAATGCACTTTGCATGCTGGATAACTAAGGCTACAAACACACACTCAGAATATGCAATACTTATTGCATGTGTATGGGAACAATGGTTACATGAACATGCCTCAGTGTTACATCATATGAACATACAATGCCTGTCTTGTTCATCTTCTGTATATTAACATAGCTGATATATTGGGATTGCTACTACTTCTTTTGTGTCTGTGGTAACTGTTGATACATGTAAACAGTTTGTTCAACTAGGGTTGCTAAATTTCAGCCAACATCATTTGCACCACGTGTCATTTATCTGATCAACCCACCATTCATTTATGGGTGTCCTCTTTCCACAAACTGCCAAGAATTGATCAACTTCGGTTAACATGGTGTAAAATGGGATTCCACAAAGAATTATTCCTTTTTTTAAGTTAATGTATTTACAGTTTGTATCAATTATCACATGGTGATTGTTCATTGACAACTATAAAAGAAGTGTCATGGTCATATAACAATTGTGGTCTTCTGGGTTTACACCATAGAGCCTTGAAGGCATATACCAACATTTTGAAGGAACATACTGCCTTCTAGTTCAGGGCCATTTGGGATGGGATGCAGTCGGCATATGTAGGCAGGTTGCAAGGAAGATTACACACAGCCACAGGAGTGGGAGAGAGGCAGGACCAAATGCTGTCAGCATCAAGATCACATTTGTGCTCAAGGTAAAATTAGTTTGCACAAAGGATATACTCGCACTCATTTTATATTTAATGATACATGAAGAAACACCATAGTTTCACCTCAACAAATGAGATGTTGGCATGGTGATATATCATTAATACACTACATGGTTTAATCAAATAGTTCCTGGACTGAATGTGGGATGAGGCTACAGCTACTAGCAAGAACTTGTACTGCCTGATGTAGACAAATCACAGTCTGCAGAGTCATTTCCTGTTTTGAATAAAGCTGTAATGCTTGTTATGGTTGGGTTATGTCCTGTTTTGTACAAGTGTGTGTTGTACTATATGCAATTTTGGTGTACCTAAAAAATGACAGACTTGACAGAACAGTGTTCCTACATCAAAGTTTGGTTTAAACCTGGCAAAAATGGTACAGAAACTTTTGGAAAGTTTAAAGTAGTTTTGAGAGACCAGACAATATGAAGACATGAGTTTTAGAATTGTTTTCCAAATTCAAAATCAGTGTGACCTCTGTTTAAGATGTTGAACATCAGGATAACCACGATGAGCAAAAATGAAAATGCCAATCCAATGTAGGGACTTGTCCTTGAAAGTCTTGGAATCACAATCTGTAAAGCTGCTGACATAAGCAATTTAATTTAGATCAGTTCAGAGCATTCTGAAAGACCATGTGAATGTGCATCAGATTACTGCCAAATATGTGCTCCACATGCAGTAGGAGAATTATGTAAACACATGCCAGGACCTTTAAGAGAAGCCTGAAAGAGACCCAGAAACCAAGCAACAGTCATCTCACATCCACAAACAGCCATTATCTCCACACCCAAAGACAAGTTTATGGAAGCATGAAGAGCATGCTGACTGTCCCAGTAGCTATGACGTCTATGGCACAGGTCTACAGGCAATCAATTGCTGGGACAAGATATGAATCCCCCTGAGGTACGGATGTTCGTCTCTTTTATTTGTTGTGTGTTCTGTAGGTAGCAGCCTCTGCATTGAGCAGACCACTCATTCAGAGAAGTCCTGCTGTGTGTGTATGTGTGCGCGTGTGTGTGTGTCTAATTGTAGTGATCTAGGAACCTCGGCAATGAGATGACGTAGGACTGAGCTGAGCTGTAATGCCACGGAAAGAACAAAGAATAACCTGATCGTTGTTTGTTGTTCATGGCGTTGTGCACTATGAATCCGTTTCACAATGACAAATTGAAAAGCAGTATTACCACAAGGACACCTTATGGTATTTGCACAAAAATGTGCAGCAAAAACAACCTGTTCAGTGGAATTTTGGGTTATAGTTTCTCCACTGTGCCAATGCACCTGATCATTCTGGTGTGTGCGTGTGAATTTCTGGTTAAAAGCAAAATGACTCTTGTTCCCCACCCTCCATACTCATCAGACGTAGGGCCACTTTACTTCTTTCTTTAGGGACAGAGATGTAATATTACCAGGACTCGAGCAAAAGAGTTGGATGCACGTACTGAGATTTAAACAATGCACTTCACAAAATGATTCAAATGGTGGCATGATGGCTGGGCTCGTTCTCCTACAGAGACTACTGTGAAGGAAACAAAACTGGATAGCAGGTAAGTGTGGAAGTTATGAAAATTACAGTCATACCACAAGCTTTGTGGCAACTTCAAGGTACTGGAAATATGTATTAATAAAAGGTACAAATATAAATCTATAATATACACAATTATTAATTCATTACTTTAGCTAGCATTTGTATTCAGATGGAATCATGGAAAGAGACATCAGCATTATACCAGTAAGTTCTTCCCCAAACATCTGTATGACTGCCAAATGATTGTAATGCACATTTCTAAAATTACTAAGTGAATCCAAATATTTAAGTACAGTTGCTTAAATTTCTGTTTCATATTTGACAGAAATCTTAGTTTTGAAAGTGGCCTGAATAGCAGCTGCCTGGACAAGGATTTTACGATTTCTTGTTTCTCCAAATTTTTTCGATTGTGCATGAACACAAGAGATAATAACCTCTTAAAATCAAAATCATTATGTAATTACCCATTTATAAAGTTCAAGTGTCCAGGTTACAAAGAAGCAAATATAATCTGGGTGAAAGAAGGGCGTGGAAGGAAGGAGACATGACCTAATCACGGGTACTAAGGTGCTTGGAAGGACTGAGTAAAACTATGGGAAACCTCAGCCAGGACAGCCCATCTTCAGGCCACTATTGATCCCAAGACCTTCTGAATATAAAGCACAAATGCTACCAACTTGATTGTGATGTTCTGTCACTCCACTAAAATATGTGGTATATCCCATCGCATCACATTTCTGACGCTGATTTTGTAATTTTAACTGTAAATTAAACTGTTCCATTAGAACAGGGGAGCACAAATCCCAGATTCCAGGTCAACATGGTCACTAAATTTGGAATGGTGGTGCCTTATGTTGAACTTGCTTCATGTCACACTTCTGGGAACTAGAATTTTGAGATGGTTGCTAGATTTATGAAAATTTTGTATACGCCTGCATTTGAAGAGTATTTGGAATTCAGTTCATTTAATATTAGTAGCACAAATGACATATTTTTAAATGGTTCTGGCAGACTGTTCACATCTTAATATAAGTTTACTTTGGCGAGAGGCAGTCCTTCACCTGCATGGCGTTTTCTTATGTGCCGTTTCAAACTGCTGGGATATTTAAAAGGTTGTGCACATGTGGAACAGATGTGAGGTTTCTCGCCTGAGTGAACAGCTTGATGTGCTGTGAGGTTACCTTTATCACTAAATGCTTTCAAACACGTTTCACATTTGTATGGTTTTTCTCCACTGTGTGTTCTCCTATGTACAATAAGATTGCCCAGTGTGGTGAACTGCTTGCCACAAACAGGGCACTGGTGTGGCCGGTCGCCAGTATGCATTCTCATGTGGTTAATAAAAGTGCTTCTGCATTTGAAAGCTTTACCACACACACTACAGTTGTGGGGCTTATCTTGTGAATGCAAAGCTTGATGTGAAGTAAGACTGGATTTAAATTTGAATGACTTTCCACATATGGAACACTGATGTCGCCTGTCATCAGAATGAGAAGCAGAATGGGTCATCAGATTGGACTTGCTGCTAAATGATTTCCCACACACTGCACAGAGATAGGGACTTTTCTGTGTGTGTAATATTTTGTGGTTACAAAGATTAGACATATATTTAAATCCTTTGCCACATATTGGACACTGGTATGGTCTTGCTTCTGAATGAACTGCCACATGTTTCATTAGGTTTGATTTACAGCTGAAAGATTTACCACATACTGTGCAAAGATGAGGACCATTCTCTATGTGTAATGCTTTATGATTACAAAGATTAGACATGTACTTAAATCCCTTGCCACAAACAGAACACTGAAATGGTCTCTCCTCAGAATGAATCGCAATGTGTTTGATCAGATTTGACTTGGTGCCAAAGGATTTACTGCACAAAGTACACGTATGGGGGCCATTTTCTACATGTAATGCTTTATGGTTACACAGATTTGACTTGTATTTGAAACTTTTCCCACATACAGGGCACTGGTGTGGTCTCTCTTCAGAATGGGAAGCAACATGGCTTGTGAACTTAGACTTACAACTGAAAGATTTACCACATACATTACACAGGTGGGGCCCATTCTCAACATGTAATGCTTTATGGTTACACAGATTTGACTTATGCTTGAAACACTTGCCACATATGGAGCACTGGTATGGCCTATCTTCCGAGTGTGTGGCAAGGTGGCTAGAGTACTTGGATTTGCCACCAAAGGCTTTACCACACTGAGTACAAAGGAAAGGTTTGTCTTCTGCATGTAGAGCACTGTGCTCCAAAAGGTTAGACTTGTACTTAAAAGCTTTACCACAGACAGTACAAAGGTGTGACCTATCCTTGGTGTGCAGTGCTTGGTGGACAGTCAGATTGTATTTTGTTTTGAAATATTTACCACAGACAGTGCAACCATGTTGGTTTGATTCTGCATGAAGAGCTTGATGATCAGAGAGTTGAGATTCATTGTTGAAGCATTTGCCACACTCTGAACACTGGTGTGGCATTTCCTCTAAGTGAGAAAGGATGTGAATCATGAGATCAGTCTTGGAGCCAAACTGCTTGTCACAAACATTACACTGTACTGGCATATCTCTAGCATGTAGAGCTGTATGTTGGCTGAGATTTGATTTATATTTGAAGGACTTACCACACAGAGAACAGAGATGTGGCCTGGCCTCAGAATGAGAGGCAAGGTGTTGGGTGAGATTTGATTTGGAATGGAATACCTTTCCACATTCTGTACACAAATGAGAGTCTTGGGAATGCAATACTGTGTGATTTGTTAGGCTTGATTTGTACTTAAAAGAACTTCCACATTCAGAACAACTGAATGGTTTGTCTTCTGGGTGTACAACAGAATGCTTCTTCATTTCTTTCTCAGTGTTAAAAGACTTGTTGCATACGTCACATGTGTACTGTTCTGTTTCCCCATTACTATCCACATCACTGGAAGTGACTGCTGGTAGAGTGCTTCTTCCACCACTGATACATGGCTCTGGCACACCGATATCTTCATTCTTCATGTCTTGCACTGAAGTGGCTGGTGTTGGTGTGCTGCCACTGCTGGTGTTGTTATTGTATTGATCTGACACACTGATGTCTTTATGTTTCAGGTGGTACATAGACATGTCAGTTGGTGGAGTGTCTCTCCTTCCCTTCGAGTGTGGGTATGGCACAGCAATGTCTTCATCTTTCATGATCTGTGATAACTTCTTACCTAATGATCTGCTGCCTGTTTCAGTTTTGCCCCAAGTGTCAGTATTTGCTTCATTCTGTGCCTCTACAGCATCGTCATCAGGGCTCACAGAACCATCTTTAAAGGTTACATCACTTGAGTCTGAATCACCATCTTCATCAACAGTCACATCTGTTTCACTGCCAAGGGCCTGAAAGCACAATGCAATGTTGTGTGCTAATCAGGAGTTTGAATGAAAGAATATCACATGCATTAGGAAGGAGCAGCACAGATCAAAAATACACATGGACATAAGAGACTGTTAAAAACAGAGATGCATGATGAGAAGACTGGATGAGTTACTTCAGAAAATACTAAATAGTATATCTTACTGGGACCACAATGTCACATGATTAGAAGTAACATTTTTATTGGAATATGTTAAAAAATATGAATAAAAATTTCAATCAATTAATATACAGTTAACCAATTTCTTAAAAAATAAGCTGTTATATCTCAATGAAATTGGCTGTACAGGCAATAGTGACCATATTTTGGTCTGTTTGTACTGTTGAATGAAAATTTTGTATCAAGTATTTTGACTAGAGTATTAAATGCAGTTACAGTACATTCAGCCAATCTATATCTGCACTGTGCATGTAAGAAAGGAGACAGAGAGATTTAAAACAAAATGTGCTGTATACTACTATTTGTGACTGCAATGCACTGTGCTGGTATTTACATTTTCTTCGTTCCCATTGCCAGTTGATGGAAGCAATTCATCAGTTGACTCTGTGTCATCACACAGTGAGGGCTCTTCTTTCAGAACAACCTGAAAATATGGTTCTCTGTCATTAATACTGCAAATATTTACCACAGAAGAGGTACAGAAAATTCAATGAACCCTACTGAAGATGATCCTGCTTACAAAGTTTTCTGATATTACGTCATGAAAATAATGTATTACCAAAATTTCCATACATCATCAATATGTATGTTGCCATTTAAATACATGTCCTGCCTACAAGGACCTCAAAGGAATGGTTATGTGAGATGGGTTGCATCCTGTATAGGCATTTATTACTGAAAACATATGTAGCATGGCTAGTACATCAAAACCCACCATAGTGTGTAAGATGCTCTCAATTCAAGAAGAGCTGATTATTGTAAATAAGGAGGATGTTACTCAAAATTTTATTCATGAAGATAAAACTCATAAAAGCTTTGCATTTCTGTGTCAACTTACAATATGAGCCAGAACTCAATCTGTAAGTGAAGAGATAAGCTGAAAAAATGTGAAAACAGCAAAATATGCCTAGTAAGGTAGCAATGGTATGTATGGAATAATTCTGGTAAGAATGATCACCTTCATCTACCAGGTGCACTTGTGCAAAAAATTCTGTTTTGTGTCAAAATCATGAAAGAAGGTATGATTCAAAATGTGATGTGATGGTGAAAATGAAACATTTAATGCAGAATGTATATTTTGTAATATTCTAGCCAAGTGAATGTCAGCTGCAATACAGAATAAAAAAATAATGTTTTCTGGCTTACCCTCTTAAGACATGTTCCCACTTACAAAGCCAAATATATGGAATTTTCCCAAAAATGTCATAAGAGGGTTTCACTGTATATCAACACACTGACAGATAGGTGTGCTCTAAGATAAAAATTAACCTGAACTGGAGTGTCATGTGGCTGCTGGTTGTTTAAGTGTTGTCGCAAAGTAGCATTTGACTTCTCACACTGCAGTATGAATTTGTAGGATATGTTGACCTGATGGATACATTCCTTGCATATCTGGGCTGGTAGGCCATCTCCAGCATACACCTGCATAAGATGATGTTAGTACTTGTTAGGTCAGTTGTTGCCTATGCATGTGAAGCTCAGAGCAAGTTGATTCCTAACTACTTGTGAATCATCTGTGAAGCTGTTGAATATTAATAATTACATAAATTATATAAATATAATAATTCTCATGGCACAGTAAAAACCACAGCATACTATATGGCATACTTCACACTTTGTTGCTTAACATCTACACTTACCTCTATTGTAGGTGAAATGGTATGTATCTTTTCTTGTACTTTCTCTGCAGTATTAAAAAGAGGCAAGAGTGTTTTATGATCACTCAAGCACAACCGGCATATTCTGCTGAAGTTCAGAACCATTGTTTCATTCATTCTGCATACAAATTAAAGAAATATAACAAAAGTTTAAACACTTGTTATTAACCAAAGAAAGACTGGTTAACGTTTATGTATGTCCAGTCTACCTTGTCACTGTGTCAGCTTAATATCCCTGTACACTTGAAGAATTACAGTGCACTAAGAAACCACTCAAAAATTTATATACCTTCTGTAATTATATTTAAAACTGAAAACATTAAAAAATAATGCACAATTTCCATATTATTTAGCACAGAAAATTTTAATTACTACTTTACGAGAGAATCTACATGTATTTCGGTAGGTCTCAAGCACAACTCATTACATATTGCTCATTTGCGACAAGAGTGTCACAACTCAAAATCTGTGATTTTTCAGGAGAAGCTTTTAAAGTTTTGAAGTGCTATAATGTTCTATGAGTGCAACAATGACACAGCTGCTCTCCAGCGGTGAGTTTTGCAGACTGTGTTATGATACCATACCTGATAAAAGTGCATCTGCAAAGTTTCTTTCTATACCAATAACTCAGAAATGCCACATTTTGAGTTGTGACACACTTGTCACAAATGAGCGATATGTATTGTAGCAAAACACATTTTGAACAAAACAGGTGGAGCAAAATCTAATGTATATATTTAGTACAACACACTTTTTTTGGCAAGTTTTTAACAGTTACCAAAATATCTACACTGAAGTGACTGAAATGCTCCATAACTGGTATGCAATGCATACATTTCTACAAATGCATATCTGTATTCAATAATAAATAACAGTTTTCTGACAACACACACACAGATTACTCAAGTCTCAAATTGAAACTTTTCATGTAATTTCAGCCCTGATGATAGTGCTACTGAAAAGTTGAAAGCCAATTTTAAAATATGTTTATGTTTAAACAATCAGTTTTATCCATTTGTAACAGAATATTGAAAGTTATCATTCACAAATAGAAAACACAGAGAATGTGTGTAAGAATTGTTCTGTGTATATTTCCTAGCTTGTTTTGCTTGCTTCTCCATTTAGCTACAGAGGTACAAAGGGATTCCCCAGCTGTGTCCGAGGACATATTTACTTTCTGACAAGGTCCCAGAAGGCCAAGCATAAACTTCTGTAATAGTATATGGCATTATAAATACCAATCCATACAGTAATTTTCCATCTACAAATCCAAGAGATGACTGTCCCCACATAACCTTAACTTGGTTGACACTCAGAAATGTGGAAAGTTGTAACCCTTCTGTGAACTTTTGGGCTGTGGATGATTTTTTTACCACAAAGCAGAAATGGGTTTCAATGAGATCTTCATTTTTACTTGCTCTCTAAATGAATGGTATTACTGGATACAAAACCATTTTCATGCTAGCTGATCAAAACAGCATGCTCAAGGTTATAACAGCCTTGAGGTGTTACTTCTGACTCCATCCTGAAGCCATTACTGAATAAAGTTCCTTTTTTTTGCATTTTAACTTGTTTATGTGGTAGTCACCATTGAAATGTACAATGCCTACACCTATCTCCTTTTCACATGGTTGATTAAACTGCTTTTAATGACTCTCTGTCACAGAATGGATACCAGAGCACTAACCTCCCACATAAATGCAGCTCTCTGGCAGTACTTGCATTTGGAAAATGTATACTAAAGAAAGGAGAAACATCTTGGTTGTTCTATGTTCTCTTTTCCATACCCAATTTTTGTATGTTGTAATAACACCACAATGCAGGCCAAAATCACAACATAAGGATAAATAATAAATCCTTTGAAAATGTGGTAAAGTTAAAATATTTTGAAAGAACATTAAAAAATCATGTGCATGGAGAAATTAAGGGCAGATTAAATTCCTGAATCCCTGCTACCATTCAGACCAGAATATTTTTTTTTTTTTGAAACCTTGATGATTAAAACATTCAGAACTGTAATCTTGCCTGTTATTTGTTCGACCACTGAACTTGATTGCTTACATTAAGCGAGGAATGCAAGCTAAGGGTGTTCAAGAACAGGGTGCTAACAAAGACTTTGGGTCATAGATGGAGGAGGTAACATGATGCTGGAAGAAAGTGTATAATGAGGAACTTCATAATTTATACACGTCACTAATTATTGGGGTGATACAATAAAGGAGGATCAGATGGTCAGGGCATGTGGCATGTATAGAGAGAAAAAATGCATACAGGGTCTTGGTGGGGAAACCTGAAAGAAAGAGACACTTGAGAAGACCAACACATGGATGAGAGGATGGTATCAGAACAGATTTTAAAGTAGGCTGCGAGTGCATGGACTGAATTAATCTTTTCATGATAAAGACAATCAGCAATCTCAAGTAAACACAGTTATTACCCTTGAGGTTTAAAAAATTGTGGGCAATTTCTTGACTACCCAAGAAAATACTACCATGGAGTTAGTACAATCATAAGAGTGTTCTTCATATTTTGTGTCTGGCTATTACTTAGAGTCTGGAATTACACCAGTATATGTAGGGAAATGGTCTTGCAAATGGTCTGGGAGTCACTGTGAAATTCATAATGAGTTACGTATATGAAATCATTGAATTTATTAGTGCGGTCAGAATGCGCTAAATCGAGTATCTGTTGTTGGAATTCTGTGACAATGTGGGAGACTTGAGTGTTGTAACATTGATTGGATGTGGTTTAATTACTCTTTAGTATCTTGAAATATATTCAGAACTCTGTTGAAACTGGAAACTTATGGCGCCTCTTGGGCTACTGACAGGCCCGGCTGTACAGGTTTTCAATATTATTGCCTGTAATATGTATCGAACATGCAATGTAGGAAATCCTGTCATATGAATTTTGGCAAAGAATAAACTCAGAATGGCCTTGCAAATGAAAAATTTATTTTAAAGTAGCTTACTGCTTTTTTTTTAACTGGCGAAAAAGGTAACAGCAGCCAATACACAACGCTCCAAGGGTTGTTTTCGTCTCATAACCAAACTTCGCGGCACACGCTGAAACCGTTTACAAATTAGTAATATGTCAAAGCACGTATTGTATGACATTAAAAAAAACAGAACAAAATTAAATACTATGTTTCACATATAACTACGAATTTTAGGTTTCCCAGTGGGTAATAACAGAAAGTAACATCACAAGAAACACAAACTGAAGCCCAACTGACATCCCCAACCCACGTGAAGTTAGGTTACATCTGTCCCTCTTTGCCACAGATCATCTTCGTTACCATGGATCAGAGTCACCATCCAGGTCATCCACGTTACCAACGTTACCGACTAACGTAGTTGTTCTGGGGGTAAAGTACAATACATTAGCTTCTGTGCTTAATAAAGCAAAGCGCCGTGACGGCATATGATGATTTATGGTTGAACTCCAAGCATTCGTAATTTGTTGCAGCTTCACGAACAATTTGCCTAACTTCCGGGCGGGTTCTACAGAAACCCACTAATGAGGAAATTGCGTGGGTGCGAGACGTTCTGCACACACTGCAGGAGAAAATATTTCAAACTTCCTGGGAATCGAACTCAGATCCTCAGTCGCCTAGTCTGTCTTTGTAATGAGTATTTTAGAGGATGAAAGATATATGGTGATCTATTTTTTTTCGTACTTGCAGCCAACTAAATGTTGAATCCACAATACATGATTGATTTTTTAATGTGTACAAATATAGGCGTGTGTATTTTCTTGACATGTTCTGTGTCTAAATGGCTTTCTTTCCTTCACGGATCTATGGAATGTATAAGGAGTAATCACATAGTCCGTGGGCTATTCACCACAGTGATGGATCTATGCCGGTGCCTGATTGGGCTAACGATTCCACAGAAATTTCAGTGAAGAAGGTCGACGTAAGGATCGGGTCTTTCGGAATGCAACACTCTGTCTTTGCGTGAGTGCTTCCGATCGTTTAAAAGTGCTTTCGTCGTCCATGGTACAAATGCATAAGAACAATGCTCGACGTCTAATCTCACATCACCTTTCAAGTAATTGTATGTGCGTGCGATGAGATCTGATTCAGTTTGTCGCCTACTTTATTTTCTGAAAACAAAGAAATAAAGATGGGCAAAATGAGTACTGAAATTTGGTAAATTAGTGAACAATCAAAGAAATCTAAAGCGATGGAAAATTTTAACATGCTTATTTTGCACACGATTATGTGGAGAAGTACGAGGCATCGTAAGAGACGGAAACCGTGGGTGCACCCAATAAACATAAAAAGACAAGAATTCGGAATATTTAGCCACTTATACCGGGATCTGCTCGAGGACGAAAAAAAATTTCATAGCTTTTTTTAGAATGAACATTGACCAATTCTACAGTCTGTCGTAAACGGTAGGAGAGGAAATACGAAAACAAAACACCAACTACAGGAGGGCGTTTACACCTGAAGAACGACTTGCAATTTTTTTGACGTACGTGCTATAAAAATGTGTAGGAGACAAGAATGGGATTCTAGATATTATTAGAGCTGCCCTTTTTCTTAATTAGTGTCCTAGATAGTAACATTATTTACTCCTATTTACCTTTTATTTCTTCAACTATATATATATATATATATTACAGAAGGGGATGATGCTGCCCTAATTCGAGGGACCACAGAACATATGTGCGTCGTAAAAATTTACTTACTTAGTCCATGGTGCAGAGTCCTTCTTGAGAAGCTAACTGGTTTGCAGTTAGTCAAGAAATTCCCCGCATTTCACGGAACCCTAAGGTTCATTACCGCACTCACAAGCGTCCGACACCTGTCTCTATCCTGGGCCAGCCCAATCCAGTCCATATACCCATATCCCACCTCCTGGAGATCCATCCTAATATTATCCACCCATCTACGCCTAGGTTTCCCCAGTGGTCACTTTCCCTCCGTTTGCCCCACCTAGACCCTATACACCCCCTTCTCCTCATCCATACGCGCCACATGCCCATCCCATCTCATTCTTCTCGATTTTATCACCCGCACAATATTGGGTGAGGAGTGCAAGTCATTTAGCTCCTCGTAAATATTTAGGAAGTGAAAAAGGATTCCATGACCAGAAAGTTTCGGAAACGCTGATCTAACTTATTGGTCACCTAATTATGTCACTGTCTGTGTTATATGTGGCACAGACTTTCGTTATTTAACGATAATGACGTTTGAAATTTTGTATTGTTAGTATTTTAAATTACACCTTTTTAGATCACTTCATGCCTGTATGTATATTGCGAGAAAGTCATAAAGATAAGTTACCTAATTTTTAAGAATCTTCTACATTATTTTTTCTGGAGTAGCGGTATTTTAAGAGTGCCAGGTTAGTTTAAGTGAGCGACGTGTAAGGTTCTCAGACTGTTGTTGACGAATTGTCAAGTCATCTGGGACGTCACACTGCATCGGCTAATGAATGCTTGCCAACATTTGGCAGGAGCGTAATGCCGCCGTGTTCCGGGTCGAGTAGTCCAAAGAAGTACTCAAGTTAGTTTACAGGAAATGGAATTATTTTAGGGCTAATACAAGAACAGGATGACATTCATCTGAATTCCACTGCACCATAAATTGTCTACGTCTGATCCATGGTGAATATGTTCACATCTACAGCACAAACCATGTTTACAACATTACTGAACTTTTACTTCGTTAGTAGGTGCACAGATAATCCGTGAACCTTTTAAGAGTTTTTTTACTGACAACATTCTCCATTACAGAGTAATACTACATGTTTTGGTTTCCTTATGTTAAAGTACATTATTGTTTAGAAAAGAACAATTTTGAACTTAATAAATAATTTGTCTAACAATTGGGTGTTGTTCATAGATATTGGCACTTATTAAATAATGTAATTACAATGTTTGTGGTGAAACTATTTTATCCTCCCAGTTTGCTTGGGTTAGTGTCTTTAGTTCGAGTAATCTCTAACTAAAACATGCTTATATAAACTTCCCGAAATTAAGCATTGTACGTTGTGTATCCCGGTATGTACAAATAAGAGCCATTATATATTATACTGCAGTTTATTAAAATCTACCGATCTAATAAATCTTGAAAATGCGTGTGAGTATTTTGCTATCACGTCGCTGTTGGTGGTGGGCCAGGTTCCTCCGCTGGACTTTATTTGATGCTTCAAAGTATTCCTTTCAAATTCTAGTATTTTGCAGTCATACATTAAGTGTTCTGATGATTGAACCGCCTCATCGCAGGGGCACATTGGATTATCCGTGAACCTAGATATTCGTGATAGTCACCTGTGAGTGGTACTTAGTTGATGGCAAGTCTGTGACGTTAGGGTCAAAGACCGTATGAAGAGTAGGTATCGAAGCGCAGTTTGTGTGTTCGTGATGATGAGAGGCGAATGACAGAGCACTAATTTTGAAACAGTCTGCCATATAATGATTAACACAGGGTAATGTATATTTAGCGGTTAAGTACGAAATAGTGACGCAGGTCTTTCTGTATATAATTCCGTAGAACTGTGTGATAGATCAGTGAATTGTAATGGTGAAAATTATATATTACTGTAGGAATGGCCAGCTCAGACATCTACATCAATGAACAATTTTATTGTGTTATGTTTGATAATGAGCGTGCACATTTCTAATTAGACAGTTTTAACTGTGCCCTATAGAGTGTGACAGTAGTTTTTCAAGTTACAGGGGTTAAAATGAATTGGTCCCAGGTTAGTAAACGTATTAAAAATAGGTTGAGTACCACGTTACTACTAGGCAAGGGACAGTATATTCTGAATTTGCCCTGTCATGCCTGTTGCAGATGCACAGGGTATGAGAGCAACTGAAAATGGTAGAACCTGAGAGATGAGAAAGTGCGTGCTTTAGTATTTCTTCCCCCCCCCCCCCCCCCCCTTCTTTTTATTT